>Ga0310696_10004650_pt1 | contig 16787 bp, 15 predicted proteins | sample AusTroGonzalo_MG_4_FD_203885 | JGI IMG/M metagenome (GOLD analysis project Ga0310696, IMG submission 203885) | Bovine rumen microbial communities from tropical cattle in Woodstock, Queensland, Australia - Gonzalo_02 (v2) (version 2) | ecosystem: Host-associated > Mammals > Digestive system >...
AAAATGAAACGCGCGTCCTTCCTTGAGCCGGAGACAAGGTGCGACTATTATATTGATGCCAAGATGAAGTCCGTATGGAAAGTACAGCTGGACATCGTTGAAGAATTCATGAGAATTTGCGAGGCGCATAATCTAAGGTATTTCGCAATTTGCGGGACATTGCTGGGGACCGTTCGTCACGGTGGATACATCCCATGGGACGACGATATTGATTTCGCAATGATGCGAGATCAGTATGATCTGTTTTGCAAGTATGCAAAACAAGAATTACGCCAGCCGTACGTATTGCAGAACTTCGAATCTGATATCTACTTTAATGAAGGATTCTCGAAAATCAGGAATCCAAAAACTACGCAGATAACGGCATGGGCAAAAGAGCATCGGATGAGATTTAATCAAGGGATATGCATCGATATTTTCCCATTGGATGGGGTTGGCGATGAATCAACGCTCCAATGGCAGAAGAAATGGGATTGTAGATTTAGGGCAGTGCGTTCGATTATAAGAAGACCTATCCGCAAAACCATATATGGTGCTGTGAAAGATATTGTTTGCCGAGTTGCGTATTTTTTCACTGGGAAGACACTGTGCAGAATGAGGGAAGGCCTGTTTCGCCGTAAGTTCGCCAAAGATACATCTCGTGTTGGATTGCTCACTTACAGTATGGATAGGGCTGATATGCAATGGGATAGATCTTTGTTTGAGAAGTTTACCCTCGTTCCTTATGAGTATTTGACGATTCCGATTCCCTTGGAATATGACGAAGTATTGCGTCAAGAATATGGTGATTGGTGCAATCCTGTTAAGGGGACGAGTTCCCATTCTGAACTATTCTTTGATGTCAATAAATCGTATGTTGAGTATCTTAAAGAATGGGGATTCATTTAATGTGTCAGCGATGAAAGAAAGGAGAGACAAATGAAACTCAAAGCATTGGTGACGGCAGAAGTCGTTCGCGAAAAGCTCCAGGAACGGTTTGCGGAGCAAATAGAATTTAAGTATGATGGCTATTATCTCGACCATGAGGTTATGCCGCATGCGGAGTTGGTTGAGAAAGTAAAAGGCTATGACATCCTAATTTGCGAATATGATACTGTTTCTAAGGACGTAATAGATGCCGCCGACAAGTTGCGACTGATTATCTGTTGCCGTGGCGGGGTCAAGTCGGTGATTGACCTTGACGCAGCGAGAGAGAAGGGCGTTGTCGTATGCAATAACGCAGGGCGGAATGCTGGAGCCGTGACGGATTTGACGATGGGCTATATACTCGACCTTACGCGGAATATTGCCAAGACAAGTAGTCTCATCCACACACGGCAACTTGTCGGAGAAGTCAGCACTAAACCGGGCGAATACAAAGATACGGTTTGGGGGCTTAACAACGATAGCCCGTTTATCAAGTTTCGTGGTAAGTCAATAAACCACATGACACTTGGCATTGTGGGGTTCGGTAATACTGGCAGGATGCTTGCCGCAAAAGCGGCGGCTTTCGGGATGCGCATCGTGGCGTGTAGTCCGCATCTCGACTTCACCAATGCGCCAAGCAGCGTAACGCCGGTGTCGTTCTCCGAACTCTTGGCGAGAGCCGATGTTGTCAGCGTCAATTGTTCGCTTAATCCTAATACTCGTGATATGTTCACCAAAAAAGAATTCCTTGCGATGAAAGAAGGGGCGTATTTCATTAATACGGCTCGTGGCGAGATTGTGGTTGAGGAGGATCTTGTCGAAGTGCTTAAGTCTGGACATCTTGCTGGAGCCGCGCTTGATGTTACCAGAAGGGAACCGATCCCCGCCGATTCGCCATTGGTTGGTTGCCCTAACTTGTTGCTGACTCCGCATATTGGCGGCTCGGCGTATGATGTACAGGTCTGCGGAACGGAGATGGTTGCGGCAAGTCTAAACGCCTATCTTGACGGGCTGACGCCTCCACATCGTGTTGCGTGATCGTATTTTGGATGCAGGGATCTTTGTATATGAGGGGATAAATGGGAAAAAATATTGGTATTGTTCTTGCTGGAGGTATTGGCCATCGCTTTGGCGGTGATAAACCGAAGCAATATTTCATGATTAAAGGCAAGGAAATGATTGCCTATTCGATTGAACTTTTTAGGAGTTGCAAGACTATCGACGATTTTGTCGTCGTTCTCAATCGGGATGAGTTTGAGAATGGTCGGATTGCCGCGCAATATGGTGTTCGCACAATCTGTGGCGGAAAGACGCGGAACTGGTCTTTTAAGAATGCACTTGACTATATTGCCAGAGAATGGCCAGACTGTGAGAAAATTATCGAGAATAATGCGGCGTGTCCGCTAACAAAGCCAGAGCATGTCGATGAGATTATCCGTCTTCTTGATGATTATGACTGGGTGCAGACGACACTTCATATAACAGATGCGCTAGGCTCGATAAGCGATCGTACTGTCAACCGGGATGACTACTTCCTGATTCAAGCACCGGATGCATATCGCTTTCACGAAATCTTTCACTGCTTTAATCCGGATCATCCTAATGGCCATCCGGCGGTGCAATTGCCATCGTCGGCTCGTGGGCACAATGTATTTCGTGACGGGCAGGTTCTCAAGGTTACCCATCCAGATGATATCGAGATTGCGGAATTGATATTGCGACGTAGGAGCGCAGTGATTAAAAGTGAAATATAATAGGAACCGAATAACAATGTTGAATTTACGATCGGCTCAGGAGGGATTTATGTCAAAGAATCGTTTGCCAATCAAAATCGAGTTGCCACCAGGATTTTTAGAGGAAGAGTTGCGTAGTGGCTACAAGGTTTGTTCGAAGCAGAAGAAAATCTGGGCCGTTGAACTGGACCTTTTGAGCGAGTTAATGAGGGTATGCGACAAGCACAATATTAAGTTTCAGGTTTTTGCTGGAACTTTGCTCGGTGCTGTTCGGCATGGCGGATATATTCCATGGGATGATGACTTGGATGTCTGTATGGACAGGAAGAACTTCAACAAACTTTGCAAAGTGGCCGCGAGTGAGTTTCATAATCCGTATTTTTTCCAGACGGCCACGTCGGATAGAAAGTTTTTCTTTGGATATGCGCGATTGAGGAATTCTTATACTACAGGTGCAATCAAGTGGACGATGTCGCCAGAATACAATAATGGTATTTTCATTGATGTGTATGTTATGGATGGGCTTGCTCCTTGGTCCGGGTTCATTAAAGTTCAATGGTGCATCCTTGAAAAAATTTCACGTGCGATAGCCGTGTGCTCTGATGTTGGTGGGGAAAGTCCTAAAATATTGGGCAAATTGTTTAGATTGATCGCCCCTCTAATTAGCGTTGACTTTCTGCTGTGGCTGTATAACTTTGTTCTTGGGTTTGGGCGGCATTTCGGCAACAAGGTCGCGCAAATTACGCATGGCTCCAGGATATTCAATGAGCATTGGTTGACCAAAGAAGAGCTCTCCACGACGGAGCTAATAAAGTTTGAATGGCTAGATGTGCCGGTGCCAGCTGATCGCTGTGAGATTTTGCATAGAATCTATGGAGAATATTTGCAATTCCCGCCTGAAGAAGAGCGTGGAAAATGGCATAATAATGAAATTATATTTGATCCAGATGTCCCTTATGTTGAAGCATTCAGAAAAGGAATGTTGCATTAAGGTCGGCAACTGTGAGTGGGTGGATTCGATGCGGTCAGGGGGAGGATGCAAAGAAATGAAACTCACATGCGTTACAGCTACGTTTAATTGCATAAATGCGGGAAATCGGGAGAGCTTGATTCGCTGCATTGAGTCTGTTTCAAAGCTCAAGATAGAGCACGAGCATCTTATTTATGATGCGAACTCTACAGATGGGACTGTCGCGCTTCTACGAGAATTAGAGTCACGGATTAATGGCTTAAAGGTTACTTCCGAAGCTGACACAGGCATCTACAATGCCATAAACAAAGGCGTTCGTGATGCTCGTGGCGAATGGTTTTATGTCCTTGGTGCCGATGATTTTATCCTTAATCCAGAAACATTAGATAAGTTGCTTACAGAAGAAGATTGTGATCAAATAGTAACAGAATGCGTCACACATGACCGTATTAGGCCGGTAGCTATTGATGGAATTTTCTGTACGTCCCCCTATTGTCATCAGGGAACAGTTGTTAAGACAAAGGTTTTGCGGTCGTTCGGTGGATTTGACGAGCGATATAAAATTTGCGCTGATTATGATTTCTTTCTAAAGCTTCACAAGGCAGCGAGAGACATTCGGTTTAGTCGTATGGTATTTGCATATTACGATGCTAGGGGTGTGTCACACCAGATGTATCATGCAACAATTGTTGATGATTCATTGGTTGCCTCGAGGCACTTTTCACCTTCCTTTGAGGAATATATGGATTTCAGATTGCATGGTAGGCGTCCATCATTATTTCTGGCCCTTAGATATTGTTTTCATCCTGACTATGCCTTGCGACACGCTGCGCGACTCAATTTGTTGCGAAACCTTTTCTTCCCGATATTGATATGCCGTCGTGCTATCATGAATAAAAAGAAAAATGTATGAATGTAGCTATATCATTCGGTAGTCCGAGTTGGTTTAACTGAAACCCGAAAAAGGTCGACTTATGCTTAATTTTACAGTGGGGCCTGTCCAGAGTTGCGACGAAGTCCACGCAATTGGCGAGATGGACGTGCCGTACTTCCGTACGGCTGAATTCTCTGAAGTGATGCTTGAAAATGAGCGGCTGATGCTGAAGTTTGTCAACGCGCCGGAAGGTTCTAGGGCGGTGTTTATCACAGGGTCTGGAACTGCGTCAATGGAAGCGGCGGTGATGAACGTTCTTGCGCCTAATGATCGGGCGTTGATTGTCAACGGCGGTAGCTTTGGTGCTCGATTCAGCAAGATTTGCGACATTCATGATGTGCCGCATGATGATATCAAACTGCCTGTCGGGCGCCAGTTGCAGCGGGCAAATATTGATTTGGTCGCAGAAGGGCATAGCTACACGACGTTCATCGTTAACAAGCATGAGACGAGCACTGGCGTCCATTATGATATGCAACTCATTAGTGAGTATTGCAAGAAGCATAATCTACTTCTGATAGTCGATAACATTAGTTCGTTCTTGTGTGATGAGTTTAATATGGCTGAACTTGGCGCGGATGTGATGATCACAGGGTCGCAAAAGGCGTTGGCATGTCCACCTGGGGTTAGCATAATAGTTCTTTCTCAGAGGGCGCTGGAACGTGTCGCAAAGAATGATCCGAAATGCATGTACTTCGATTTGAAGGATGCGCTTGCAAATCAGGAGCGAGGTCAGACCCCATTCACGCCGGCTGTGCAAATTCTCTTGCAGATCAATGCGAGATTGAAAAGCATTGATGTTGCCGGTGGTGTAGCCGCAGAGGTGGCAAAAACAAAGAAAATGGCGGCATATTTCAGGAGTAAAATAGAAGGCCTTCCGCTTGAAATAGTGAGCGAAAGTTTAAGCAACGCAGTTACGCCGCTTCATCCAACCAATGGAATGTCAGCATACGATATCTTTCTGCGGCTTAAAGACGAATACGGTATTTGGATTTGTCCCAATGGTGGAGAACTTAAGGATAAGGTGTTCCGCGTTGGGCACATGGGTTGTCTGACGACAGACGAGTATGATAAACTTGTAGTGGCTCTTAAGGAGGTTATGAAATGATCGGCAAGAAGACTGTAGTCTATACAAGCGGCACGTTTGATATGTTGCATATTAATCATCTGCGGTTGATTGAGTATGCACGAGGGCTTGGTGACATACTGATTGTTGGGGTGAACACGGACGAACTTGTGGCATCCTATAAATCGACGCCAATGATTCCTTTCGAGGATCGTATTGCGCTGATGCGGGCGATCAAAGGCCCGGATATGGTAATACCACAACATTCGCTTGACCACCGCGACAAGGTAAAGAAACTCAAGTTCGATGTTTTTGTTGTCGGCGATGATTGGGTTGGGAAGTACGACTATCTTGAAGAGCAAGGCGTGACGGTAGTTTATACGCCATATGGCAAGGGCGCCTCGTCGACTTCTCTCAAAAAGAAGATACTTGACCGCTTTGAGAAGATGAAGAAGAAGACGGATAATCATCTTCCAATGGATGCGGTTGAGACTGCTCGCAGAAGAAAGAAATGATTATTCGCAAGCGGTTGACATGTTGGGCAGATATGAAAGAAATCATTAAGAGAATTCTCAAGCGGCTTGGTGTCTATACGTTCTTTTTTAGAACGGTATTTGAAAACCGCTTGATACTTAAGACGGTGAAGTGTGCATGGCGTTATAGTTGTCTTGCGAAGATTGCGAAGAGAAAACCTAAGGATGAGAAGATACGTGTCCTGTTCATTGTGAGTGAAATCGCAAAATGGAAGGAACAGTCCCTTTATGAGGCAATGGAACGATCCGGCGAGTTCTACCCCGTCGTTGGGATTTCAGCATGGAACAAGCAGTCTGGTCTTAGTGTTGAGGAATTGGAAGCTGTGCATAAAAGTGCGGAGGCATTTTTTGATCGGATGGGTGATAGGCATGTAAGAACTGTAACATGTGAGAATGGGTGTAGAAACTATCATGATCTTTCTGAATTTAATCCTGACATTGTGTTCTATACTGAACAGTGGGCACCATGTCCTAAACAACATCCGTTTGAAGTATCCAAATATGCTTTGACATGCTTCTTGCCGTATTATGTGCCTGACTTTGGCATAACGCATATTGATTGTCATCAGCAAGTCGAGAGAATGTCGTGGGCATACTTCTGCCTTGGAGAAAGTTGGGCAAGGCTTTATCGTCGGAGTCTTCTTCTGACCTGTCATTGTAACAAGTTTGTCGTCACTGGACATCCGGCACTTGATGTGTTTTATGAGCAGCGAGACAGGAAGCCCAAAGAAGACTATGTAATATATGCGCCGCACTTTGCATTCCCGCACCCACAACAGCAAGAGTTTTACCTAATCGGAACCTTTGAATGGAGCGGGATGGCTATGCTTAAGTACGCCGAAGCGCATCCTGAGATAAAATGGGTGTTCAAGCCACACCCAATTTTGCGAAAACTCCTGTCGGAATTTGGCGTAATGAGCAAAGCTGAGGTAGATGATTACTATAGGCGATGGGAGCGTGTTGGCTTGACGTGTTATGATTCTGATTATCAAGAACTGTTTCTTGAGTCTCGTGCGATGATTACAGATTCTGGATCATTTCTTCCTGAGTATGGGTCGACAGGACGCCCGATTATACGTTTGATTTGCGCCAAGAACAAACACATCCCTCCAAGAACAGCTAAAAGTATTTATGACACATACTATCAGGTGCACAACCTTGATGAGATGCTCAATGTCCTTCATTTGGTTGTGGAGCAAAGGAAGGATCCGATGCGAGAAGAAAGACTCAAGGCAGTTCGTGCTTCTGGATTGGCAAGCCACAACGCCTCGCAATGTATAATTGACTATTTACGTAAGACATTCTCAAAAGCAGATGCGTGATCAACGAATAGATTTCATTAAGGGGATGCTGATGTGGTGTGTCGTCTATGGACACATAATTAACGTGCTCTTGATCGGCATCCCGCATCCTCCGATATGGCTGCATACATTCGTTCGCACATTTGATATGCCATTCTTTATGATTTTATCAGGATATTTTCTTAAAAAGAGTCTCGGGAAAAGATCTAGATGGAATGTGTTCATTAATCGTGTATCCATGATTTTTGTTCCCATTGTTATATGGACGCTATTGTTTTGTCGCATAAGTTTTGTAATGTATTATTTTCTTTGGGCAGTGCTTGTGTCCAGTATCATTTGCATTGTTGGCAATAAGATGTCGGCTTGTCTGCCAGGGAAGATAGGCCGGTGTTTGGAGCTGCTATTGTATTTTGCTGTGGTTATTCTTCTTCATGCCATTAGTATTCCATGGAACTTATTTTATCTTTTCCCATTTTTTGTCTTCGGATATTATATGCGTGATGTTCGCTTTGAGTTGACAAGGCGGGCTTATTGCATAATGGGCGTTGTGTTTGTTGTTCTATTGTGTTTCTGGAACACTTCATACACGCCATGGCATGTTGGGACGCTGGCATGGAAGGAAAATTCGGCAGCTGTACTCGTATATGTGTATCGTTTAATGCTAGGCATCATAGGCGTTTATGTGATGGCAAAGTTCTTTGATGTGATTCGCAATCTCCTGAGCGACAATTCTTTCATTGTTCAGACTGTTGCTGGATGGGGCAAGGAGACCTTGTCTCTGTACATTATGCAGTCCATTGTTGTGGAAGGTATATTTAAGAAAGCGTGCGAAATCGGTTGTAGGCATTGTTTAATTGACTTGTCGCAGACTATAGTAAATCTTGTTGGATACGTAGCCGCGCCAATTTTATCTTTCTTCGCTATTGGTATTATGGCGTTAGTTGTTAGACGGGTCAAATGTATTAGTATGGTTAGATATGCATTTGGATTTAAAGTGAATGAATCGAGGACGAAATGAGAAACAGATCAATTTTCTTAATGTTTCTTTTTGGGCTGGGTTCTCAATTGCAGATTGCTGCAAGTTTGAGTTTTTCAGAGTTGTTTGTATTGATTGCGGCGCCATGCTGGTTTAGCTCTGAATGGCCAGTAATGCGTAGAACAGGGGCGCATGTGTTCTTTATTTGGGCGCTGCTTGTCTTGTTCGGGGGCGTTATGTCGTATATCACATATGGAGCTCCATTTTACTTTGCGTTGCGGCGATTCGCGGTTCTTGTTGTCATCCCGTGTGCCATAGTTGTTGTTCATAGAATATTGCGAAAGAATATGCCATTTGTTGGTTGGTATCTGCTTGGCGGTGCACTATCAGGTATCCTTTGCACATTTGTCTTTCAAAAGTCGGTCGAAGTTACAACTTATGCAGATGGTGAAAGAGGGGGACGCTCTGCGCAAGATATCATGCGCGGTCCAGTCTATTGGCTTCATAGAATCAGCGCCTTCGCGACTTTGGCGTATAAGGGTTGGTATTTGAAGTTCCCTACAGTCATCTGTGTTTTACTCCCACTAGTAATGGCGGCATTCGGTATTACCCAATCGTCAAGTGGCCGAGGTCCCGCTATTGGTTATTTGTGCGCATCCCTTATTATGTTGATAGGTGGGAAGAAGATGTCTGGGATGCGGAGAATGTCCAAACACATTTATCTTATGGCGATAATTGGGCTATGTGTGATTTTCGCATTTCACAAGGGATATGGCTACATGGCACGAAATGGAATGCTTGGCGAGCAGACCGCTAAAAAGTATTCAGGGCAAACAAAACGTGGCTCTGGGATGATTGATCTTTTGATTGGTGGACGAGCAGAATCTTTTGTTTGCTTTTATGCCTTGAAGGACAGCCCCTTGCTGGGTATGGGTTTAGCGCCGTATGACACAAAAGGATATGCTCGTGAATTCCTTGATAAATATAGTGCAATGGAGGATGTTGTGCAGTATTATAACAACCAATTTGCAAACTCGAGGAAGGGAATTGTTGAAGAACTGTATTTTATCCCGGCACATTCACAAATTGGCTCGTTTTGGCTATTCTATGGTATATTTGGCCTGTTCTTTTGGTTGTACATTATCTTTGTTCTTGTTCGATACATGAAGCAAGATGCATTTGCAATCCCTCAATGGTATGGTTGGTTGGCGGCGGCAGTACCAGCCGTATTTTGGGATATGATGTTCAATCCATTTGCGGGCCGGATCGGCACACCAATGTTTGTTGTTGCCTGCTTATTTGCGAGAGCAGTGCGGCTTGGAAGGCTTCGCCTTCCTAATGATATGATACAAGAGATTCAGAAGCATTCTCTATGAAATACGCTTTCCCAGATTTGCCAAAACGGGGATTGTGCAACATGTTATTTACATGGGCACAGGCGGTGTCGTACTGTCACCATCATAATGCCGAGATGCTTGCTCCGGTGTGGGCAAGGATTTCTAGGATCGGCCCGTGGCTTAGGGGAGAACGATACAAAAGATATTATGGCGGGGAATTTACGAACAAAGGTTATGTGTCTGGTATTCGCCGATGGTGGTTGCTACATTTCAGTAAGAATGCGGTAAAGACCTTTTCAGGTATGGCGGGGTTCTTTGATCCATTCATAAAAGACCAAGAAGTTGTCAAGAAGGAACTTCGTCGTATAGTCGCTCCTCGAATATTAACGGCGGTCCAACGTGTCGTTGACGAGGGGGCGTATGTTGCCGTTCACATCCGGCGCGGAGATTTCGCAGTCGCAGGTTTGACAATACCGAATGAGTGGTACATAAAGGCAATAATGCCCGCGTTGAAGTCTGTCGAGGATGATGGGTGCCGTGTTGATTCGATACGCGTCTTTACTGATGGATATCCTGATGAGGTTAAGTTTGTCGCAGAGGCGTTCCCCTGTTATAAAGTTATTGTCATGGAGAAGGCTCCTGCCATTCAAGACGTGTTGGCAATGTCCAAGGCGAAGATTCTAGTGTGTACTGCGGATTCTACTTTTAGCATGTGGGCAGTATTTCTTGGACAGATGCCGTCAGTTTGGCGAAAGGGGTGTAATCTGCCAAATATGTATGTTGGCAATGATTGCAGTATGTTTGTGTAAAAGGATTTAGGCGAATTCCGTTTGCGAGAAAGGGATGACATATGGAGACATTTTTGTCAATTGTTATAGCGAATTACAACTATGGCCGGTTTCTTGAGGCTGCAATTCAATCTGTTCTGAATCAGAAGGTGTCAGGAGTTGAGCTGATTATTGTTGATGGGGGCTCATCCGACAATTCGGTTGATGTCATAAAGAAATATACCAATCAAATTTCTTGGTGGGTTAGCGAGCCGGACAAAGGACAGTCTGATGCATTTAACAAAGGGTTTTCGCATGCACGTGGTAAATACCTAACATGGCTGAATGCCGACGATATGATGGTGCCGGGATGTCTCGCACGCGTGCTTTCTGCCATGAAGAAGTATCCTGAATGCGAGTGGTTTACGGCAAATTTCTATCGAATAGACAAGACAGGCAACCGTACTGAATCATTCTGGGGACCGCATTATTATCCATTTTTCTTGCAGCGAAAGGACTCGCCAATAGTCGTATACGGGCCGGCGACATTCTTCGCGAAGAAGATATTTGACGCTGTTGGCGGCATGAACGTATCCTGCCAGTACACGATGGATACGGATTTGTGGGTCCGCTTCATAGTCGCAGGTATAAAACAGCGTAGAATAAACTGTTTCTGCTGGGCGTTTCGGATGCATGAGGCAAGTAAGACGGCAGAGTATGGAGACCACTTGATGGATGCAGAGCGATTTCAGCGTATGTGTGCAGAGGAAGAGGATGATTATCAGCGCGCTGGATATCGAGCGAGCAGCGTTATGAAGTTTATCTTGGCCTTATGGCGGATTTTGGATGGATCTTACTTTTTGTCAAAATTCAAATGAAGGGCAGCAAGCTCAAGGAGGTATGGTATAATGAACACTAGTAAAATTCGCGAGATTATGGCACTGTGGCGTTGTCGGTTGCATAAGCCAGATTGGTGGCGGCTTTATTTAGAAAGTAAATCTCATGACAAATGGACGTCAGAACAAATAATGGAGTTTAACTGGAAGAAACGGATAGAAACATTGCGCTTTGCATATGAGCATAGTCCATTCTATCATGAACTGTATAAAAGGGCCGGTTTAGAGCCAAATGATGTCAAGACAGAAAATGACTGGGCCTGCGTGCCTATTGTTACGCGAGATGATTTGCGTCATAATTTCGAGACTATGCGTGTTGCTGACTTTAGATCACGTCAGTTCCATATGTTTACTACAGGAGGATCGACCGGTAATCCTTCCAAGGTATTAAAAGATGACGCTTTCTCTGCGAAGATGCTGAACTGGAGAGCGTCTGGATGGGCTGGAATCCCTCTTGGACAAAATTCGGCTACTATAATGCGATTACATCCGCATACTTGGATACAAGACATTCGACATTGGCTAATTTGGTTCCCAAGTAAAGATATTCTTATTGATGCGTCAAACATGAATGACCAGACAATCTCAGACTTCATTGATACATGGCGTCGTGTTAGACCAGTTACCGTTTCGGCATATGCAGGCGGAATACACCAGTTGGCATTATATATTCTTGAGCATTCTATAGAAGTGCCTGCACCGATGGGGATCTTTACAACATCAGCTCCATGTACGGCGATTCAACGCAATGATATCCAAAAAGCATTTCACGCACCTGTATATGATAGTTATGTATGCACTGAGGCGCATCCAATGGGAGCACAGTGTAAATGTCAGGCGGAGTCTGGGAATAGAGCCATGCATATCCATGCAGATTACAGACACCTCGAGTTTGTCGGCGAAGACGCAAAACCATTGCCAGTAGGTCAGGTTGGTGATATCCTAATTACTGATTGCATGGATCGAGTATTTCCAATTGTGCGGTATCGCCTTGGAGATCGTGGACGTGCGTTGCCTGGACATTGCCAATGTGGTTTGCCATACCCGCTTATGGATGCCGTTCAGGGACGGCTTGCTGATTACATTACTACTGAAACCGGCAGGTTGAGTGGAGAAGGATGGACAATGTTATTTGAAAAGTATGCAGATGCTGTGCATGGTTTTCAAATACATCAGCATGCCGATAAGACCGTTACAATGAAAGTTGTCCTAAACAGGGAATATCTAGATGCAGAAAAGGAAGTAAGTATTGTTGCGGCTGGCATGCAAAAGCAACTCGGCAACGTACCCTTAACTGTCGAGTATGTGAAAGAGATACCTCACGATCGTGGCAAGATTCGCTATATAATTAGTGACTACAAGGGTTGAGCCATGAATATTGTTATCCTTAACATGGGCTATTCAGGATATTGGGTGGCTTGCTGGCGCGAGTTGATGGGGCGCCCAAATGTGCGATTGCGGATATTTTCACCGCAGACAAGATATCCGTATGCATCGGATTTCCTGGATGGTATTCCGATTATCCTTCTTGACCAAAATGAGATGTCTGATGCCCAAGGTGTCTGCGACAGGGTTGCATCAGAAAAGCCTGATGTCGTTTTTATCGGCGGATGGGCAAGTACCGCATTTAAGGGGGTTGCGTACGACCGACGTTTCTCATCTGTAAAAAAGATTGTTATGATTGATTCTGCGTGGACAGGCCGTCTGCGACAGATACTGCAGCGAATTAGGTTATATAGTTTTGTCAAGCGGATGAATGCGATTATTGTAGCGGGGGAAAGGGGGCGTCAATATGCCCGTTGGCTTGGCTTTGAATCGGATCGCATTTTTTCAAGTATCTATGGTTATGACGCTGATGCATTTGCATCGTGTATAAAGAATAGATCAAGGCCTTGGCCTAGGCGGTTTTGCTTCGTAGGGCGTTATGCCAAGATTAAGGGGCTGGATTCGTTGCTCGCTGCGTATCGGTATTATCGCAAGAAGGTGGGCAATGAGGCATGGCCTTTGGATTGCTATGGCTCTGGGGCGATGAAAGACATTCTGCAACATGAGGAAGGTGTTGTTGATCATGGCTTTCTCCAACCATCTGACCTACCACGCGCCCTTGAAGCGGAGGGGGTGTTTGTTTTCCCAAGTCTCCATGAGCCGTGGGGCGTGGCGCTTGCTGAAGCGGCGGGCGCTGGGCTGCCAATAATTTGTTCGGATCAAGTTGCGAGTGGAATTGATCTTGTTAAGCCGGAATTCAATGGATTGGTTTTCCCTGCCGGAGATGAAGAACGTCTGGCTGCAGCACTTCTTCGAATGCACGAAAGGCATGATGAGCTTCATTTGATGGGAGAGAGAAGCCATATAATGGCAGGGGCTTTTTCGCCCAAAGTGTGGTGTGACCGGTGGTTGGAGGTTATAAAATGTATATGACGGGAGACTTTGTCCCACAGAAGACAATCCCTATTGTTCCAGACTTTGGGGATGAATGGGTGTTGGCTAATTTAGAGGGACCTGTTTGTGCGGACAATCTTAAGCAGGCAGAAAAAGTAGGCGCACACTTACACAGCACACCGTTTGTGTTAGACGGGAAGTGGGCTTTCTCCCTGGCGAACAATCATTTGATGGACTTTGGCGCCGAGGGATTGTCACAGACAAGAGAATTTCTTGCGCAGAGGAATAAAGACATGCCGACTCTATGGGCCGGAGCGGGGGATAATTTTTCTGAAGCAAGTAAGCCAATGATAATTGAAGAATCAGGGCAAAGAATTGCGGTATTGTCATGCTGTGAGCGTCAGTTCGGCATGGCGGGTGAAAATATTCCAGGTGTGGCTGCAAAAGGGGCATGGTTGTATTCCTCCATATCAATGTTGAAGGCAGAAGTAGATTTTATTGTTGTTAGTTGTCATTGTGCAAGTGAGTTCTCGACGGCGATTAGTCCGCAACTACAGAAGTTCTATCATTCACTAATTGATGCTGGGGTAGATGTTGTTCATGGACATCATTCTCATGTTCCGCAAGGATGGGAAGAATATAAAGGTCGTCCAATTTTTTATGGATTAGGCAATTTTGTAGTGGATGCAAAGGATTGGCAGACGAACCCCAGCTATAAGTGGAGCTTAATAGCGAATGTGAAATTCTCAAGAAATGGTATCAAGTGGCATGTCTATCCCCACGGAGAAACGCCTTTAGATGTATCAGACTATCTTGCAAGAGCTAACCTTGGTTTTTCCAATCCGTCACTCATGACTGCACTGTGGCAAGACTCCTGTGTGCGGCTGTACCATAAAATATATGAGCAAAATCTTAAAGCGCATCCAGTTGAAACTTTAAAGTTGTCGACAAGGGATAGGCTTAAATGCTTGTATTTTGCCTTTGTTGATTTCTGGCAAGCTCTTTGGGGACGGAGATGCCCGTCGTCAAGATCAATTTTTTATGCCAGAGTTGTTTATAATTATTTTAATTGCGAAAGTCACGTCGATGTGATTTCTACTGCATTAGGTGTGTTAACAGGGAGCATTCCCGACGAAAGAGAAAGGTTGATTAAATGATAAAGATCGGCACATTGAAGTTTTCCAAGCATGATGGTCGGGGGCGCGTCACAGCCGACATTGACTGCGATGGATTTGTCGCGCCACTTTGGTTCGAAGTGGAAGAGCAATATGCGGAATATCTGTGTTATGAACGTTCCGATGCCTATGTTCTTGGGTTGTTGCATTATGCCATGAAATTTGGCCATGACATAGTTTGCGAAACACCAATGACTGGTAGGCTATATGAACAGCTTACAGGGCAGTTCTTGCCGCCATTTTATAAAGTGAATGGATTTGGTAGGGATGGGGGGATTGGGCAAAACAGAAAGGGGTTTTGCACCAAAATAACTTGTGAAATTGCTCCTGAGATTGACCACCATGGGCCGCAAGCAGTTGCTACTGGCATATCATGCGGTGTGGATAGTCTACATGTTTTCGCTACGCATTCAGATATAACTCATGCATGTATATGGAATGGTCATGGTATTGATCCACATGAAACGGTTGAGTCGCGAAATGCCGCATGGGGTAATCTCATCGAGAGAGCAAAAAACTTTTCCGCTGAAGTTGGGGTGGATTTGATTGTCGGGAATACGAATTTTGACAGGGGGTGCCTGAAGCAACTTCAATGGGATGGAATGACAACCCAAGGGAACTTGTTCTGCATTTTTTCGTTACAAAAATTATGGCAAAATTACTATGTAGCTTCTGATTGTGCGATAGATAATTTTCACATGAGGCAATCGTTGAACGAAGATCCCGCTCACTATGAATATTTCCTCTTTCCCCTTGTTTCGCTCAAGAATATGACCATTCGTATGGATGGCGCGGATTGTAGAAGAATCGAGAAGATTCGCGCCCTGATTGGTTATGCGCCCTCCTATAAGTTTTTGAATACATGCTGGGGTATTCACGAAGGACACAAAAATTGCAGTTGTTTCTGTCCAAAGTGTATGCGTACCATGCTGGCGCTGTACTGCCTAGGAGCCCTCGATATGTATTCTAGTGTATATGATGTTGAATATTTTAAACGCCATGTTTCCCAGTATATCGCGGAATACTATAGAGGATGCCTTCATAATGACTTTTTCGCAACAGAAATCACTCCCTACTTGAAAAATGTGCATGTCGGCATAGGTACAAAAATTGCGGCATGGACGATTGTTCTTAAGAAGATTTTCCGGAAATTGATATTCGGTTCTCCCAAGTCATTCCAGCCTAGTTGAGTATGAATCCAAGAAAATCATTCTATCTTTATAAGTGGTCGAAATACCATCCTTCGGCAGGTTGGCGATTCCATAACATTCTGGCAAGTGAAAGAATGCCACGTGATATACAACGTGGAAAGGAAATGGCGGCACTAAGGGAACTTGTAGCCCATGCAGTCAAGAATATACCCTTTTATCGTAAGTTATATGCAGATTTCGGATTTTGCTTATCCGATATGAAACATGATGGCTGGTTTGAGAAGTTGCCAATAGTGACGAAAAAGGATTTACGTGAACATTTCGATGAGTTCATTGATCCTGCGCAACGGCAATTTATGAGAGTGTCGACTACCGGTGGCAGTACTGGGACTCCGACGAAGACTGGTTATGATGGACGTATCCCAGAGGAAATATATTCGTGGAGATTGCAGAATCGGTTTGGCGTCAATCCCTGGGACGATCATGCATATGTCTGGCGGGATACAAGGCAGAGTAGATGGGCCAAGTTTAAGAATGCGGCACTGTGGTGGCCGACAAAACATCTGAAATTGGACGCGAGTTTCTTGACAGATGAATCGATTGCGGCTTTTTTGAAGAAGTTCAATGCGCTTAGGCCCTCGTTGCTTCAGGGGTATGTCGGGG
>Ga0310696_10004651_pt1 | contig 16785 bp, 11 predicted proteins | sample AusTroGonzalo_MG_4_FD_203885 | JGI IMG/M metagenome (GOLD analysis project Ga0310696, IMG submission 203885) | Bovine rumen microbial communities from tropical cattle in Woodstock, Queensland, Australia - Gonzalo_02 (v2) (version 2) | ecosystem: Host-associated > Mammals > Digestive system >...
TACACCACCCGAAGAGCGGGTCGTTCTGCCAATTCAGCGAGTCGATGTGATACTTCACGTAGTTCCACTCCGGATAGTCAGCTCGACGGGGCTTCTTGGCAGTCATGTAGCGGCGCAGGAAGTCACGGAAATAAGTAGCCATACCCTCGTTATGGTCTGCCGAATGGAACTTCAGCCCCATGGGCAACACGGAACAGCTGTCGTATTCCTGCTGGGTGATGTAGCCGGCCTTGAGCATCTGGTGAAGCACCACGTTACGGCGCTCCAACGAACGCTCCTCGAAGCGCACGGGATTGTAAAGCGAAGGATTCTTGCAGAGTCCGACGAGCGTGGCACTCTCGGTGAGCGACAGGTCGTGAGGTTCTTTCGAGAAATAGACATTGGCGGCGGTCTTGATTCCCACAGCGTTGTGGAGGAAGTCGAAATAATTGAGATACAAGGTGATGATTTCCTCCTTCGTGTAGTTACGCTCCAGCTTCACCGCGATGACCCACTCGATGGGTTTCTGAAGCATACGCTCCTTGGTGGTGTAGGCCACGTCGGTGTAGAGCTGCTTGGCCAGCTGCTGCGTGATGGTGGAACCACCGCCGGCGTTCTTCTGTCCCATGATGCCTCGTTTGACGATGGCACGTGCCAGGGCGTAGAAGTCGATGCCAGAGTGTTCGTAAAAACGCACATCCTCGGTAGCCACAAGAGCCTGGACCAGCGACGGGGCGAGGTCGTCGTAATCGACCATCACACGGTTCTCGCGGTTCATGTTCCACGTGCCCAGAAGCTTATCGTCGGAGGAGAATACCTGTGTGGCATATTTGTTGATGGGGTTCTGCAGGTCTTCAATGGGTGGCATGAAGCCTATGCGACCATCAGAGATGGCCCAGAAACAACCTGCTAACGCAATAACGCCTAGCAGAAGGAGGGTCCAAAGGATAAAGAAAAACCACTTTCTCATAGTTATGATTATCTTTTTATGGTTTATGGTTTGTTGGTTTTGGGGGTAGCTTTCTCGTCGAACTTCGGCAAAGTGGACTCGACGACGGTAGCCGGAGCCATCTCTTGCCAAGTGCGGGTATCGTAGCGGGTGAGCACAGCTTGGCGTTGTCCTTCACGAGTGTTATAGATGCGTTTGAGCGTCGCCACCGTGATGGTATCGACCTTCTGCGTTTTCATCTCTATGGTCAGGGCGTCGCTCATGCGGATGCTGAGCGAGTCGTCGCTGAGAAAGGTCATCTCCGTCTGTCCTTCAAGTAAGTTAGTGACGGTTGCCTTCATCTTCGCGTCCATGAAGTCCATGAGATCTAGCCGATTATTCGCCGTGAGGTAAAGCATGAGCGAATCGGGCATGGTCTTGAAAGCCTCGCGTATCGTCTGGGACTGAGAGTTGAGAGTTAAGAGTTGAGAGTTGAGAGTTATGATTACCACTATTCTCAGAAATGGGTTCTGCCAACCTTCTCGCAAAGCCTTACTAATTGATGTCATGAAATTCATTACCATGTATACTCAAAAAGAAATCATATTTATAATTTATAATTTATCCTTTATCCCTTCGCCAGTTGCATCATCATTACTGCTGCCAGACCGGCGGTCTCCGTACGTAGGCGACTCTTTCCGAGGTCTACGGAGACGAAACCGGCGGCGATGGCCATCTGTACCTCGTCGAAAGAAAAGTCGCCTTCGGGGCCAATGAGCACAAGCGCGTCCTCGTTGGGCTCTCCCTGGCGAAGGCAGTCGAAGAGGTTCTCACGCGGAATCTCCAGATAGCAGTGGGCGATGTAGCGCCGACCTGTAATGTGACGTTGTACGAAGTGGCGGAAGTCCAGCATGTCGTTCAGAAGGGGCAGCCAAGCCTTTCGGCTCTGCTTCATGGCAGCCACGGCGATTTTCTCCAAGCGTTGAAGCTTCACCCCACGCCTTTCGGAAAACTGACAGTTGAGGAGAGACAGCTCGTCGATACCTATCTCCGTGGCTTTCTCCATGAGCCACTCCATGCGCTCCATCATCTTCGTCGGAGCCACGGCAAGGTGTACTCGTCCTGGCCACTGATGCTGTTGGGGAAGCGTGGCCCGAATAGTATAGGAGCAACGCTTGGCAGTAGTCTCTGTCACCTCTGCCTCGTAAAACGTGCCCTGACCGTCCATGAGCATCATCTCGTCGCCCGCCGTCAGACGGAGCACACGAACGGCATGCACGGCCTCCTCGTCAGGCAGGGTCTGCCGCGTAGCAGCATCGGGGACATAGAAATAACGCTCTTCCTTCATAATTCTAAAATCTCAACTCTCAACTCTCAAATCTCAACTCTCAACTCTCAAATCTAAAGAGTAGTAGTCGTTGCCGTTGGGATGGATGGTGTGTTGCGCCGTTTTATCTCGTCGCGTAGCTGTGAGGCTAGCTCATAGTTCTCTTCGTCGATAGCATGTTGGAGCGCCATCTGCAGTCGCGGCTCGTCCATGGTGTTGATGGGAATGGCAATACCCGTAGCCGTCTCGTCGTAGGGCGTGCTCTGGCGCTTCATCAGGTTCTCCTCTATATAAAGAGGTATGTCCGAAATCATCATCAGGAGCACGGCGTCGCTCATGCGCAAACGTGCCGAGTCGCCTTTCTCGCTCATGAGCACCACTTGGTACTGGCCTTGGAAGAGTCCGAATACCATCAGCTCATATTTCGAAGGGAGCAGCGAGAGCAGTGCTTCGGGCAGCATGGCGTGGCACAGCTTCGGGTTCTGTGCACGCTGGTACATCTGCTGCATCATCGGCTCGTCGCAAACCACGGTAATGGCATGCATACGTTGCATGTCGGTGAGGATGATGACGCCCATGCCGTCACCACCCTTCACCTGTTGCATACTTTCAAATCTTAATTGTAGTCTTTTCATTTCACTATTCTACTTTCCTCCGGCCATGATGGAGATGACGGAGGAGATGTCGGCCACATCGACGGTGCCGTCACCGTTGACGTCGGCATTGATGTACTCTGCCGTCCCTGCCATGACGCTGATGATGGCCGAGATGTCGGCCACATCGATGGTGCCATCGCCATTGACGTCGCCAATGGCATCCTTAGCTGTCTTGATGTTGACCTTGGCGGCATTGACTATCTGGTTGTTGCTGCGGTCAATGAGCAACGCCACTGCCGAGAGCTTGCTCTTGTCCTGCACCAGTTGGTTGCCAGCAATGCTGATGGTGCTGGTGTTCGCTATTTGTTCTCCTACCTTCACTCCCTCTTTCTCACAAATGTCTGCCCCGCTGAAAATATCCTTCGCAGCGATGGCCACGTGGTCATATTCTATTCCTGCAACCGATGAAGGTGCTTCACGCCAGAACTTCATGTCTTCGCTACCGCTTTCGCCCGAATAACCATTCTTCTGTTCCCATTCAGAGCCAGTGCCTTTCAGACCGTCGGCCAAGATGACGTAAGCAACACCATAGTTGGCTTTTTCATCGTTATAACTGAACTCAGAGAAAGAGCTGAGTTTGATGTCGGTTGCAGTTTCCACGTCGTCGTTCCACTCTGCCTGAAGACTTATCTTCGCCGGCACAGTGCGCTTCAGAGCGCTGGCCACGGTGGAAGGCAGGAAGGAGGGCGATGGGTAGACAATATATTCGCGGTCGAGGAACGACGTGGGAATTGTCTGAGCGTTATAAATCAAGGGCAAATAGTCATCTATAGCCATTGGGTCGTCGTGATTCATGTCCTTACAATGAACGGCTATCAAAACCACTTGGTCGCCATATTTCTCCTGTGTCTTTGCCATACCTGCAAGAGCGCTAGGACTGGAGGAGAAGCCCGTTCCGACGAACACTTCCACAACAGGCGTGGCCTGATATGTATTCGTCACTGTGATAATCTGTCCAACAGCCTTGTTATTGGCACTTTCATTAGGCTGACCATTCACCTTCGTGATGGTGAGCGTCTTGTTGTATGCCTTCGGTTCGGTGTCGCCAGCAAAGTCTATCTCAGTGCTTTCCTTAGTCTGGAATCCCTTGATGGTCACGGCCTTGGTAATCTCCTCCGACGTGATACCGTCGGTGGTAATGGTGTAGGAAATGCTCTCCACGTCGGCGGTTCCCATGTTGCGCAGCGTCACAGGCACACTCACGCTCTCGCCCTTTGCCACATAGCTGGTGGGAAAGGGTTTCACGTCGACAGCATTCTTATTGAGGTCCCCGCCAAAGAGCACCTTCACGTAAGCATTACCCTCAATGTCGGTCCATTTCAGCTTGCTTGCCGTCTTGTAGAAGAAGGAATTCTCACGGTTTGCATCGGATTTAGTGAAGGCGAGAGGCTTCTTTGCATCGGCGTCATTCAGCGATGTCACCTCAAACGTCACGCCAACATACAGTCCATCCTGGGGAATCAGGTGATGGTTGGTGAAGGCCACATCATTGAACTTGTCTTTCTTTATTGCAGTGTCGGCCAGCTCGACGGTCTCCACCCAGTCGTTGGGGCTTGCAGGGAGGAAAGGACACACCCACACTTTCACGTTCTTCACGCAGTCGGTCAAAGGATAGAAACTGAAACCGTCGACGGTCATATTACCGTTTGACAGCAGACCTTTCGGAATGAACACTGCGGCGTCGTAACGCTCGGCAATGTCGGTACCAGTAATGTACATGGTAGACGCATCGAGGTCGTAGTTTGCCCACCACACCTGACCTTCACCGGCATTAACAACAGGTGTGCGTGCAGCTGAGGGATTGATAAACTTGTAATTCAACGTCGATGACTCGTCGTGTGAAAAACTCTCGGCCTGTGCTACGGTTGCACAGCATGAAATGGCAAAAGCCAGTGAAAGTAGTTGTTTTTTCATATAAATTTATAAATTAGTTCGCAATCATGGTGCAAAGGTAAGAAAATAAATCCGATGCATCAAGAATTTTGTACTAATTTCTCCTAATTTGCTTTGCCACGTCAGCCTTTTTTACTACTTTTGCACCATTAAATCATAAATGACTATGAAGAAACTCCTTTCATTGCCGCCCAATCTGGTGCGCAAGACTTCTGACGGTAAGACGATATTCCATGAGATAACAGGTCTTTCACAGGATGACTATTTCTGTACCTGTGACCCTGAGGGTCACCGTGTGGGCAGCGGAGGCGGAACAGTGTGGCTGCTATGGCAGGCGTTCCTAAATGTCCTCCCTTCGTCCTCCGAGGAGGGGGCTTTCTACAATTGGCTTGCAAGCGAGAAGCGCATCCTGCTCCATGCCGGAGGTCAGAGCCGACGTCTGCCCAGCTATGCGCCGTCAGGGAAGATTCTCACACCCGTCCCCGTGTTCCGCTGGGAACGAGGACAAAGACTGTCACAGGACTTACTTTCTTTGCAGCTGCCGCTCTACGAACAGATTATGGAGATGGCACCAGAATGTCTGCATACAATGGTGGTCAGCGGCGACGTGCTTATCCGCGTGCGTGGCGACCAGCGACAGGTGTCGCTGCCACCTGTGCCCAATGCCGACGTGGTGTGCTACGGCATGTGGCTCGATGCCTCGATAGCCAAGGACCACGGCGTGTTCCTCGCCGACCGTCGCACCCCCCATGTGCTGAAGCAGATGCTACAGAAACCTTCCGTGGAACGGCTGCAGGAGTTGCAGCGCCAGCATTATTTCCTTACCGACATCGGCGTCTGGCTACTCAGCGACAAGGCAGTGGAGATGCTTTTCAGACATTGCATAGGTGATAAAGGAGAAATGATAAATGACAAATCATCTGTCATTTCTCATTTATTAAAGCCTTACGACTTGTATTCCGAGTTCGGCTGCGCCCTGGGCACCAACCCGACGATTGACGATTCTGAACTGCGTGAGCTCACGGTGGCCATTGTGCCGCTCAATGATGGGGAGTTCTACCACTTCGGCACGTCAAGAGAGATGATTTCTTCGACCATCGCCCTGCAAAACGTGGTCTCCGACCAGCGGCAGATTATGCACCACGATCGCAAGCCACACCCCTCCATCTTCGTGCAGAACGCTATCACGGAGATAGCTTTTACCTCTGACAACACGAACATCTGGATAGAGAACAGCCATATCGGCCCGAAGTGGACGCTTACACGCGACAACATCATAACCGGTGTGCCCCGCAATGACTGGGAGGTGCACCTTGCTCCAGGCGAGTGTCTTGATGTCGTGCCCATTGGCGAAGACGATTATGCCATCCGCCGTTACCACATCGATGACCGCTTCGACGGTGCGGAACAACAAAAGGAACAGTTCCCCCTTACCCTTCACCCCCAGAAACTTTCTGCCGAGCAACTATCCTCCCAGGCCAACCTCACCCGCCTCTTCGCCCAGCGTGAGAAGTTCCGTTGTGCCGCCCTTCCTGCGATGGCTAAGAACTGGGAGCACAGTGTGTTCTACCAACTCGACCTCGACGATGTATCGCGCATCTTCCACGAGCGAGACATTCCCCTGCCTCCATCCCTTCCCGCTGACGCGCCGCTGATGACGCGCATACATGATGCCATGTTCCGTGGCGACAGCACGACAGCCTTCGGACTGCTGCGTGAGGGTCTCACTGCAGAAATCGTAAATAGTAAATCCGTAAATCGTAAATCCCTTCCCCGTCTCTCCGTACACCGTGACCAAATAGTATGGTCACGAAGTCCGGTGCGTATCGACATTGCCGGTGGATGGACAGATACACCGCCCTATTGCCTTCTCGAAGGTGGCAATGTGGTAAACCTTGCCATAGAGCTGAACGGACAGCAACCGCTACAAGCATACGTAAAGCCATCGGCCGAGCCGCGCATCATCCTGCGTAGCATCGACCTCGGAGCTGCCGAGGTGGTGACGACCTTCGACGAGCTACGGCAGTTCAACCGTGTGGGGTCGCCCTTCTCCATCCCTAAGGCTGCTTTAGCCTTGGCCGGTTTCCTGCCTGAGTTCTGTGAGGAACAGTACCCCTCCTTGGAAGCTCAACTGAATGACTTCGGCTGTGGGCTGGAGCTGACCCTCCTCTCTGCCATCCCCGCTGGAAGTGGTTTGGGCACAAGTAGCATCCTTGCAGCCACCGTGCTCGCTGCTATCAGCGATTCTTGCTCACTCAATTGGGACAAGAACGAGCTGGGCCGACGTACCCTTGTACTTGAGCAACTGCTTACCACGGGTGGCGGTTGGCAAGACCAGTTCGGTGGACTGCTCGGCGGTGTGAAGCTACTACAGACTCCATCTGGTTTCACACAAGACCCAGTGGTACGATGGTTACCCACCGACATCTACACCGCACCGGAGTACCGCTCCTGCCACCAATTATATTATACAGGCATTACGCGAACTGCCAAGCAGATACTCGCTGAGATTGTTCGCCGCATGTTCCTCAACCACCACGACCAGCTGCTCCTGCTGCGTCAGATGGGGCGTCAGGCCATAGACATGTACGAAGCCATCCAGCGTCAGGACTTCCAGCAGATGGGTATTCTCGTTCGCAAGACATGGCAGCAGAACCAACAACTGGACAGCGGCACGAACCCTGACGGCGTGCGCCGACTGACAGACCTCATCGATGATCTCTGCCTAGGCTATAAACTGCCTGGTGCCGGTGGCGGCGGCTATCTCTACATGGTGGCCAAGGACCCTGAGGCCGCTGCACGTATACGCCGCATACTGAATGACAACAGCTTTAACGCCAATGCCCGCTTCGTAGACATGGCCCTCTCCCCAACAGGTCTGCAATTAAGCCGCTCATAACTATGCACTATGAACTATGTACTATGAACTATGCACTATAACCGCTCGCCCCACCCGCTGATAGCCATCACGCCCGTTGTGGTGCTGATTTGTTTCCTTGGCATTGCCATCGCACTTTTCGGTAGCGACTCGCTGAGCGGTGGCAGTCAGATAGCCCTGCTCATGGGCATGGCCGTATGTGTGTGCCTGTCGATGTTCATATACCGTACGCCTTGGGGTGTTTTTGAGAAGCAAATAAAGAAGACGCTCGGCGAGGTGAGCATCACGCTGGTCATATTGCTGTGCGTGGGTATGCTGGCTGGTTCGTGGATGATTAGCGGCGTGGTGCCCACGATGATTTACTACGGCATACAGATTATGTCGCCACAGTTCTTCCTCGTCTCCTCTTGCATTATCTGCGCTCTGGTGTCGGTACTCTCCGGTAGTTCGTGGACCACCATTGCCACTATCGGCGTAGCCTTGCTTGGCATCGCCCACGCCTTGGGCATCTCTGAGGCATGGACAGCGGGAGCCATCATCTCTGGGGCTTATTTCGGCGATAAGATGTCACCGCTGAGCGACACCACCATCCTCGCCTCGTCGGCCACGGGGGTAGACCTCTTCACCCATATCCGCTACATGACATACACCACGACGCCCACGTTTGCTATCACCCTCGTGGTGTTCTTCATCGCCGGCCTTGGCCGCAATGAAGGGGCAGAGCTACAGGTGGGCGACTATACTGAGGGACTGGCACGGACGTTCAACATATCGCTGTGGATACTACTGGTGCCTGTGCTGACGGGGGTGCTCATAGCACGACGGGTGCCATCGCTCATCGTGCTGTTCGTTTCCTCGTTGATGGCTGGCATAGTGGCGCTGATTCTGCAGCCACACATCCTTTGTCAAATAGCTGGAACGGAGGAACCGACGGCAGCCGCGCTGACAAGTGGCCTTGCCAGGGCCTACTATGGTTCTACCGCCATCGAAACAGGCTATGCACCACTCAACGAACTGGTCTCGACCAACGGCATGGCGGGAATGCTGAACACCGTCTGGCTCATCCTTTGTGCCATGTGCTTCGGTGCGGCAATGGTGGCTAGCGGCATGATAGCGAGTATTACTCAGGTGATAGCACGCCTCGCACGGAACCGTGTCAGTCTGGTGTCGTCGGCGGTGGGAACGGGTATCTTTCTTAACATTACCACGGGTGACCAGTTTATCTCCATTGTCCTGAATGCCGACATGTACAAGGAGGTGTTTCGCAAGCAAGGCTATGAGCCACGCCTTCTCAGCCGCACAACGGAGGATGCTGCCACGGTGACCTCGGTGCTCATCCCCTGGAATACCTGCGGCATGACACAGTCGACGGTACTCGGCGTGCCGACCCTCACCTACTTGCCCTACTGCTTCTTCAACCTGCTAAGCCCGCTGATGAGTATCCTCGTGGCTGCCATTGGGTGGAAGATAAGAAAGAGACCAGATGCTTCATAAAACGATAACGGAAATATGCTCTTTAGTACGAAAGTTGATATTGAGAAACCGCCGGTGCAGATAGAGCCTTTGGAGCCACTGCTGTTCGTGGGTTCGTGCTTTGCCGACAGCATCGGGAAGCGTTTCGTGGAGGAACGTTTTCCGGCCACGGTGAATCCCTACGGGGTGATGTATAACCCTGCGTCTGTGCTGCATACTGTGCGTCGGTGGTTGACGGAGCAAGGAACAGTTGGAGCGCGGACGTCCTCGTCCGCATTGTCAACTGGAGCGCGAACGTCCCCGTCCGCATTTCCTGAAGGGCAGACACCGCGGATAGCCTTTCTCACCTTGGGTACGAACCATGTGTACCGGCTGCGCGAGACGGGTGAGATTGTTGACAACTGCCAGAAACGTCCACAGCGACTTTTTCAGGAGGAAGAACTCACGGTGGAGCAATGCACGGACTACCTTTCCCAGACTGTTGAGGAGTTGATCTGTCATCGGAATGACGTGCAGGTCATCGTCACCGTCAGCCCCATACGCTATGCGAAGTACGGCTTCCACGGTAGCCAGCTTTCGAAGGCCACATTGCTGTTGGCTGTCGATGAACTAACACGTCGTTACTCCAGCGTGACGTATTTCCCCGCCTACGAGATTGTCCTCGATGAACTGCGCGACTATCGTTTCTACCAGCCCGACATGCTCCACCCCTCGCCGCAAGCCGTCGAATACATCTGGGAACGGCTTGTGGAGATCTATTTCTCGCCTAGGGCAAAACAATTCCTTAACGAGTGGCAGCCTATTAAGCAAGCCTTGGGTCACCGTCCCTTCAACCCCGACAGCGATGAATACAAGAAGTTCTTGGCCGATGCCCATCAAAGGGAGGAGTCGCTGTTGGGGAAATATGCAAAATGTGAATGGTAAATCCCTAAATCGTTAATAAACGCCATGAGAAGTGTTTTACTTTTCTTATCTTCATTTTTAGTTATCGTTAGTTCTGTTGCCGCTCCAAAGAAGCCGAAGCCAACGCTCTTCATACCAATGGACTACAGCACCTGCGGTTATCACGCCTCGGAGCAGGTGGTGCCCGATGTGGCGGTGGCAGCATACGTGGAGTGGCAGGAGGGCGACTGCTCCCCGCTCATACAACAGGCCATAGACTATGTTTCGGGACTGAAGGCTGACAGCAATGGATATCGTGGGGCAGTACTGCTCGGAGAAGGGACGTTCCGATTGGACAAATCACTACGGTTAGAAACCTCCGGCGTGGTGCTCCGTGGTATGGGGCGCGATAAGACACGATTGGTGAAGCATGGCGTAGACAGAGGGGCACTTCTCTATATTGAGGGAGAGCCTTCAAAGGGAGGACTTTCAAAGGGAGTGAAAAGGAGTGAAAGGGGAGTGACCGGGAGTGAAAGGGGCGTTACCTTTGACGTTCAGGACACGCTGTTTATTACTGCTGACTTGATTACCGCTGGCAGCACAGCCATCCCAATACGATATTCTCAAACCTCAAATCTCAAATCTCAAATCTCAAACCTCAAATCTCAAATCTCACCTCGGATAACCATCGTCCGTCCCTGTACGTGGGAGTGGATAGAGAGCCTAGGCATGGAGGACTTCGGAGGAGGGCTGGACTATACGGGATGGAAGCCAACAGACATAGAGCTTCGATGGGACAGGACTATCATTGATGTTCGGGGTGACACCATCTTTCTTGACGCTCCTATCACCACAGCCATTACCAAAGAGTTCGGCGGGGCGTATATTGTCCGCGGAGAGCATGAGGGAGAGATTACGGAGTGCGGCGTAGAGAACCTCACGCTGGAGAGTGCAGTCAACGATTGGAACCCGAAGGACGAGGACCATTGCTGGGATGCAATATATATAAACAATGTACGTGACTGCTGGGTGAGACGCATCAACTTTCGTCATTTTGCTGGTTCGGCGGTGAACCTGCAACGGCAGACGAGCCGCATCACCGTGGAGGACTGTATCGCCCAGGAGCCTGTTTCTGAGATTGGCGGCTGGCGACGTCAGGTATTCCTCACCCGTGGTCAGCAGACACTCTTCCAACGGTGTATCTCGCGGCAGGGCATCCATGACTTCGCTGCAGGATTCTGTGCCGCAGGGCCTAACGCCTTCGTGCAATGCGAGGGCGAGGAGTCTCTTGGCTTTAGCGGTAGCATCGGTTCATGGGCACCAGGACTGCTCTTCGACATTGTGAACATCGATGGCAACGACCTGCGCTTTGCCAACTTGGAACAGTTCCAGTTTGGCACAGGCTGGAACACGGCAAACTCAATGTTCTGGCAATGTACCGCCTCGACGATAGAATGTTATTCACCCGACACGCTCAACCGCTCGAGTGCCCACGGTTGTTGGGGAACGCTCACGGGCAACGGCAACTGGACGAGCAGTAACGACCACGTGCAGCCACGGTCGCTGTTCTATGAGCAGTTGGAGAAGAGAATGGAGACGAGAGGTGAGAAGTGGAAGGTGAGAGGTTACATTCTGCCCCGAAACACCAACGCCACCAGCTCGCCCACCGTAGAGCAGGCTATGGAGCTGGCACAGGAGTCGCTTACCGAGCCAAGGCTGACGATGGAGGAATGGATAGACCACATTATTAAGGAAGAGGGAGTGAACGACGATACTTCCATCAACAGCAAAGGTAACGTCACTTTCACTCCCCCCTCACTCCCCCTTCACTCCCCTTTCACTCCCATAGAACATGTTCCCCTCATTGGCTCCCTCTACTCCATCCCCTGGTGGAGCGGCCGGGTGAAGGACAACTTCTGCCAAAGGGAAGCCAAGCCAGCGATAACCCGCTTTGTTCCTGGTCGTGAGGGCACGGGCTGGACAGACCGCATAGACTCGGTGGTAAGCTTTCTGAAACAGAACGGCTATGGCGCACTTGACCACCACTACGGCCTATGGTACGACTTGCGGCGTACCGACCATGAGCGTGTTCGTCGTGCCGACGGCGACGTGTGGGCACCCTTCTACGAGCAGCCCTTTGCCCGCAGCGGACAGGGGACGGCCTGGGACGGCCTTTCACGCTATGACCTCACAAAGCCCAATGAATGGTACTGGAGCCGGCTGCGAGAGTTTGCCGACAAGGCTGCCAAGGAGGGCATCATGCTCTTCAACCACCACTACTTCCAGCACAATATCCTCGAGGCAGGTGCCCACTGGGTAGACTGCCCGTGGAGACCGGTGAACAATATTAATTATAAGGGAGTGAACAGGAGTGAAAGGGACGATACAACCATCAACACCAAAAGTAACGTCACTTTCACTCCCCCTTCACTCCCCCTTCACTCCCCTTTCATTCCCGACTACTCCTCCTTCCCCGAGCCCGGTCCCTTCGCTGGCGACAAGCGTGTTTTCATGGCTGAGCAGTTCTACGACGAGACCAATCCGACGTTGAGACCCTTGCACCACCAGTACATCCGCATGTGCCTTGACCAACTGAAGGACCAGCCTAACGTGGTGCACCTTATCAGCGCGGAGTATACCGGCCCGCTCCATTTTACCCGCTTCTGGTTGGAGACCATCGCTGAGTGGGAGAAGGAGACAGGCCGACATCCCCTCATCGCCCTGAGCTGTACCCGCGACGTGCAGGACAGTCTGCTCAACGACCCCGTACTTAACAAGGTGGTGGACATCATCGACATCCGCTATTGGCACTATAACACGGAAGGCCTATGGGCTCCCGAAGGTGGAAAGAACCTGGCTCCGCGCCAATGGATGCGCAAGATGAAGGTGGGCAAGACGGGCTTTGACGAGGCTTACCATGCCGTACGAGAGATGCGCGACCGCTATCCCGACAAGGCCGTTACGTTCTTTGCCCAGCAATACCCCAACTACGGCTGGGCTATCCTCATGGCAGGTGGCTCGATGGCGAACGTACCTCTATACAATAAACGGGAACCAATAACCAATAAACGGGAACCAATAACCAATAAACTTCTTGCCGACATTGCAAAGATGCGGCCTTTGGACGGAGAAGGTTGTGTGGCACTTGGCAATCCCAGTATGGGCTACCTCGTTTATACCAAGGCATCAGAGGTCTCGCTGAAGATAGAAGAAGGGAAATACACTATCTACGAGGTGAACGCCTCGACTGGAGCAATCACCTTAAAGGAAAAGAGCAAACTCTTGCCAGGTACGTTCACCCTCGACGACACTAGTTCCAATCGTATTTTCTGGCTACGCAAGTAACTCACAGATTCCAATGATAACCCTTACAGCCTTTTCCATCGACTGCACGGGAATAAACTCGTAAGGGCCGTGGAAATTGAGTCCTCCGGCGAAGATGTTCGGGCAGGGCAGTCCCTTGAACGAGAGTTGTGCGCCGTCAGTACCGCCACGGATGGGTTGCACTTTTGGCTCCACACCAGCACGAAGCATGGCTTCCAGAGCCAGGTCTACGATATGTTCCTCGTGGATGACCAGTTCCTTCATATTATAATACTGGTCGTGCATCTCCACACAAACGGTTCCTTCGCCGTATTTACGGTTCATCTTTGCGGCAATATCGGTTACGAGTTTCTTCCGCTTGTCGAAACTTTCATAGTCGTGGTCGCGGATAATGAGCGACAACTGGGCCTCGCCGACGTGGCCATTGATGCCCATAACATGGAAGAATCCCTCATACCCCTCCGTATGCTCCGGACGCTCATGGACAGGCAGCTGCATGGCGAACTCCATAGCCAGCAGGGAGGCGTTCACCATCTTCCCCTTCGCATAACCGGAATGCACACTAACGCCCCTGAACGTAACCTTCGCCGAGGCAGCGTTGAAGTTCTCATATTCCAGCTCGCCCACATCGCCGCCGTCCATCGTGTATGCCCATTGGCAGTCGAAACCCTTCACATCGAAATGGTCGGCTCCACGGCCAATCTCCTCATCGGGCGTGAAGGCGATGCGCACTCGTCCGTGCTTCACTTCGGGGTGGTCGCGCAACCAGGTCATAGCCTGTACAATCTCTGCGATACCAGCCTTGTCGTCTGCCCCAAGAAGGGTGTGGCCATCGGTGACGACAAGGTCTTCACCCTTGTGTGACAGCATCTCAGGAAAGACCGAAGGCGAGAGGACGATGCCCTCCGAGAGCGTGATGTCGCCTCCGTCATAGTGTTCCACGATGCGGGGTTTTACACCTTTGCCCGAACAGTCGGGGCTGGTGTCGTAGTGGGCGATGAAGCCTATCGTGGGAACGACCTCAATGCCCCACGGCTCCTTGTGTATGGGGATATTCTCGGGCAGCGTGGCATAGACGTAGCCCTTATCATCAAGTAATACGTCGTGAAGCCCTTCGCGTTTCAGTTCTTCCGCTAGATATTGTGCGAAGACCATTTGCCCGGGTGTGCTGGGCGTGCTCTGACTCTCCTCCGACGACTGTGTGTCGAAGGCTGTATAATTCAGGAATCGTTCTGTAACGGTCATCATCTTTTATTTTCTTAGTTGCCAGAAGGCTACGGCGGCGGCTGCGGCAACGTTCAGGGAGTCCACGTTGTGAGCCATCGGAATACGCACCACGTAGTCAGCTGAGGCAATGGTTTCATGGGGAAGCCCATCACCCTCGGTGCCCATGACGATAGCCAGGCGAGGCTCGGCCATGAGGGCAGGATAATCAAGAGGAACGCTATCGTCGGTGAGGGCCATAGCAGCCGTACGGAAACCATAGTCGTGGAGGCTGTCAATGGAGCTGCAACGCTTGGAAGCGTTGCCCACTATGCCGTTGTCAGCTTCCGGGAGCCATGTCCAAGGCACGAGGAACACCGAGCCCATAGACACCCTGACGGAACGTCGGTTCAGCGGGTCACACGACGTATGGGTAAGAAGCACGCCATCGATACCCAGGGCTGCTGCCGAGCGGAAGATAGCCCCGATGTTGGTAGTGTCTACCACTCCGTCGATGACCACCACGCGACGGGCATCACGACAAACGTTCTCCACCGACGGCAACTGCGGACGTCGCATGGCACAGAGCACACCCCGCGTGAGGGTATAGCCCGTGAGTTGTGAGAGCAGTTCGCGACTTCCGGTATAGACAGGCACGTTGTCGCCCATACGATGGATAATCCCCGCTGCATCGCCCTCAATATGCCGCTGCTCACAAAGAAGAGCCAAAGGCTCATAGCCCTGGTCGAGGGCTACGTGGATAACCTTCGGACTCTCTGCAATAAAAATACCCTTCTCCGGGTCGAGCCGGTTGCGCAGCTGTGCCTCGGTCAGTGACGTAAACATCTGAACACCAGGCTCGTCCAGCGAAGAAATAGTGTGAACCACCATATATCACGGAGTATATTGAAAATTCCCACGGTGGGAACGAAACATTCCCACGGTGGGAACAAATCATTCCCACGGTGGGAATCCTACGTTCCCACCGTGGGAATTTTCTGAAAGGTTATTTGATTTCCCAGCCTACGGCCGAAGCTCCGAGGACAGCAGCCGAAGCACCGTCGAGGGCACTAACGAGGAACTTTGCCTTTCCACGGAAGATGGGCATGACATGGGCATCGTAGGCATCGCGGATAGGCTTCATAATCAGCTCGCCAGCCTTCACCATTCCTCCGAAGAAGATGAACGCCTCAGGCGATGAGAAGGCCGTGAAGTCGGCACAAGCCTCGCCGAGCATCTTGCCCGTGAAGTCGTAAATCTCCTTGGCCAGTTCATCGCCCTTGCCAGCAGCAATCGACACGTCGAGCGAAGTAATCTGCTCGGGGTCCATCTCGCGCAGGATAGACGGCCGCTGCGTCTTGGAGAGCAGTTCGCGAGCAGTACGTGCCACGCCCGTTGCCGAGCAGTAGGCCTCCAGACATCCCTTACGGCCACAGCCGCATAAGCGTCCTTCCTCGCCGCGCACCATCGTCACATGTCCCAGCTCACCGGCAAAGCCGTCGTGACCATAGAGCAACTGTCCGTTGACCACGATACCCGAGCCGACGCCCGTGCCGAGGGTGATGACGATGAAGTTCTTCATGCCACGAGCCACTCCATAGACCATCTCGCCGATGGCGGCGGCGTTGGCATCGTTGGTCATTGCCACAGGGGTTCCCCCCAGGCGGTCGCTGAACATCTGTGCCAAGGGCACCTTTGAGTCGTGAGCCCAAGGCAGGTTAGGAGCAAACTCAATCATACCCGTGTAGTAGTTGGCGTTGGGTGCTCCGATGCCCATGGCCTTGATAGTATCCAAGCCGCCCACCTGCTCGATGATGGGCTGCAAAGCTTCCACGCAAGCATCCACGTATGCCTCGGCGGTAGCATAGCCGCCTGTCTTGATGGCCGTAGTGGCTTTAATCTCGCCACGCGAGTCTACGATTCCAAACACGGAGTTGGTTCCTCCAAGGTCGAGGCCAATAACGTATGGCTTCATTTCAGTCTGACTGTTCATAGTGTAGTATTTATAGGTTAATGAATATTGAATAAGCGTGCTGCAAAGATAGTGCTTTTTGCAGACATGAGAGACTGTTTAACTTCCTTTAACCACAAAGAGTGTCGTAAATGGCAAAATTATCGTACCTTTGCAGCACCTACTACTTTGTTATGCCGTTCGACGTACACACCATACCTAATCTTTTCGACATCGTCTTCAAGGGCTTGTTGATAGGAATCATCGCCTCCGCGCCGATGGGGCCTGTGG
>Ga0310696_10004652_pt1 | contig 16783 bp, 17 predicted proteins | sample AusTroGonzalo_MG_4_FD_203885 | JGI IMG/M metagenome (GOLD analysis project Ga0310696, IMG submission 203885) | Bovine rumen microbial communities from tropical cattle in Woodstock, Queensland, Australia - Gonzalo_02 (v2) (version 2) | ecosystem: Host-associated > Mammals > Digestive system >...
GTGCGCGCCCGGGATCTCTTCTACAAAAATTTCCCGTGCGAAATTTTTTGTGGCCTAACCATTAACAACTAACAACTAACAACACCCAACACACCACACCACCATGCTCGACACCGTCATTCATACCGCACGCAGCTTCGCCGAATTCTACGGCATCTCGCGCGAACGTCTCGCCAGGATCATCGCCGTCTCCCTGCGCGAGCGATCCGGCGTGTTCGCGCTGGAGGGCTTTGGTTTCTTCCGTGCCGAGCAGACGGCTCCGAAGCGCATGGAGATTCGCCCGTATTACCCGACGCGCGAGGAACAGGAGTCGATCCTCCCCTACGCGATCTCTGGTTCGTTCCGCCCGGTCCAGCCGGATTCCGCGCAGCGCTCCGCCTCTCAGGCCGCGCAGCGTCCCGCATCGGCTTCCGACGAGCCTACAGCCTACGCGCTCGATCTCCAGCTCAAGCTGGAGAAGATCGAGCAGCTCCGCCAGAAGAACATCCTCGAACAGGCACGTCTCCGCGAGGAGACTGTCAGCTACTGCGCCTCCGCCGTGCAGTATCTTCTGACCGGCCTCCGTTCCGAGCTCAACGACCTGAACCTCCCGCCGGACATCAGTGCCGCCATCCGCACGGCCGTCTCGAACACGCTCGACGATCTGGCCGCGATCCTGCCGGACATTGTCTCCGGCGTCCCGTCCGACCGCATCGAGCTCGCGATTTCCTCACGCCGTGCCGCGCGCCTCTCCGCCGCCCGTTCGCAGGTCACCCCGCAACCCTCCCAAGGAGCACTGTCATGATGTTCGCCTCACCGCAAGCTCGACCTTCATCCACGCCTCCATCGGCCTTTCTTCCGGGCTTCGCACCTCCCCCGCTCACTCCCGCCTCAGTCCTGACGGCCAAACCGGAGGCCTGGCTGCGTGGCTTTCTGGAGGCCGCCGCCGCATCGATCGTTCCGCGCGACCGCACTGCCCCGGACGAATGGGCCGAGCGGAACATCATATTCACCTCGGACAGCGACCCGGTCAAGGGCGCCGTCGACTTCAATCTGTCTCCATTCCTGCGCGATCCCGTTCGCGCCTGGGATCTCTCGGATACTGTCGGACTGCGCGAGGTCACTGTGGTCGCCCCCGAGCAGATGGGCAAGTCGCTCACCTGGGAGATGGGCGGCGCATGGGCCGCCGTGCACGCTCCGGCCACCATGCTGATCTATTTTACCTCGGACTCTAAGTCGCGCCTCGTGAACACGACCAAGCTCCGCCCGATGATCAACAACATCCCGGCGCTTCGCGTGTACCTCGACCTCCCCTCGTCTTCGACCGCGGGCGAGTATCGCCTCGGCCCCGCCCGCATCGTGTTCGGCGGCGTCGGTTCGCGCATCAGCTCGATCACCTCGGCGTATAATGTCGCCGATGAGCTTGACGACTGGCAGCCTCCGCGCGGCACTTCCCCGCTTGACGACCTCCGCAAGCGTTCGCGCGCGTTCTCCCGAGGTCTTCTGTACAAGGTCTGCACCCCGCTCGGCACCGCCCGTCAGTCGAAGATCTGGCGCGAATTCCTGAACTCCTCGCAGGGTTATTGGTTCCTGCGCTGCCAGTCATGCGGCGGCCTCACCATGCGCTCGTGCGACGTTCACAATCTAAAGTTCGAGCTCGCCGAGCAGACCGAGCCTGGTGTCCATGCTCTTCCGATTCCGGACTCCATCCGTCTCATCTGCCCCGTCTGCCACCACGAACATGTGGAGTCCGACCGTCCGGCCCTGGTCCGCGGCGGCGCCTATGTGCACAAGTATCCGGAGCGCGTGAACAACCTCGGATTCCAATTCGGATACCTCGCGAACCTCTTCCCGGCGGGCGCCTGGATGAACATCGCGACGGCGCAGGTGCGTTCCGGCCGGTCCGGTGACGAGGAGGCGCAGCGTTATTTCGACAATTCGATCCGAGGTCTCCCGTTCAAGGCACGCAAGCTGGACACCTCCTGCTCGCGCGCGCTGCACATCCATCAGGTCCCCATGCCATCCCCGGATGCGATCCGCTGGATCTTCCTCTCGGCCGACACGCAGGAGGATCACTTCTGGTTCGTCGTGCGCGGCATCGATTCCCGTCTGAATACGTATCTCCTCGACTCCGGCCGTCTCGCCTCGCTGGACGATCTCCGGTCGGCCATCACTGCGCGTTACCTGGACAAGCCTGTCACCGCCTCGATCATCGACGAAGGCGGTCACCGCCAGGATGAGGTCCGAACGCTCACCAGTCTCCCGCTCGTGTTCACGTACAAGGGCAACACGTCGATCCGGGCCCACTGGCGCATCTCGGACGACTTCCCGCGCCTTCTTCTCGGCCATGCGGAGTATTGGCGCGTCCAGCTCCTGCAGAAGATCTATGCCGAAGCGCGCACCCCGGACTATTATTGGTATACGACGCCCGAAGCGATGTCCGACGAGTATATCCGTCAGATGTCCGCCTGGACCCGCCCGAGCTCCGGGAAGACCGCCGACGAACTCTCCGACGGCGACGTCTCCTGTTATCGGAAGACCGACGGCGCACCGGACCACCTGTTCGACGCGGAGAAGATGTGCCTTCTCCTCATCGACTTCATGTGGAAGTCCGTCATTCGTCCCTCGATCGAGCGCAAGCTGGAGGCCGCCCGCAAATGAAGTCCTGCACAAAATGTCTCCATTACGACAAGCTTCAGTCCGGGCAATATGACTGGGAGGATCTTCCGTGCGCGCATTGCACATCCGCGTATGCGCGTCAGCGGTCCGAGTCGGTCCAGCGTCGGCAGATTGTCAAGCCCGCCCGCATCGAAGCGCCCGGCCCGGATGACTATATTGCCCGGCGCACGGTCCTGGCCTGGACGCATGTCGCGCGGACCTATCCTGCCGCCGCCGCTTATATTCTGGCCAAGCTGTCGGATCAGTCGCTGTCCTATGCCGGCATCGCGAAGCGATTCAAAGTGTCAAAGTCGACCGTCCAGTATCAGATCTCGCTGGCCATCATGTCGGAGCCGGATCTTGCCGGTCTGATCTCCGTCGATCATACCAGGAACGCCCGCAAGGCGCACAGGCGTCCACGGCCGTAATCACGGGTTATATGTCGAGCGTCAGCGGGACGGATATCCATTCCCCGTCCGCTGTCTTCCGGTCGAGGATCTGCCGGTCCGGACGCGGCACCATTTTTTTGAAAAGATCGAAAAAATCGGCTGGACTGTTGTCGGGACTGCCCGGATTTTAGACCGTCGATTTCTCTTGTTGAGATATATGCGCGCGTGCGGCCAGGACCGGTTCGGTATTCGGTCGATTTTTTTAGACCGTCAAGGGCTATCTGTGAGAACGAATTATATCACGGAGGATCCATGTCTGACGATACCACCATTGAACCGGTCGCCGTTACCGGCGCGACCACCTGCCGCGGCAGGCGCATCGAGGAGCTGCAGGGCCGGATCAGCGAGCTTTCCGCGGCCGTGCGCACCGTGCTGACCACGGGCAAGTCGTACACGCTCAGCAATTCGCACGCCGTCACCCGCGCGGATGTGGCGGACATCCAGTCGGAGCTGGCCGCGCTGAAGGCGGAGCTCGCCGCGCTGCTCGGCCGCTCCCAGTACAATCCTCTCCGCCTTGAGTCGACCAAATTTTTCTGAGGACTGACCAATGCCGTACACAAAGAACGCAACACTTCCCGCCTCCAGGTCCTCCTCCGCCGCTTCGTCGGCGGCGTGGATCGCACTGGGCGCCGCCCTCCGCAGGATCTTCCGCAGGTCTTCCTCGAAGCGGGCGACTGCGCTTCAGCAGTTCCTGGCCAGATACGACGCCGTCCGCCCGCTCGGCAACCGCCGCCGGCGCCTTATGGACCGCGGCTCGGAGGAGTCCGAGTTTCGGCGCTATGACCGCATGTATGCGATCAGCCTCGGCCGGGACATGCACCGAAATCAGGCGAAATTCGTCAGCCTGGAGCGCACGATCTCCCGTATGACCGCCGGGACGGTCAAATGTCAGCTGAATACGCCGGACACGGCGTGGAATCAGGCTGCCGAGGAATATTTCAACCACACATTTGCGCCGGACTGCCTGCTTACGGTTCCGCGCACGCACCTCTCCGAGCTCTGTCAGCAGCTTGTCGCCTCTCTGATCCGGGAGGGTGATGCGCTTGTCGTGTTCGATGACGGTCTCGCCCGGAATTCCGGCCGCCTGCTTGTCTACGAGGCCGACCAGCTCGTCACCATGAACGAGGTCGACTTCGCCGCGCACTTCCCGGACTGCTATCAGGAGGCCGGTGTGATCCTGGACAAGCTCGGCTGCATCGTTGGCTTCATTACCTCCGCCGTTCGCGTGGCGGAGGATGCGCAGATTCGTCCGAACACGCTCACGGTTCTTCCCTGGTCGGAGTGCATTGTGTACGATGCGGATCAGGCCGTCCTGCTGGCGGCCCGTTACCGCCCCGGCCAGATTCGCGGCGTTCCGGAGGTCCTTCCGGTCTCCATTGCGCTCGATGATGCGGACGAGATGATCCGTTCCGAACTCCTCACCGCGAAGCGCGCCGCGAAAACATTCGCCACGATCTCGCTCGGCGAGGCGTCGCAGAATGCTCTTGCCAATGCCGATCTGATGGCGGCGTTCGAGGCGCAGGAGAAAGCCGGGAATCTCGATCCCTCCACCGGTCAGATCGCCGATCCGGATGCGCAGCCTCAGCCTTCGCACGAACGCCCGCATTATCAGGAGATCGACGACAACGACTCTGCGATTGTCACGTATCTGGACGGCCGCGACCGCCTGGACATACACGATCCGCAGCGTCCGAATCTACACACGGATGAGTTTTATCGCTCGCGGAACAGCGACGCCGCGGCGGCACTCGGTCTCGCCCGCGGCTATGCGGAGATGAGCGTGACGAACAGCTACACCGCCCATCGCGGCGAATCACTCCTCACCTGGTCCAGCATCTACGACCGGCAGAAGCGCCTGGAGCGCACGTTGCTCGACTGGCTGGCCGTGAAGGTCATCGAGTACGGCGTCCTGCATGGATTTATCCCGGCTCCGGCCGCGTCCGCGGGCGACTGGCGGCACTCCGTGTCCTGGGAGCTCCCCTCCATGCCGCCGATCGACGAGAAAGTCGCGATCGAGGCGAATGCCGCCGCGCTCAAGTCCGGCCAGATGTCCTATCGTGATCTGCTCGGCTCGGACTGGAAGGAGAAATTCGACCAGCTCGCCGACGAGCTTGATTACGCTCGATCCCGCAACCTCCCGCTTTCCGTTCTGGAGACCGTTTCCGGCGCTCCGGCCGAGGCGAATCCCGAATCACAACAGGAGAACAATCTCGGATGAACACCACATACATCTATCTCGCCGGCATCGTGGATATCGACGGCTGGGGGGACATCACTCTCTCCTCCGTCCGGTCCGCGGTCGACTCCGCCCGGGCGGAGGATCCCGCCGCACCCGTTACCATCGTGCTGAACAGCCCCGGCGGCGACGTCATGGAAGGCCTCGCCATCTATAACTACCTACGCCGCGCGAAGGTCGATATCGAGATCTCCGGCATGGCCGCCAGCATCGCCAGTGTGATCGCGCTGGCCGGTCAGCATGTTGCCGTCTACGACAACAGCTCGATCCTGATCCATCATGCCTGGTCGTATCTGGGCGACGGCAATGCCGCGGACGCCCGTCATGCCGCCGAACGCATGGAGTCCGTCGACGCCATGATCGCCACTGTGTACGCCTCGCGCGGATTGTCCGAAGATACGATCGCGGAGCTCATGGACGGCCCCGATGGTCAGGGTACGCTGATCCCCGCCTCCCGCGCGCTCGAGCTCGGCCTGGTCGACGAAGTGCTGGATCCCGCGCTCGCAGTCGCCGCCTGCCTCAAACACCGCAAACCTCACCCCTCTGATACCATAACCCCGAACCAGGAGCAGACCATGGATCCCAGAAATGAAGACGATCCGATCCTGACCGATCCGAATGCCGCCTGTGGCGACAAGCCGGATGCCGCCGATCCGGAAACGGATCCCGATGACACCCCGGATACCCCCGACACCCCCGACAAGCCGGACGATTCCGCTTCCGACGAGGTCGCCGCGCTGAAGGCGCAGGTCGCCGCGCTCGAGAAGAAGCTCGCTGAAATGCAGACGAAGTCCGTCCAGAGTGCGAAGCTCGCGGCCTCCGTCGCGAAGGCGCACAATGCGCCCGCGCCCGCCTCGGTCGACGAGATTCCGAAGCTCATCAAGACCCTCGGCTATGCGAAGACGCGTGCCGAATACCCCGAACTCATGAAAGCCTACTGCGACCGCGAGATCGCGAAGGGCTCCATCCGCTGAACCGGCCAACAACCTCACCAGGAGTACACAATATGCCCGGCTTTACCACCTCCAATTGGATGACCGATATCGGTCGTCGTCCCGACCTCGAAGCGCTTGACGTCAACCCGCCGATCGGCTATATCGGCGACCGTCTCTATCCGCGCACCCCCTCCCGCTTTTCCGCAGGCACCCTTTCCGGCATGACGCTTCCGACTTATGCCGCCGCGCAGACCAACCGCACCGACGGCAATGCGCCCACCACCACGCTGATCACGAACAACGAGGTCAGCTACACCTGCACGGAGACCATCTCCCGCTACGGCAAGACGGCCAAGCAGGTCATGGATACCATGGACGTGTACCGCTGCGACGAGCAGGGCGGCGCCGCCGCGATCCGCTCCATGATGTACACGCTGGAGAAGGCCCGTCTCTCCGCTCTCGTCACGCCGATCGCCTCCACGTACGACAATCTCATCGCCGGCACGCCCGACGATGACATCTTGATGCTGGTCGACTCCGCCCTGGAGGCCATCCGTCTCTATCACGGCGTCCGCGTGCTCGTTATGAACACCACCATGCTCCACAAGTTCGGCCGCTCCGCCTCGATTGCGAACTTCTACGGCGCCGCCCCGGTCGAACGCTCCGCCAGCATGATCCAGCTGAAGAACCGCGTCGTCACCGCTCTGCAGCAGGTGTTCCTGCTGGACGAGATTCTGATCGCGGACAGCTCGATCCTGAACGATGCCGGCACCGCGCCCGTCGTGGATGACGACACCATCGTCGCCGCCGTGATCCCGCACGAGAACGAGACCACCGAATTTTCCTACACGCTCAATCCGGAGCTGGGCCGTACGGTTGTCTATCAGCCGTACGAAGGCATGAAGCCCTTCCAGGTCGAATCCTTCCCGAACATGGACAAGCGTATGAACTGCTACGACGCCGTCACCCGTTCCAGCGTGGTCGAGTTTAACAAGATGGCGAAGCGGATCATCGACTGCGCCGCCATCGACTTCCAGGCGCCGCGCCTCGTCGACGTCTCCGGCAGCACCGTTCACACCGTCGAGGTCGTCTGATCGGATGGATCACAGGAGCGAATGATCGATGAATAGTCTCCGCAGCGCCATGGCGTCCGACCTCGCCAATCTGATCGGTCAGCTTCCCGTCTACTGCGGGTTCAGGCAGACCGAGCAGACCATCCCGTGTGCCTGGCTCAGCCAGCGGGACGAGGTGCGGTTCGCCTCCATCGGCGTGCTTGGCGAGGATACCGTGCAGATCATTGTCGCGGCGGCGGACATCCCGTCGCCGCCCGCTCCGCACTCCGTGTTCTGGGTCTCCGGTCATCGTTACCGGGTCCGGACCACGGAGCCCATCGACACGGTCTCCGTCAGGATTTTGCTCGAAAGATCGGACAAATGAAAAAAAATATCCGAGTCGAAACGCAGATGCTTGAGCGGAACGTGACCGCGCTTTCCGCTGCGCTGAAGAAAAATGCGGCCGAGGTCGTGCGCGACGTCGCCGTCATGGTACTCCAGTCCGGCGCGAACGTGATCCCGCAGACAAAAAAGGCGAATCGCGACGTGGTGAAGATGGTCCGCCGTTACCGCCACGGCGTCGAGGAGCTTGTCCGCGGCGGCCGCGTGGAAGCGCCTGGCGACCGCATGCTCTACCTGATCGCGCGTCCGCCCCACCGCAAGCCGATCTCCCGTTCGGGGGACCGCCGCTGGTGGACGTTCGAATCCGAGGAGGCCGCGCGCGAACACCGTGCGATCACGTTCCGCGGCGTCGCGAAGGCGGGTTTCTGGTCGCAGTTTCCTGCGCTCGGCAGACCCGTCCCCGGGAAATATTCCTCGACCGCGTTTCTGGCCGACCTCCCGGGCCTGTCGTCCACGACGGGCAGTCTGAATTCCAGCACCCCCGTGATCAACCTCGTAAACCGCTCGAAGGCGATCCGGGATAAAAACTGGAAAAAGGGGCTGATTTTGAGTAAAGTCAACAATAGGATCGCGGGTATGGTCCGCGGCCGGGCCGACCGCCTCGCGCGTTTCCGCGCGGCAGGCGGACTCGCCTGGACCATGCAGGAGTCCGACTATGAGTGACCGCACCGACATCCTCTCCGGCATTGTGGAGCACGCGCTTTCCGCCGTTCCCGGCATCACCGGTGTGATCCGAGGGTACGACTGGTTCCCGCCGGGTCAGACCGCGCAGCCGCTGGCTCCGTACATCGTCGTCACCGTATCGGATGACGAGGAGATCGGGATCGGCTTCGGCCTCTGGACTGCCACGGTCCAAATCGACCTCGCTGTGAACTGGTGCGACACCATCCGCGCCACGCTCGGAGCCGTGCGGGAGTCGGCCCGCGGCGTCATGCAGGGCCTCGTGAACTATTCGTTCGACGGTCTCACGGTCGACGGCCTGCAGGAGCAGTCCTGCACGCCGCCGGATGTCGCGAGCCCAACGGGCGATGTCACGCTGGCGCAGATCCTCTCGTTCCGTGTGTGGTTCGCGTGCGCCTCGGTCGTCGGCGCCACGGTTACCGGCATGACCGCGCTGCCGCCTCCGCCGTTCGTGGTCGATGACGATGTCGTCGATGACGACGTTTTCGATGGCACCGGGGAGGGCCTGTAATATGTTCGGGATCCCCGGGTACGACACCTACACCGCCTCGAACACCTTCGCGGCCTCCTGCTGCGTCGACGAGGCTGTGGACTGGGACGGACGCATTGTGGATCAGTTTACCTATGCGGGTACCGTCTCTGTCACGACCGGCGGCTATCTCCCGCCGGGGGCGTCCTGGTCAAGCGAGGCGGTGAACGGCCAGACCGGTTCCGCCGTGATCGTCGGTGCGTCGCTTCGCTGCTCCGCATCCGGATTCGCGCAGACCGACCTCACCGCACGCTGGCTCGATCCTCCGCCCCCGCCCGAACCGATTCCTCCGCTTCCCCCGCTTCCGGACGAACCGTACCTCATCGACCGCCGTCCGGGTTACGACCTCACATTTGTCACGGCCGGAGACTCCGATCCGCGCAAGATCGCGCGCTATCTCGTCACCGGCAGCACTCTCACCGTCAAGTACGCGAGCGGCGCATGGGACGACCGCGAAAGTCTCTCCTATGTTCCGCCCGTTCCGCAGTTATACTCCAACTCCAATTCGTAAGGAGATCCTCCTATGGCATTCGGCATTCCTGCCTCCCTCAATTCTTCCGGGCTCGCCATGATCTCGCACACGCAGTCAGGCGCGGCCAACACCGCAGACATGATGGATGCGTCCGGCGTGATCCTGGACCAGCACACCTATGGCGCCACCATCACCATCAGCACCGACTACTATCTCAAGACGTCGGAGGTCTGGGTCAATGGAGCCACCAACGGCCAGTCCGGCGCATCCGTCGTCACGGCCTCCGCGCTGAACTCCACGAACACTGGATATCAGCACGTCACGGAGACCACGCGCCAGATCGATATTCCCGCTTCCTGAGGTTCCGCCAAAAACCTTCTCTCTCCTCAGGCGGGCGGCGGTTGTTTCCGACCGCGCGTGCCGGGGTGCTTACCCTTTCCACCTCCGGCATGCGGAGGCGATTCCTGCAGAACGCTTCGCCTCCCGGCTTTTTCGCCGCCCGCCGCCTTTTTAACTTAAAAACAAATTCACATGTCCGAACCCGCTGCACACACAGATCCCGCCATCCCGCCGCCGTGCCCGAAGATCCCGGCCAGCCTTGTCCCGCGCGCCAAGGTCGACTATGACCTGGAGGCGCGTGCGATCCTGGGCTTCCCGCTTCTGCTGTCCGATGGCACCGTGGTTCCGCCGCTTACCGCCGGACGCCTGATCTCGCTGGAGCTTGTCTCCAGTAAATTCTTTCTGTATCCGAACTCGTGCGACCCTGCGGACGCCGCTGCGGCCGTCATTATCGCCACCGTTCCGCGCGAACTTCTTCGCGAGCTCACGTCCGGCACGAAGGCGCTGGACCGGTACGCCGCCGCCTGGCTTGCCTCGCACGGCGAAACGCTTGCACAGGATTACGAGCGGATCGTAAACTGGCTGCTTGTGATCCCGTTTCTCGGATTTAACATGCGCCCCTCCGGCACGCCCGCCGCTCCGCGCGAGTTCTGGTTCGACGGCTCGTTCTGCGGCGCGGTCCTCGCGCCGGCCTGTCGTATGCTCGGCGTCACGTTCGGGCAGATCCTGTGGGATGTTCCGCTGTGTCTGGTCGGACACGCCGTCGCGCAGCACGATGCCGCGCTCGGTGTTCACGGTGTGGAGCGCCAGCCGGATCCGGCCGCGCTCGACCGCATGATGCAGGAGGCGTGCGAACGCGAGCTCCGCGGCGAACTCCATCCCTGGCAGCGCATCGATCCGATCCACTACCCGCTGACCGCCACGCAGGCGGCGGCAAACCCGGACCTGATCGGCCAGTGGGATACGATCATGGAGGAGTGGCGGCAGCGGATGAGCGTCTCGTCTGCATCCACCCCGGAGGAGCCTCCGGACCCGGCCTCCCAGACTTCATAACCCTTAACGAGATCCGCAATGGCAGATATCTCTTTTACGATTACCGCCGATCCGCAGCAGGCAGTCCAGGCCATCGATATGGTCAAGTCCTCGGCGGCGGCGCTCCAGACCGTCGCGCGTGACGTCGCGTCGGAATCCGGGCAGATCGGATCCGACTCTGTGGAGCGTATCCTGTCGGTCAGCGACAGCACTCTTCGATCGGTCGCCGACACCATTTCCGCCGTCGGCGAGCTTGCTTCCACGGCGTCCGGCGTGGCGGGCTCGATCGATCAGACCGCGCAGAGCGTCGCCTCGCTGCAGGACTCCGCCTCGACAGTCTCCGACTCTCTCACCATTTCCCTCTCCGGCGTTTCCGGAGCGGCGTCCGGTGTGGCCGACGCCATGCAGCAGACCGCGCAGGGCGTCGCCTCGCTCACCGTCTCCGCGGAGTCTGCCATGCAGGGCGCAGGCGAAGCCGGCTCCGCGGCGTCCGCGCAGGTCATTACCGTTTCCGGCGAGGCGCAGAAATCCGCCGGGACGTCCCTCGCTGCGGTCGGCCGCCTAACCGGCGCGATCGGCGAAACCGGCGTCACGGTCAAAAAGGTCGCTTCCGACCTCGCGCTCACGGCGAAGGGCGTGGACGCCGTCACGGCCTCCACGGACGCCCTGTCCGTCTCTGTACGAAACGTCGCGCAGAATGCCGGGCAGTCCGGCGCGAATGCCGTGTCCCAGGTGCTCACCGTTACGAACCAGGCGCAGAGATCTGTCAACGCCACGATGGGATCCCTGGGCGGACTCAGCAACGACATCCGGGAGGTCGCCCGTGCGGCCACCAGCGTTTCCGGTGCGCTCGGTCAGTCCATCCCCGTGATCGGCAAGATCGGGATTGCCCTGCAGTCGGTCATTTCCGGCCCGATCGGGATCATCACGGCGATCATCACCGCCACCATCGCAAAGATCCGCTCCATGATCCTGGAGGCGGAGGAGATCAAACGCACCATGGGCGCGCGGGAGGAGACGCAGGCGGACACCGCACGCCAGGAGCTCGAACGCGGCCGCCGCGAATTCGCGCAGCAGATGGACCTCGTGAAACAGGTCCGCGAGCTGTCCGGTCTCGCCTCCGCATCCGGGCTGGACAAGTCCGAGGTCGCGCAGCTCCGCCGCCTTGCCGAGCAGATCGGCATCGACCGGAAGGATGTCTCCGCTTCCGGCGTGAAGGAAAGCGCCATCGACAAGGCGGTGGAAAAGCTCACGCATGACCGCGAGGGCCGCGCCGCCGCCGAGTACCAGGATTATATTAACAAGCTCGATATCGCGCTTAACACCGCGATCGACCAGGCAGACCTGAACGAGTGGGGCAAATCCTCGCTGAAAAGCGAGGACGTTTTCGGCAAGCTCGAAAAGCTCCAGCTGCGCGTCCGTTCCGGCATGGGTCTGAACACCACGGAGCAGGCCGAGTACAAGCGCCTGCTGGACATCGTGCAGCCGCTGGAGGCGATTGCGGAGGCCTACAAGGCCGACCCCCTGTACGGCCGCTCGCAGGAGGAACGCGTTCGCGCGGATATTGCCGCGATCAAAGATGGCGTAAAAACGCGCGACGACGAGCAGTCCGCCCGCGCTGCCACCCAGCGGACCATGGAGGAGCGCACCCGCCGCGAGCTGGCCGTTTTCGAGAAACTGAACAACGAGATCCAGATCCAGGAGCTTATTAACTCGAACAAAAAACGGGAAGCGTACATCCTGCAGCAGCGGATCGATGCGGAGTCCCGCATCGGGCACGAGCTCGACCCCTTGTCCCTGCGCAATCTGGAGGCCGCCGCCGGAAAATTGTACGATATGCGCAACCCCGCGCAGGCGTCTTCCGGCCGCTCCCCGGAACTGGATGCGGCGGAAAAACGCCTGCGGGACGAGATCGCCGTGCAGGAGCTCCAGGCAAAGGGCCTGACCCGGGAGGCGGAGATTTTGCGCCAGCGCCTCGCGCTCGAGTCCTACATCGGCGAGAAACTGGACAAGGATGAGGCATCCCGCTTCGAGGAGCTCGTCGGAAAACTGTTCGATTTGCGCAACCCCGCGCAGGAGCAAGCCGCAAACGCGTTTTCGATGGAAGATAGCGCCCGCCGTGCCGCGGAGGCGTACCGCACCCCGCTCGACCGCCTGCAGCAGATCGGCGCGAACGTCACGCAGCCGGCGCTTTCCCGCGACTCGAACACGCTGAACCGCCAGCTCACCGTGCAGGAGTCCATCCTGACCAGCGTCCGCAATCTCGCCACCAGCCAGTTCACCAGCAGCAATTCTTTGAGGTTCCCGTAATATGAGCACCACGATCAACGGCAAGACCGTCTATCCGACCGTCGGATCCTCCTCGCGTTCCGGCACCCGTCGCACCGTGCGCCTGATGTGCGCGAAGTCGGATGCCGCCTCCGTCTACGAGTGGTTCGTGAACGAACGCTACTACTCCAGTATCGGGTCCGGCACGCCGATCCAGACCAACGGCTATTTCGACCTGAACGCCTCCTCGCTCACCTACAGCGAGGGCTTTGCCACGCTGAGCCTCGTGTTCGATTCGCAGAACGTCCAGGGGCTTTCCATCGGGTCCGGGGCGACCGCGGACCGCTACGACCCCGTGTACAGCCTCTCCACCATGACCGAGGAGCGCCCCATCGAGCAGCATCCGGATTTCAAATGCTCCTGGGCTTACAATCTTTACGAGCTTGTCGAGCTGGACGGCACTCCGTCCGCGGTCCCGGCATGGGCAGCCACGGACACCAACCCGGCCGCGATCCATCCGGGCTACCTGTGGAGCCGCACGCCGCCCTCCTCCCCGGATCCGCAGCACGAATACATCCAGGTGCAGGCAGCGACCGACTTCGGCATGGACTCCTACCTGATCCCGCGCCCCGTCGTAACCTCCACGATCTACTACCGCACCCGGCAGATCCTTTCGTCCGACATCCAGTACGTCGGCCAGCTGAAGGCTCCGCCGGAAACATACATTTACCCCGCCACCGCGTCGTGCTGGCTGGTCACCTCGTGCGACATTCAGGAGGCGTCCGACACGCTCCTGTCCGTCACGACCACCTACCAGTTCTGCGCGGAAGGCTACAAGACCAAGGTCTATCCTGTCAATGCCTGACAAATTCCCCGAACCCGTCTCTGGTCAGCCGATCCCGCGCTCCTGGTTCGCGCGCCTGGTCCGCTACATCAACTCGCTCCGCCCGCGCGGCGACGGCCGCTACATTACCGTGTCGCGCACCCCGGACGGCGCCACGATCAGCCCGACGCCCGCTTTGCTCCAGCTTGTTTCCGGCGGCGCTCCGGGCGAATCCGGTTCCGGCGCCACCGGAATCGAGTCGGATGTTTCCGGCGGCACCGCGTCGATCGCGCTCACGGGCGGCACCGGTTCGGTCAACCTGGTCGGCACGGACGGCATCACGCTGTCCGAGGATCAGGAGACCGGCACGATCGAGATCTCCGGATCTTCGTCATCGGCAAACGTCGGCATCTCGGCCCGCCCGGTCGGATCAGGAGCGGATGTCTATCTGAATGGCGGAACCGGATCTGTCGTCCTTGCCGGCGTCATCGGCACGACTGTCAGTGCGACCGAGCATTCCGGCGGAGCCCGCGTGGATATCGGGTACAATTTCCCCGCCGGAGTTTTTCCTCGCGGCACCAACAATGAGCACGCATCGACCAGGATGTTCCCGTTTTACAGCTATACGTTTCATGCTCCCGCATGGATCGTCGGCTGGATCGAGGGGAGAAACATTCGTGCGGATGCGATGGAGTATGCGGAGCTCAAGTGCGTGTATCCCAATGACGATGTGTACGATCATATGCTCTGGCGGTACCTTGATAATGGAGATGACGACGCATACACGCCGGTCTTTTTTCTCGTTCCGCCTGGCACGACCGTTTATCTCTCGGCCAACGGCGATTATGGCGACTTCGACAGCTCCAGAGAGTCGAAATTTCTTTGGAATGTGTCATATTCTCTCCTCCCGAATTACCCCGCAGACCCGCAGGTCACCGCGACTGATCTTCTGGCCTAACACAGGAGCTTACCATGGCAGTTACACGATATGACCGTTACGGACGCCAGGCGGGTCAGATCGATCCGCTGGAAGGCCCGCCTGAACCCTATCTGATCGACAAGCACAGCGCCACGGTTATCTATATCTGCTATTACGACACGCAGATCCGTGCTGTTCGTCGCATTACGCAATCCGGAACGGTCAAGATCGTCGAGGTGGCCATGGGCGAATGGGCCAACCGCGAGAATCTGACGTATTACCCCGTCAATCACGTCTTTGAGGTCGAATCATGAGCGACGAACTTGATTTTATGTACGATGTTTTTCTCGGCCGGGGCCGCGAGGGCACCGGAACGGGCGGCGATTACGCCGAGTCCGCCGGCTATGCGAACAGCGCCGGAGCCGCGGACACGGCAGCATCTGCGACCTCTGCCGGCTACGCCGCCAGCGCGGGCACCGCTGCCGCCCTGGTCTCCACCTATGTCGTCTCCTCGGCCTCCGCGGCTGCCTCGGCTGCAAAGGCCACCTCTGCCGCGTCTGCAGGTTCTGCGGTCAATGCGCATTCCGCGTTTTATGCCACCAGCGCCGCCAGCGCCGGTTATGCCACGGTAGCAGGCGTGGCGCAGGCGCTCCAGCTCGGCGTGGTCGTCGCCTCCGCCTCCGCAGCGGAGACTGCGGATGCCGCCGCGACTGCGACCAGTGCTGCCAGTGCCGGCTACGCGACCAGCGCCGGCACCGCGAACGCTCTTGTTGCAGGGGTCGTCGTCGCCTCGGCGTCCTCTGCCACTCAGGCCGGGCTTGCCGGATCGCTTGCCGAGGGTGTGGTCGTTGCCTCCGCCTCCGCCGCCGCGACCGCAACGACGGCGACAAATGCGACCAGCGCCGCCAGCGCCGGGTATGCGATCAGCGCCGGAACCGCTGCCGCCCTGGTCTCCACCTATGTCGTCTCCTCGGCCTCCGCCGCATCGACCGCCGGAATCGCGGACTCCGCTGCCTCTGCCGGCTACGCCACTAGCGCAGGCACGGCTGCGGCCCTGGTCTCCACTTACGTCGTCTCCTCGGCCTCTGCTGCCTCCAGTGCGGCCAGCGCAGGTATCGCCGGGAGCCTTGCGTCCGGCGCGGTTGTCACCTCCGCCACCTCGGCCGGCTACGCCGCCAGCGCCGGAACGGCTGCCGCCCTGGTCTCCACTTACGTCGTCTCCTCGGCATCGGCCGCCGCTTCCGCCGGAACCGCCACGAACGCAACCTCCGCCGCCTCTGCCGGCTACGCCACCAGCGCCGGCACGGCCGGAGCGCTCGCCGCAGGCGTGGTTGTATCCTCGGCTTCGGCTGCCACTTTCGCCGCGACCGCCGGGACCGCGGACTCCGCTGCCTCTGCCGGCTACGCCACAAGCGCCGGAAGCGTCCCGGCCTCCGAGCTCCCGCTGGCAGATGGTTCGACCGTCTCCGGAATCGTGTATAATGCAGACCCGTCTCACCTTACGATCACCGGCGGCGGGGTCAGCGTAAACATCCTCTCCGGCTCGATCGCGGGCGTGGACGACTCGGCGGGCAGCGCCTCCCTCGTTTCCGCCGGCGCGATCCGCACCTATGTATCCAATTACATTAACGACCCCGACCTGACCGTCGCCGGAGCCTCGCATGCCGATACTGCGACCTCCGCCGCCTCTGCCGGCTACGCCACCAGCGCCGGCACGGCCGGAGCGCTCGCCGCAGGCGTGGTCGTCGCCTCGGCCTCGGCCGCTGCCTCCGCAGGATCGGCCGCGACCGCCACATCGGCCGCGTCTGCAGGCTACGCCACCAGTGCGGGGAGTGTCCCGGCGGCCGGACTTCCGCTGGCCAACGGTTCGACGACCTCCGGCATCGTGTATAATGCAGACCCGTCTCACCTTACGATCACCGGCGGCGGGGTCAGCGTAAACATCCTCTCCGGCTCGATCGCGGGCGTGGACGACTCGGCGGGCAGCGCCTCCCTCGTTTCCGCCGGCG
>Ga0310696_10004653_pt1 | contig 16783 bp, 16 predicted proteins | sample AusTroGonzalo_MG_4_FD_203885 | JGI IMG/M metagenome (GOLD analysis project Ga0310696, IMG submission 203885) | Bovine rumen microbial communities from tropical cattle in Woodstock, Queensland, Australia - Gonzalo_02 (v2) (version 2) | ecosystem: Host-associated > Mammals > Digestive system >...
ACCGTCAATGCCGACGTGCCCAAGACGCTGATGCAGGCGATGGTGCGCTGGGCGGCGGTGCACCGCTTCCCGGAGGCCAGGGAGACGCTCCTCGACATCGTGGACACGCCCATCAGCCCCGAGCTCACCCCGGTGGACGAGAACGGCAACATAAAGCAGAAAACTGAGGATCTCGTGGGCCCGTACGAGCTGCACGACTTCTTCCTCTACCATCTGGTCCGTCACGCCCGCAGTCCGCGCGAGATCCGCGCCATGGCGGTGGAAGCCTTCGCGGGCAGATACGACGAAGCCACCGTCGACCGGTGGCTCAGGAAATTCCTCTGGAGATTCTTCTCGCAGCAGTTCAAGCGCTCCTGCTCGCCGGAAGGCCCGCGCGTCGGCTCGGTCTGCCTGTCGCCCCGCGGCGCCTGGGCAGCCCCCTCCGACATCTCCGCCGCCCTCTGGGTCTCCGACCTGGACTAAACGGAAACGGCTGATTCAGAGCGTCTCGATGAGGCGGGTGAAGAGGCTGCACATGCGGTCGGCTGCAGCGTCGGCCGCACGCACTACGTCGTCCCCGTCGTTGAAATTCCTCTCCACGTTGTCGGTATTGCACTTGTTGGTGACCACCGACATGCCGAACACCCTGACGCCGCAGTGGCGCGCCACGATGACCTCCGGTATCGTGGACATTCCCAGCACGTCGGCGCCGGCCATCCTGTAGAACCGCACCTCGGCCGGGGTCTCGTAGGTGGGCCCGGGACTCCCGAAATACACTCCCTTGTGATAACGGATGCCCATCTCCGCCGCGAGCTTCGTCGCACGCTCGATGAGCTCGAGGTCGTACGCGCAGGTCATGTCGGGGAAGCGCGGTCCGAAATCCCCGAAGTTTGGCCCGATGAGCGGGTTGGGGAAGAGGTTGATATGGTCCTTGATGATCATCAGGTCGCCGACTTCGTAGTCAGGGTTGCATCCGCCTGCGGCGTTGGAGACGAACAGGTACTGGATGCCGAGCGTCTTCATCACGCGGACGGGCAGGGTGACGAGCTCCATGGGGTAGCCCTCGTAGTAGTGGAAGCGTCCCTGCATGGCCATCACGAACTTCCCGCCGAAGTCGCCGATGATGAAATTGCCCTTGTGCCCGATGGCGGTGGAAATAGGGAACTCCGGGATGTCCCGGTAGGGGATCACTATGGGATTCTCGATCCTCTCGGCAAGCTTGCCCAGGCCGCTGCCCAGTACGATGCCGGCTACGGGTGTCCGGCCGCCCAGCTGCTCCTTGATGAATTCGGCAGCAGTGTTGATCTTTTGAACTCTGGGATCCATGGTGTAATGTAATTAGTGTCGTGGTGTGGTCAAAAAAAGCCGGCTCCCTACGCTGGCCGGCGGAAAGCTGCGAGACTACAGGTCGTCGAAATCGACGTCTCCGGACCCGGGCCGGCGGCTGTCGGCGTCGTCCCCGAGGCACTTCTCGCGGATGTATGCGATGACGTCGGCCAGGCCCTCCTGGAACTTGTCGAAGTCTTCCTTGTAGAGGAAAATCTTATGCTTGTCGTACGAGAATGTCCCGTCGTGCTCCTGCTTACGCTTGCTCTCGGTGATGGTGAGGTAGAAGTCGTTATTGCCTTTGGTGGACTTTACGTCGAAGAAATAGGTGCGCTTTCCTGCCCTGACAGGCTTGGAGAATACGTCCTCGCCGTTACGCTCACGGGCACCCGTCCTGTCGAAATCGTCTCTGTACATGGTCTTGAATTTAAAGCTTATCTTACGCAAAAATAGTTTATTTTCGTGATAAATGAAAATTTTTCTCATAACCCCTAAAACAGGGTCCGTCAAGCTTTCAGGCTTGGTTTTTGTTGAATATTTATTTAAATTTGTGTGATTGTTTTTTGATGGAGACTCTTAAGCCGAAAATAATCAGGACCGCTACTGTCCCACAGTCGCTCGACCTCTTCTGCCGGGGCTTGTTCAAGTACCTCTCGGAAGACTACGAGATTATCGCCCTGTCGTCGCCCCAGCCCGAGCTCGGGCGTATTGAGAAGCGGGAAGGGGTGAGGACCATCGTGGTCCCGATGAAGAGCAGGATAGCTCCTGTCAGCGACCTGGTCTCGCTCGTGAGGCTTATTCGCGTCTTCCGCGAGGAGGAGCCAGACATGGTCCACTCCATCACCACCAAGGCCGGACTTCTGTCCATGATCGCCGCCAAGGCGGCAGGGGTGCCGGTGCGCGTCCACACCTTCACCGGCCTGATATTCCCCTATGAGAAGGGCTGGAAGCGCTGGATCCTCCGCCTCTCGGACAAGGTCACGGCAGCCTGTGCCACGCACGTCGTCCCGGAAGGAGAGGGAGTAATGGAGGACCTGATAAGCTGCAGGGTCACGGACAAGCCCATGCACGTTCTCGGCAAAGGCAACGTCCGGGGCATAGACCTGGACTACTACCGCTGTGACGGGGAGATGAAGCAGAGGGGGCAGGAGATCCGGGACTGGCTCGGGATCAGGAAGAAGGACTTCGCCTTCCTGTATGTCGGCCGTTTCGACCGCGACAAGGGCATCGAGGAGCTGATCCGCGCTTTCTACAAGCTGAACAACAAATACCCTGATACTCATCTGCTTATGGTGGGGGAGGAAGAAAAAAGAGGCAGGAGGCTGCCCGACGTGGTCCGCAAGATGATGGATATGCACCCCTGCATCCACCAGTCAGGCGACTGGCTCCTGGACGTCCGTCCCTGGTACGCCGCGGCGGATGCGTTCGTGCATCCGAGCTACCGCGAAGGCTTCCCCAACGTTGTGATAGAGGCGGGGGCAATGGGCCTCGCGTCCATCGTCACCGACATCAACGGCTCCAGGGAGATCATCGTCGACGGGCAGAACGGCGTCATAGTGCCTTCGCACGATCCGAAGGCCCTGTACAAGGAGATGGCGTCCTTCGTCCGCGACCGCTCGCGCCTGCGGACCATGGCCGCCAAGGCCCGCAGGTTCGTGTCCGAGCGCTATGAGCAGCATTATGTCCGGCAGAGCCTCGCGGATTATTACCGCGAGATCCTGAATGATTAAATATATCTTGTATCCTTGTTTTCTTTGTTGTATTTTTGCACCGCATTTTTGTTTGAAATATCATGCTGAACAGAAGAATACTCAGGATCAAGGCTTTCAAGGTGCTCTACAGCTATGCGGAGAACCCTTCGATGTCCCTGAAGGAGGCCCGGGCGCAGCTCGAGCTCTCCTGCAAGGCCACCCGCAGCCTGTATCTTTTCATGCTCGCCATCATTCCGGCGCTGACCGAGGAGGCCCGCGCCCGTATCGAAGCCGCCCGTCACAAGTTCAACCCCACGGAGGAGGAGAAGCATCCCAACCTTAAGTTCGTCGAGAACGCCCTGGCCCCGATCCTCGCGGAGGATCCGGATTTCCAGAAGGCCGTCTCCCGCGAGAAGCTCTCCTGGGAGCAGTACGACGCCCTGCTCCGCAAGATGTTCGACAGCATCCGCTCCAAGCCTTATTACGAGAGATATATGGCTTCGCCGGAGCGTTCACTCTCCGCTGACGTCAAGCTCTTCACCCGCATCTACGAGGAGGAGTTCGTGGACAACGCAGACCTCGAGGACATACTGGAGGACCTCTCCATCTACTGGAACGACGACCTCGCCTATGCGCTGACCTGCTGCTGCAGGACCCTCGAGTCGTTCGCGGCAGGGGAGCGCTGGTCGCTTCCGCCGCTCTTCCTCAGCGATATGGCCGGTCACGAAGGCATGGACAGCGACAGGGCCTTCGTGGAGAATCTTCTCCGCGCAGCGTACAGCGGCTACGGCAAGTATTTCGACAAGATAGCCGAGGCCGTGCCGAAATGGGACAGGGACCGTCTCTTCATCATAGACATAGTGCTGATAATCTGCGGATTGGCAGAGGCGAAGACCTTCCCGGAGATCCCGGTCAAGGTTACCATCAACGAATATGTCGACATCTCCAAGTACTACAGCACCCCCAAGAGCCGTTCCTTCGTCAACGGCACCCTGGACGGCATCATACGCGACATGCTCGCTTCCGGCGAGATCGTGAAGTCCGGCCGCGGCCTGCTGTAGGCTTGCTTTTCCGAAGTATTCACTTTATATTTGTAGATACAACATAACTTTACAGACATGAATACCCTCTTCATTCCTCTTCAGGCACAGGCTGCAGGCCAGGCCGCCGCTCCCGGCGGGGGCATGGGCTTCTGGCTCATGATCATCCTCCTTTTCGGCATCATGTATTTCTTCATGATCCGTCCCCAGCGCAAGCAGCAGAAGGAGCTTGAGACTTTCCGTTCCGGTCTCAAGAAGGGCGACAAGGTCGTTACTACCGGCGGCATCTACGGCGTCGTCGACGAGGTCACCGAAAGGACCGTCCTCATCAAGGTCGACGGTGACGTCAAGCTCAGAATGGACAAGAACTCCATCATCAAGGACTACACCAACGCTCAGTAGCAGAGGAGTTTCCCTATGCTGAAGGAAGGGCTCCACACTCTCCTGGGCAAGCTAGGGTTAGGCGGGAGGGACTTGGCGGTTTTTCTGCTGTCCCTCCTGCTGGCTTTCAGTATATGGATATCCCACAACCTCTCGCTGCAGTACTCGTCCGTAGTCAGCGTCCCGGTCATCGCCACCAGCAACATAGTGGGGCATCAGGCCGAGTCGTCCAACACCAGCCCGGTCGTGGCGCGCTGCCGCACCACCGGCTACCGCCTCCTGCGTAAGAACCGCATGTCGCGCAAGGGGCAGCTGCGCGTGTATTTCTCGCCGGACGACCTTCACCACGAGGAGGGCGACATCTACTACATCACTTCGAACGAACTCTCGGGCTATTTCAGCGAGATCTTCGGCGACAACGTCCAGCTCGAGTCGTTCGTCTCGTCCAGGGTGCAGTTCCGCTTTCCGGAGGAGAATCACAAGACCGTGCCGGTCCAGGCAGTCAGCGTCGTGAGCTTCAAGCCCCAGTACATGGCACGCGGGCCGATGAAGATAGTTCCCGACTCGGTCATCGTGTACGGCGAACCCCTGCAGCTGCAGAACATCGACCGCGTGGTCACCGAGACCATCACCCTGCAGAATCTCTCTTCCGGCTCCCACGGCATGGCACGCCTGGAGGTGCCCAGGGGCGGTTTCCGTCTCTCGGAGACCGAGGTCAGCTATGCTCTGGAGGTCACCCGCTTCGTCGAGATCCGGCGTGAAGTGAAGGTGGGCACCCGCAACGTCCCGGCAGGGCGTGACCTGAATGTCTTCCCTTCGACCGTGGACGTGGTGTTCCGCTGCGTATTCCCGCTGGCATCGGACCCCACCGAGGGCATATCCTTCTACGTGGACTACAACGATTTCGCCAGTTCGATCAACGGCCGGTGCGTGCCACACGACAGCGGCCTGCCGACGAACGTCATTGACTACTCCATTGACCCCCAGGTGCTTGAGTGCCTGGAAAATATAAGGAAATGATCACGGTCCTGGTCACCGGCGGCATAGGGAGCGGCAAGTCCGAAGTCTGCCGGCACATCCTTTCGAAGGGCTTCCCCGTATATGACTCCGATGCAAGGGCCAAATGCCTCTACGACGAAGTCCCGGGCCTTGTGTCCCGCGTGGACGACGCCTTGGGCGGCGGGCTTGTGGACGGGGACGGCAGGCTGGACCGCAGGGCCCTCTCCGCGGTCATATTCTCCGATCCGGACGCCCTGCGCAAGCTCGAAGACATCGTACATCCCGAAGTCCTGAGGGACTTCCTGCGCTGGCGGGACGCCGCCGATGCGGATGCGGTGTTCATGGAGTCGGCCATCGCTGCACGCTCTCCATTGTTCGCTCCGCTGTTCGACGCCGTCATCCTCGTGGATGCTCCGGAGCAGACCAGGCTCGAAAGGGCCTGCAGGCGCGATTCCGCACGGCCGGAAGCCGTGCTGGAGCGCATCCGCGCCCAGAGATTCGACGACATCGAGCCCGATGCCGTGATAGTAAACGACGGCCCGCTCGAACTTCTTCGCGCCAGGACTGACGAGACGCTTGAAAAAATAGTATATTTGCACCATCAAAACTCAAAGAAGCAAGCAATGAAAACAGATCTTACGAAAATCCTTTCAGTGGCCGGCCACCACGGCCTGTACCGATATATCGCCCAGGCCCGTAACGGCGCCATCGCCGAGTCCCTCGCCGACGGCAAGCGTACCGTCTTCGACGTACGCAACCGCATTACCACCCTCGCCGACATCGCGATCTTCACTTCTGAAGGCGAGCTGAAGCTCAAGGAAGTGTTCCTGGCCCTCCAGGGCGTCCTCGGCGACGCCGACGCTCCCGGCCCGAAATCCTCGCCGGACGAGCTCAAGGACCTCTTCGCCCGTGCCGTCCCTGACTATGACGACACCCGCTTCTATGTCTCGCACATGAAGAAGGTCGTGGAGTGGTACAACGAGCTGAAGGCCAAGGCCTCCCTCGACTTCGCCGAGGAGGAGGAAGGCGAGGAGGCTCCTTCCGAGGATCCCGCCAATGACTAAACGGCTCCAGGTCGTCACGCTCGGCTGCTCCAAGAATACCGTGGACACCGAGCATCTCCTCTCGCAGGTCGGGCACGCCTATGAGATAGTGCCCGAGGGCGTGGAGGAGAGTGTCGACGTGCTGCTGCTCAATACCTGCGGCTTCATCGGCGACGCCAAGGAAGAGTCCATCCAGGCCATCCTGGAAGCCGCCGAGCGCAAGAAGGCCGGCCTTGCCGGCCGTCTGATGGTCTTCGGCTGCCTGTCGCAGCGCTATGCGTCGGAGCTCCCGGAGCTGATCCCGGAAGTGGACGCCTGGTTCGGCGCGCGCGACCTGGACCCCGTGGTCCGGGCGCTGGGCGTCGAGCCCGCCGCGGCCCGCCGCCACGAGCGGCGGCTCACCGGCCGCGCGCCCGGCTATGCCTGCCTCAAGATCTCCGAAGGCTGCGACCGCCGCTGCTCATACTGCGCCATACCCTTCATCCGCGGCGCCCACCGCTCGGTCCCCATGGAAGAACTGGTCGAAGAAGCCAGTTTCCTGGCTTCCAAGGGCGTGCGCGAGCTCGTGGTCATCGCCCAGGACACCACGTACTACGGCCTGGACCTCTACCGCCGCAGGGCTCTGGCCGAGCTCCTGCGCCGCCTGTCCGAAGTGGATGGCATAGAGTGGATTCGCATCCATTACTCTTATCCGGCTGATTTCCCGGACGATGTGCTCGAGGAGATGGCCTCCAATCCCAAGGTCTGCCCCTATCTCGACATTCCCCTCCAGCACGTGTCCGACAGGATGCTGGACATGATGCACCGCCACGTGGACGGAGCCTGGACGCGCGCCCTCATCCGCCGCATGCGGGAGAAGGTCCCCGGCGTCGTGCTCCGCACCACCATGATAGTGGGGCATCCGGGCGAGACGGAGGAGGATTTCGACGAGCTCCTGGACTTCGTCCGCGAAGCCCGTTTCGAGCGCCTGGGCGCCTTCACCTACTCCGAGGAGGAAGGGACGTACGATGCGGAGCATTTCGCTGACGACGTGCCCCCGGAGGTGAAGAATGCCCGCCTGGACGCCCTGATGTCGCTCCAGAAGGAGATCTCGCTGGACTTCAACCGTTCGCGCGTCGGCTCGGTCGAGCGCGTCCTGGTGGACGACTGGGTGGACGGAATCCTCGTCTGCCGCAGCCGTTACGAGAGTCCCGACGTGGATGGCGAGATTCTTGTAAGGTATCCTGACGGGTCGCCCGTCGGCCGCTTCGTGGATGTACGCATCATCGGGGCCGACGAGTACGACCTTATAGCAGAAATGGTAGAATGATGAATATGAAACTCTTTTCCTCTTTGCCTGTCCTGGCCTTGGGATTGTCGTTGGTCGCATGCGCTCCCTCGGCCTATGTGCTTGACCTTGAGTCGAGAAAGCCCTCCGAGTCCGGCCTCGAGCTTCAGGGCAAAAGCTTGTCCGTCATCTATCTCGAGTCTGCCGACGGACGTGACTCGCTGTTCAACAACCGTGCTGCCGACGCACTCGCGTACGGCCTGGAGAGCGAGTTCTTCGACGGCGCCGAGGCTGTCAAGGTCTACAACCTCGTCAAGGATGAAGACGGCGACTATGCGTCCCGGGACACCGCTTCGCAATATATCGTGCTGCTGGACACCGACGTCATCATGATCCTGGACACTCCGGAGATAACCGAGAGCGCCACCGGGCGCGGCTCGACCGTGGCCAGCAAGCTCTATGTCTATGACTCGATGGCGGGGGATACGGACGGGGTGACAACTTTGAAGAGCACTGCCACCGTCTCCACTCCGGTGAACGACGTCTCGCGGGCGATGAATATCGGCACGGCCCTCGTCAAGCCGCTCCGCAGCCAGTGGGAGAAGGAGATGTTCACGGTGCTGTATTTCGACGGGCTCGGGCGCAAGTGGATCGACGCCGTGATGCTTGCCGACGAGATGAAATGGGACGAGGCCATCACCCTGTGGATGGACCTCGCGCTGCGCAAGGATGCCACGCAGTCGACCTGCGCGCGTTATGACATAGCTCTGGGCTGCTTCATGCTAGGACAGTACGACCTGGCCCTGGAGTGGCTGGACTCGTCCGACGCCGTGCGTCCCCTGTCTCTGAGCAGGGGACTGAGGAAGAGGATATTGGAGAAGCAGGGATCTACTTCTTCCGACTAGCCCTTTCCTTGATTTTCTTCTGGATCTCCTTCCGCTTGATCTCCCAGCGGAAGGCGATTTTTTCTGCGTTCTTGTCTCCGAAGTGGGGGAAGCGGGCCTTGATCCAGCCTATCTTCTGACGCATGTAGGACTGGACGTGACGCTCCTTCTTCTCGGCGTACATCTCGTCGAAAGCTACCAGGAAACCCGTGTCGAGGACGTCGCCGAAGAACATGTTGTGCGAGGTACCGAAGACCTTGAGCGAAGGCGAGGTGTTCATGTAGGAATTGACGAGCGGCGGGATGTTGGTGCCGAGCCGGCGCACCGCGTCCTTGAGGTTCTTGTAGTCGTCCTTGAAGCCTTCATCCTTGAGTACCAGGTCCATGAGCCTCGTGTCGTGCTCGAACTCCAGGGGATACAGGGGAGTGACAAGCCCTTCCTCGGCCTTGAAATGCTTGGTGAGGAAGTAGAGGATGAGGTCGCGCGCGCAAGGGTCGAACTGCTCGTATATCGTCACCTTGCCGAAGAAGTATGTCATGTTGGGGTGGATGACCATCAGGATGGTGAGTCCGTCCCAGAGGTTGTCCATGGCGAAGATGGCCTTGGCGCCGGCCTTGGAGCTCTGGTACTCGGGAGTGACGAACGAGCGGCCCAGCTCGATGGTGTGGGGGAGGTACTCCTTGATGAACTTGTCCGAGAAATGGAAGATCTCCGAAGTGGAGAGCAGCGGCTGTCCGTTCTCTCCGAAGCGGATGTCCGGCCCCATGATGAAGCGGTAGCCGCCCAGTATGGCCTCGGCGTCGGGATCCCAGATGATCAGCTGCTTGTAAGGATGCTCCATATAGTCGTACTCGTCCAGGTCGACGGGCTTGCCTACGCCTCCGCCGGCGTCGCGGAAGGTTATCTCGCGCAGGCGTCCTATCTCCCGCAGGGTGTTGGGGGAGTCCTTCCAGTCGAGGATGTAGATTTCGTTGCCGCCCTTGTTGGTGTCCCTGAGCTTCTTCTCCGGGGTGAGCTCGGCCTTGATGAGGTTGATGTCGATCGGGTCGATGATCTTTTCCATAATCGTTAAGTCAGATGGTGTAAACGAACTGCCTGAACCACTCCGCCCACTCCTGGGGGCTCTTCGACGAGTCGAAGTGCTCCGGCGGGATGGGCTTGCCTATCTTTACGGTATATTTGCCGTGCATGCCTCGGACCATCTCGTCCGGCAGGAACAGCATGGGGATGTTGAACTTGATTTTCAGCGCCTTGCATATCTTGTCGATGCGGTAGAAACGCGGGGAGTTCTGACCGACGAAATGCACCGGGACGATGTACCGTCCTGTCTTGACGCTCTTGGTGATGAAGGTCTTGCCCCAGGGGAGGTCCTGGATTTTGCCGTCTATCTTGCGCGAGCAGATGCCGGCGGGGAAGATGATCATGTGGTTCTCCGAGCCGAAGGCCTCGTCGATGAGGCGGGGCAGCTCGCGGGCCTGGCCGCCCAGCTTGTTGATGGGAACGCACATCGGGGCGATGCCCTTGACGTTCATCAGGAGGTCGTTGACCAGATACTTGATCTTCCCGTCGAAACGCTTGCCGAAGACCATGCCGAGGGTGATGCCGTCGATGCCTCCCAGGGGATGGTTGGACGCGAAGGTGAAGCGTACGTCGTCGCCGTAGCCTTCGAGGTTCTCCATGCCCTCTACATTGACGGTGACGTCGAGCGCCTTGATGCATTCTTCGCAGAACTCGACGCCTTCATATCCTTGCTCGAGGAATCCGTTGATGAGGTCCTGGTGGATGAATTTCTTGCCCCAGTTTATGACGAAACGGGGCACGCGGCCTTTGCCGCCACGCCCGTTGATGATTTTCTCCAGGTCGAAACGCAGTGATGGATCGGACACGGTAATAGGTTTTAGTTACGCAAAAATAACAATTTTACGTAAACTTATACCCGTTGTGCCGAAAAATGTGAAGGTTAGCTGAGGTCGAAGGAGAATCTCTTCCAGGGGAAGTCGGCGTCCTTGCCGTGGAAGAGAACCTCGTAGAGATGCTCTATGAGAGGGAACTCCGCCATCCTTACCTTGCCGTAGGATGTCATCACGCCCCTCTTTGCAAGTATGGAGATGCCCTCGTAGAGGCTCTTGACCGCGCTGATGGACTCGAGGGTGACGCCCTTGAGGCGTTCGCGGGCCTCGGCCATGCTCAGGCCCTCTCCGAGGAGTATGCCCAGGGAGCGCGTGCGGCCGCCCTCGACGGTGACGAAGAGGTCTGCGAGCCCCATGGAGATGCAGTCGGACTCGGCGCCGACGGTGCGGAGGATGCGGCGCATCTCCCTGGCGGCCTGGAAGAATACTGCGGCCTGGGCGTTGACGCCGGTGGGGCGCTCGGCCCCTTTGCGCCGGCCGAGGCCGATGGCGATGGCCGGGCCGAGCGCGTAGGCGTTCTTGATGGCCACGGCGTACTCCAGTCCGGTCACGTCGTGCGTGCGGGACACGTGGAGGCGGTCGGTCTCCAGGCATTCCTTCATCATCCGGAGGACTCCGGGATCTTCGCCGCCTATGGTGGTGACGGTGTGCTCACCGTCTATTATGTCCTGTGCTATGCCGGGGCCTCCGAGCATGTAAACCTTTCTGTCCAAGCCCTTTGCGGCGAGCTGCTTCTCCCAGTATTCGGGCCAGGTGGACAGGACCCTGTCACCGCCGACGCGCAGTCCCTTGACGACGCTGAGCACCGGGATGTCCGCGGGCATGCAGCTGAGCACTTCCTCCAGGAACCACTCCGCTCCGTAGGAAGAGATGCCGCCGATGACGAAGTCGGAGCCGGGTACGATGTCCTTCCATTCTTCGAAGTAGTGGAAGGAGATGCCTGCGGGGAAGGGGCGGGAGACCTTGGGGTTGCGGCCGGTGCGGATGCACTCGTCAATGATCTCGCGGTCGAAGGGCGTGCCCACGACCTTGACGGTGACGCCGTTGGCCGACAGCGGGAAGATGAGGGCGGACCCCATGACTCCGAGTCCTAATATGGTGACTGTCCTTGACATTTGTTCTGCTTTTTGTGACCCCCTGTGAAGGAATCAGAGTGCAAAGTTAGTGTTTTGAACGCGAATTGTCAATTCTTTCGTATCTTTGCAGGCAGAAAGGTGGAGCGACCTGCCGCGGCTTCGGCCGAGGAAAGTCCGGACAGGGCAGGGCACCCCGCTGTGGAAAGCACAGGTGGGAGCAATCTTACGCCGGCCGTAACAGAGAATGACCGCCGCCTTCGCTGAGAGGCTCCTCCTCTGACGGAAGACGGCAAGGGTGAAAACGCGAGGTAAGGGCTCACGACGCCTGACAGCGATGTCAGGCGGGTACGGCACCGGGGCCTGCAAGACCAAATATACCGGCAGATGAGGGCGGCCCGCCCGATGCCGGGGGGTAGGTTGCGAAGATAAATGGCAGGTTCAAAAACAGAAACCGGCTTACGGCTCCGCCTTTTTTTGTTTTGTAAACAGTTGTTCAAAAGGCCTGATATGAGAAGGTTATATTTGCTGATTTCCGTCTTTGCCGTCGCCCTGCTCTGCTGCAGCTGCGAGGCCAAGGTCAAGGAGTACAAGGTCAAGGTCGTGAAGGAGTATCCCCACGACACCGGCTCGTACACCCAGGGCCTGTTCTTCCACGGCGGCGACCTGTATGAGAGCACCGGTCAGTACGGCTCGTCGACCTTCCGCAAGGTCGACCTCGCCACCGGCAAGGCTCTCGAGAAGCTCGACTTCAACCGCAAGTATTTCGTGGAAGGCTCGGTCGTGCTCGGCGACAATCTTTATATCCTCACCTGGGAGAGCAGGGTGGCGTTCATCTACGACGCAGCCACGCTCGAGTACAAGTCCACCTACTCGTATCCCCGTGAGGGATGGGGACTTACGACCGACGGCACGTCCCTGATCGCTTCCGACGGCAGCTCGCGGCTGTACTTCCTTGACGGGGAGTACAAGCTTCAGCGGAGCGTGGACGTGAAGATGGACGGCCGTCCCGTGCGCAATCTCAACGAGCTCGAGTATATCGACGGCAAGGTATGGGCCAATGTCTATATGACGGACCTCATAGTCATCATCGATCCTTCCACCGGAGTCGTCGAGGCCAAGGTGGACTGCACCGGCCTTCTGCCCGTGCATCTGCGCGAGCAGCGCACCGACGTGCTCAACGGCATAGCCTTCGACCCCGCTTCCCGCAAGATTTATCTTACCGGAAAGTACTGGAAACGTCTTTATGAGATAGAATTAGTTGCACAGAAATAGTTTTTATGTATATTTGCATAAATTAAAACGATTTGCATATGAAACGCTTGATGTTGCTCTTGATTCCGGTGCTTTGTCTGTGGTCTTGTGCCAAGGAGACCACTGTTCAGTTGGTGGACTTCAGTGATACCGGCTGCGGCCGTGAGACCAAGGCAGTGTCTTCTCCGGACGGGGCTCCCGAGCTCATTCTCGAGTATAGTTCCGAGGGTCTTGTCCTCACCAGGACCAATACTATGCTGAACTGCTCCATCAACCAGGGAGGCATAGCCTGCGACGTGTCCATCGACGGCAATACCATCCATTACACCGCGTATGAGCTGGGCGAGCCGATGAAATGCATCTGCCCGGTCAAGACCATCACGTCGACCATCAGCGGCCTGAGGACGGGCAAGGACTATATACTGGACTATAGCTGCGGCGGCGATTTCATGCCCATCAGCTTCACGTACCAGAAAGGCATGAAGCTGGTCCTGGACCTGAGCCTGTACCAGTACTGATCATCCGTCACCAGATCCTTACAGCACGGACGCCGCCGGCGCTCCGTGCTTTTTATATGAGGCCTGCCGCGGCGAAGAGCTGCCGGTAGGCCTCCGCTTTCTGCTCGAGGGGAAGGGGATAGGCGCGGGAGGTGGACGGCATGCGCCAGAAGTCGTAGGTGCGGCCGGCGATGACGAGCGGCGCGCGGCCGCCGACGCGGGGCTCGTCGCAGCCGAAGGCTCCGACGAGCACGTCGGTGGCCTTCTGGCCAGTGGTCACCACGGCACTGCACTCCGGAATCCTCGCCAGCAGGGCCGGGATGTCAGTCGGCGTCACCACTTCCAGGAACTTGTCCGAAGCGTTGTCCTTCAGCCTGCAGACTTCCGTCGCGGTGTCGTACAAGGCTATTCCCCTTGCTTCGCAGAACTCTTTAATGCGCTGTATGTCAAACCTTTTCTCTCCGGGAATGACGAAGTGCCCCTTGTCGCCAAAGAACACCGCGCCGCAGATACGCCAGAAATCGTTGAGCCAGTTGGGATAATAGAACTCCATGCACCAGCGCTTCCGCTGGGGCGGGAAACTGCCGAGCATCAGGACCTTGGCCCCTTGCGGCAGGAAGGGTTCGAACGGGTGCATTTCAGCGGTCATGTCATCGTGGGATTGAGGATGGAAACTATCTGTTGCTGGGCGGGGGTGAGAGGAGCAGGGGCGCAGGTGCCGTCGCCGGCGTCGACGCAGGTGACGGCATTGAGCGCATCGAGGGCTTCCGTGATGCTGCGGAAGGGGAGCGTGCCGGACAGGGTGCCGGAGTACAGGGCGTGCCTGAGCCAGGTGTTCAGGAGCAGGCCGATGTACTGGAGCAGGCGGATGCCGAAGCGCATCCGTTCGAACTGGTCGGGACGTGAGGGGAAGTCCATCAGCGAACGGAACTGCCGCAGGAACTTCTCCTGGTCGTACTTTAGCCCGTAGATGGATACCGCTTCGAGGGGGGAGATGTCCAGCCCGGAAGTTACATTGGCATAGAATCCCGATGCAGCGCGGGTGGACAGTATCCTGGACTTGTCCGGGGAGAATGATGTGACGGTCCGGGTCTCGGGACTGTATGTGGCCTTGAAGAAATAATGGTCGCGGCGCAGGGCGCGCGGGTCTTCTATGGTAATGCCGTAGTCGGCTATCTCGTGCAGGGCCGCCTGCTGGGATGCGAGCTCGGCGTCGATCTGGGCCAGCTCGGCGGCGCGGCGCTCGGGGTTGAAGAAGAGGTTGAGGCGGAGGCCGTCGAGGTCGTACTGGCGGTACCAACGGCGGGTGGCGGGGTCGTAGCGCATGCCGGCCGGGTGCTCGCGGAAGCGGCCGAAGGCCCTGATCCGCTCGAGCACGGCCGGCTGCTTCACGTCGACGCACATGACCATGGGCCCGTCTGGGAAATACCGTTCCAGGCCCTGCAGCGAGTCGAAACCCCTGTCGGTCACGACGGTGATGCCGGCCAGCCCGGCCTTGGCCAGTTCGGCGCGGAACACCCCCATGCCCCTGGCATCGGAAACCGCTTCCGGGAAGGACGTATACAGCACGGGGACGTGGGTGTCAAGCGAATAGGCCACCGCCTCGACGGTGGACCGGAAATGTATGCGCTCGGTCTTCTGACCCCATCTGCGGTCCGAGACGGCGTCGCCGAAAGGCTGGCGCGTGACGGAGTCGACGGCGCACAGGCGTTCCCCTTCGTGGCGTTTCCTTCGCAGGTCCATGAAGTGGTGGAAGGCCTTGCGGCTTACTGTGGCGAGCGACTCGGATAGCATCGTCTCGAGCGGCCGCGCGGACGGGACCTTGGTCGAAGTCTGCCAGCGGGAGAACCGAAGGAAGGAAGTCCCGGTAAGGAAAGGATAATATGCGAGGGTGAGCAGGTCGTCGGCGGCGTCGGCGTCGCCGAGGACCTCGCAGAGGTCTTCGCGCACGCCGTAGCGGCCGACTATGCACTCCAGGAGCCATACGTCGCCGAAGGACTTGCCTGCGTCCGCGGCGGTGAAGGGGAGCGGGCGCGGCAGGGCAGGGGAGCCCGGGGCTCCGGCCCCCGCCGCCGCCTCCGCCGCGGACAGGTCCCAGCCTTCGGGGAACACCAGCCTGGCCCTTACTTCCTCCGGGGCTTCGAGCCAGCGTTTCCCCGGGATGAAGCGGAAGTCCTCCGTCACCGTCCCCCAGTGGCAGACGCTGTACCTCCTCCTGCCGTCGGCGCCTGCCGTGTATGGGTGCGTGGCGGCGTATGCGTGCCCTGCATTGCGGTGCAGCGATACGCGGTAGATGCTGTCGGGGCGTGTGGTCCGGGCCATTATTAATTGTACATTTCTCGATAAGAGTCGAGAGCATCGACTGCAAAAATCCTGCCAATAGGCTGAAATTCAGCGGTTTGATACTTGCCATTAATTGTACATCAGCCATTCTTCTCCACGGAATCCGTTTCTTTTCCGCTGGATTCCATATATTTATACAAATAAATCCGAATCAAGATGAAGAACTTTATCCCCATTGCGGCTCTCTCCATTCTCGCCGCCCTTTTCTCCCAGAGCGTCCTCTACGCTTCCAATGACAATCAGGACAAGCCCGATACCCTCGCAACTTCCGTCATCACCGGCACCCGCATGTCCGTCCTGCGTGACGCGCTGCCCGCACCGGTGTCCGTCGTCGGCCGCCAGGCCATCGCCGCAAGCGACGAGACCGCGGTGATGCCTTCCGTGATGGAGCAGGTCCCCGGCCTCTTCGTCACCTCGCGCGGCGTCACCGGCTACGGCGTCTCCACCGGAGCCGCCGGCGCCATCTCGCTCCGCGGATTCGGCGCCGCCGCCGGCCGCGTCATCATCCTCATCGACGGCCATCCGCAGTTCGAGTCGATCTACGGCCACCCCGTCGCCGACGAGTACATGGCGGCCAACGCCCAGAGGGTCGAAGTCTCGCGCGGCGCCGCTTCCGTACTGTACGGCTCCAACGCCATGGGCGGTGCCATCAACATCATCACCCGCAAGCCCACCAAGGATGGCAATGCCCTGGATTTCAAGGCGATGGGCGGATCGTTCGGGACCTATCGTGCCAGTTTCGTGGACAATTACAAGAATGGCCGTTTCACGTCCTCCGTCTCCATCGGTCACGACCGGACCGCCGGCCACCGCGAGAGCTCGGCCTACCACAATACCAACGGCATGCTGAAGTTCGGCTACCAGCTCAGCGACGCCTGGAAGGCCGGTGCGAACGTCAGCCTCATGAAGGCCTATTCCGAGAATCCGGGCACGGTCGCCCAGCCTATGCTCGACGGCTGGTCCGACATCATCCGCGGCATGGCGGGACTCTCTCTCGAGAACAAGTATGACAGGACTTCCGGCAACGTCGACCTTTATTTCAATTACGGCGACCATACCATCAACGACGGCCATACCGCTGACAAGGGCCCGCAGC
>Ga0310696_10004654_pt1 | contig 16782 bp, 14 predicted proteins | sample AusTroGonzalo_MG_4_FD_203885 | JGI IMG/M metagenome (GOLD analysis project Ga0310696, IMG submission 203885) | Bovine rumen microbial communities from tropical cattle in Woodstock, Queensland, Australia - Gonzalo_02 (v2) (version 2) | ecosystem: Host-associated > Mammals > Digestive system >...
AGGAATTCCTTCCATCTTACGGTAGAGGATAGCGCGCTCGTTCATCCAGCTGCGGAATACAGCGCAGATAGCGCCCCAGAGTTGCTCGATAGGATCGTTGGGGAAATCCTTGCCGGTCTGCTCTTTGATAGCGGTTTTGAAACGGGCTACGAGGAGCTTGAGCTCGTCAACGTTGAGGTCTTTGTCCAGTTTGATGTGACGGATCTCTTTTACCTCGTCGATGATTTTCTCGAACGGATCGATGTCGGTCTTGTTAACCGGTTTCATGCCGAGCACAACGTCGCCGTACATCTGAACGAAACGACGATAGGAGTCATACACGAAGTGCGGGTTGTTAGTCTTTTTGCACATTCCCTCAGCTACTGTGTCGTTCAAACCGAGGTTGAGGATCGTGTCCATCATACCCGGCATAGAGGCGCGAGCACCCGAACGAACAGAAACCAACAGCGGGTTCTGCGGGTCACCGAACTTGCAGTTCATGAGGTTCTCAATGTGCTTAACAGCTGCGAGTACGTCGTCGTTCAGGAGCTCAACGATCTTCTCCTGACCTACCTGATAATACTCGTTGCAGACATCGGTAGTAATGGTGAATCCCGGAGGAACAGGTACTCCCACGAGGTTCATCTCGGCGCAGTTGGCACCTTTACCACCCAGTTGCTCACGCATCTGGGCATTACCTTCGGCCTTACCGTTACCAAAGGTGTAAACACGTTTTTTGTTGTCCATGAGATTTATTTTTATTTTGATTTTAGTTATTAATTTTACGATTTTCGGGCATATACACACGCAAAAAATGCATGCTTATGCAATTCGGGTACAAAGTTACAAAAAATATTTTAAATTTCCAAATATTTTGCAAAGAAAAATTGCAGTTTGCTCACAAAAGTGAAAAATTTTACAGAAATCGCAAAAAAATCGCCAAATGATTTGCAAAAATGAAAAAAAAATCGTATCTTTGTAGGCTAAAAATGTACGAATGTATCCTGCTCGGTACAAATCGCACGAATCGGACAAATAAAAAAGCACGAATAAGACGTATCAAAACAAACAGGAAGATATGAAACGACAACTTTTTGCAGTTCTCTGCGCGTTAGGCATGTTGATGCCCGCCCAAGTATGGGCATGGGGTCAGGAAGGTCACCGTATCATAGCCGAGTTGGCTTATCATTATCTGAGTTCGGGTACGCGCACGAAAGTAGACAAGGTGTTAGGCAAACATGGTATGGTTTATGCCGCCAACTGGCCTGATGAGATCAAGAGCGACACGATCTACCCTCAGTCGCACAAGGAAGGTTGGCACTATCAGGATCTGGATGGGGGCATGAGCGATGAGCAGGTGATAGCCGCCCTGACGAACTATCCAAAGGAAGGCGGCAGCATGTTCCGCGTGACGGACAGTTTGCGCGTTTTACTCAAGCAAGAGCCGACTAACCACAATGCTCTGGTATTTCTGGTACATATAGCGGGCGACAGGTACTGCCCGATGCATATGGGTCATCAGGATGACTACGGAGGCAACAAGGTGAAGATGAAGTGGTTTGGCAGCAACACGAACCTGCATACCGTGTGGGACAGCAAGCTTATCGATTCGCAAGGGTACAGCTACACGGAATATGTACAATTCCTGGTTGACAAGTACGACGGCGAGCGCAAAGAGCTGATGAAAAAGACGGAAGCCGAGATGGTTGTTGAGAACTACCATGTGACCTCGGAGATCTATCAATACCAAGAGAGTTTCGACGGTAACACCTATCATTATATTTACAAGTTCCATCAACCGATGGAGTGGCAATTGTACAAGGCGGGCGTGCGCCTGGCTATGTGGTTGGAGCAGATATACAAATGAGAGACTTTACGTTACAAAAATACGAGCAACTGCTGCAGGCCTTGGAAGCGGCGGAGTACACCTTTCTGCCGTTTGGCGAGTATTGTGTGCTCAAGCAAAGCGGCAAGCTTCCAGAGAAATATGTAATGATGCGCCACGATGTGGACAAGCGTCCGTGGTTCTCGGTCAAGATGGCTGAGTTAGAGGCCTTGCACGGGGTGAAAGCCTCGTACTACTTCCGTATCGGCAAAGAAAGCAATCAGCCGGAGTGCATTAAGCGGATTGCGCAGTTGGGGCACGAGATAGGATATCACTATGAGGATATGTCGCTATGCAAGGGCGACCAGGACAAGGCATATCAGCATTTCCGGGAGTCGCTGGAGTACTTCAGGCAGTTCTATCCCGTACAGACCTGCTGCATGCACGGGGCTCCGATGTCGAAGTACGACAGCCGCGAACTATGGGAGATAGACTACACGGATGAACACGGAAAAACACGGAAAAAGTATAGCTACCGCGACTTGCAGTTGATTGGCGAGCCGTACTATGACGTGGATTTCGACAAGGTGTTCTACCTCACGGACACCGGCAGGTGCTGGGACGGATTCCAATACAGCCTGCGCGACAAGGTGCCCCAACAGGAAGAGTGGAACAAGAAAGGTTGGCATTATCATTATACGAAAGAGGTGATATGGGCTATAGAAGATATGCGGCTGCCTAAAGCCGTGATGATAACCACTCACCCCCAACGCTGGACGAACAACAAGTTGGCGTGGTGGAAAGAGTTGATCATGCAGAACATCAAGAACATGGTAAAATCGGTATGGAGGACATAAAATCGATACTATCGCGTATATGGACGGATGTGAACATATGGTTGCTATCCGGTATTCTGTGCATCCTGTGGCGTGTGGCGGCAGACAAGAGTGCTATTCTCGTGTATGTCTGGCTGTTCGTGGCGATGATGATAGTGTGGCTGCTGACCAGTCTTGTTACCGGCAGGTATCATCGCTCGTACAAGACGATGGATCTGTGGCAGGAGATAGTCTGGATGCTGCTGACCGCGGCCATAGAGTTTGTGTTGGTGTTCTGGATAGAGCGTGACCTGCTGGCTGTATTCAACCTGTCGGCCGTAGTGGCAGGATGGATGGTAGGTATCGTGGCGGTACTGAGTTTCATCTGCATCCTGGCCAAGCACTATTGGAAATACGCTCAGAACATGGATGTGCCTGCCATGGAGATAGAGAAACGCAGCAAGGCACAGGTAACGCGCAAGGACGAGCCCCGTAGCGAGCAATCAATAGAAACCATCCATCAGTCGGTACTGTCCATCACGAGCGAGGAAGATTACCGGATGCTGGTTGATAAAGCCCACCTCAATTCCCGCCAGACGAAGATTGTGGCGAACCGTGACCGATTCAGCTTCCTGCAGATTCCCGATTACCAATATCTGACTCTGGTTGATTTGACGCTGCTGAACGATGCCAAGGGTATCAACCGACGCTTCTGCATCGTGAACCAGAAGCTGCCTGACAACGGACGCTACGTCTGCTGCTATCGGCCGCAAGAATATATGAAACAGAAGATATTGAAGAAATACTTCTTCCCGTTGAACTGGGTGGTTTACTTCTTCTACTTCTGGCACAAACGTGTGGTACCAAGGTTGGCGCTGTCGTCGCGATTGTACTACGACATCACGAAGGGCAAGAAACGTATGCTGTCGAAGACCGAGGTGTTCGGACGCTTGTACTATTGCGGTTTTGAGGTGGATGAGGTTGTGCCGATGGGACATATCGAGTACGTGTTTGCCCACAGAAAGATGCAACCCTACCCTCAACAGCAGCTCAAGGTATACGGGCCGCTCATCAAGTTGCCGCGTATATGCAAGAACGGAGAGATCCGGTTCTTCTACAAGTTCCGCACGATGCATCCGTATGCCGAGTATATCCAGGATGTGGTGTTCGACGAGCATGGTGGTATGGATATAGCCGACAAGGCAAACGGTGACTGGCGTATATCGTCGTGGGGACGTATCATGCGCAAGTACTGGCTGGACGAGCTGCCTATGCTGTTCAACTGGCTGAAAGGCGACGTGAAGCTCGTAGGTGTGCGTCCGCTATCGCAAAGCATGTACAACAAGTACCCCAAAGCCCTGCAAGAGAAACGTATCCTTGCCAAACCGGGATTGATTCCGCCGTTCTATATCGACCACCCGAAGACCTTCGAGGAACTCTTTGCAAGCGAGGACAAGTATCTGGACGAGTACCTCGCCCACCCTATACGCACGGATTTCAAATACTTCTTCATGACTATTTATTCCATCCTGTTCAAGCGTATGCATAGCGCGTAGTTTATATGTACATGAAAGAGAAAAACAGATATGCATTAGTGACCGGCTCGAGTAGCGGCATAGGCTACGAGTATGCCCGGCAGTTGGCGGAAAAAGGCTATCCGCTGATCATGGTTAGCAACGAAGAGAAAATCACGGATTGTGCAAAAAGCATAAGCGAAGAGTATGGTATGGTTGCTCACGGATTGGTTCGCAACCTCGGAACAGCCGACGCGGCACATGAACTGTACGACTATTGCCATGCACAAGGCTGGGAAGTTGAAGTGCTGGTGAACAATGCCGGCGTGTACCACGACAAGGATATATTGGATGACAGCGAAGCCTTCACGCAACTGATCATCCAGTTGCATATGACTACCCCCGCCATGCTCTGTTACCTGTTCGGACAAGACATGGTGGCACGAGGCGCAGGGTATATTCTGAACATGTGCTCAATTACCGCGAATATAGCCGGTCAACGGTTGGGCACCTATGGCAGCACAAAAGCGTTCCTGGCAAATTTCAGCCGCGCGCTACATATCGAACTCAAGCAGAAAGGTGTGCAGGTCACAGCCGTACATCCTGGTGCTGTGGATACAGGTCTGTACAGTATCCCCGCTTGGGTGATGAAGGGCGGCAGAGCATTAGGAATCGTCGTATCGCCACAATATCTGGCCAAGCGGGGACTACGCGCTATGTTCCTAGGCTGCCCGAAGATAACAGTCCCCTTTGTATACAGCAAGATTTTGCTGCTACTTATCGCTTTAGCCCCCACTTGCCTTCTTCGACTGATCCGTCGTCTCGGATGGTTCTAATCACGAAAAGTCACGATCGAAGAGTTCGAGACGCTCGTCAAGCGCATCGAACTGGTCTTCGCGTATAGAGGCAGCACAGCCGCGCATACCTTCGCGTTTGGCACCTGTGGAAACGAGCGAGATAGCCGACACGCCATAATAGATGAGTTTGTTGAGCAGCTGTTCACCCGTCCAATCACGATAGGTGAAAGTGAAGAAGAACCCGTCGCCAACAGGTTGCCCATCCGCATCCTTGTCATAAACGACATGGAAATTATGTTTCTCCATGATTTGCTTGATACGGCGTGCCTTATCGGCATAGACGTGGGTGTTGTGCACGAAATTGATCTTGCCTTCCACAGCAGCTTTCATCATGGCCGCCATGGCATACTGTACGGAGTGCGACACACCGGATGATATGGCGTAGAGAATCTGATATACGAGTGTTCGCATGAACTGTCCGTCGCTGTTGTAGCGTTTGGTAAGTGCCGGGAAATGGCGATGTGCCAGGTCGGGATTGACGGCAATAACCGCCGCCCTTTCGCCTGCGTAGGAGAAGATCTTGGAGCAGGAAACGAGATGCACGCAGTTCATCGTATATCGCCCGATAGTAGGCTGGAAGGGAGCCTGGAAGGGTTTGCCCCGGTTCGGATCGCGGAAATCCATATTCAGGTAAGCGACATCTTCGATGACGATTGTATCGTAGCGGTTAGCCAGACGGCCGATGATACGAAGCTCATCCTCGGTCAGGCACATCCACGAGGGGTTGTTCGGGTTGCTGTACAGGATAGCGGAGATGTTACCTTTCTGTAGTTTCTGCTCGAGCGCATCCCGAAGTTTGTCGCCTCGGTAGTCGCCTATATCGATAGAGTCGACCTTCAGACCGATAACACGGCTTTGTTGCTTCTGAACCGGGAAACAGGGATCGAGGAAGAGGATGGTATCTCTATCCGGGCGCAGTTGTGAGATGAGCGTATCAAGGGCATAGCAGCCTTGCATGGAGCCGACGGTAGGCACGATGCACTCTTCGGGGATAGTGATACCCAGGAAAGCACGAATGAACTCCGAGGCGGCAGCTGTAAGTTGCGGTATACCCGTGATGAGGGGGTACTGATTGGCGCAGCCGGCACGCAGGGCAGCCACCTGGGCTTCGATACCGATCTGCTCGGCAGGCAAGCCAGGGTTGCCCAACTCCATATGCACATATTCGCAGTCGGCTTGGCGCTCTATCTCGCGCACGATGCCCACCATCTGGCGAATAGTGGCGTTTCCTAACTCGTGTGCATCCATCAAGCCAAAGGCTCCGCACACATTATCTACGAGGTTCTTATCAAGAGGGTATTTCATGGTAGTATGGTTTTAGCAGCCAAGATTGGCTGCTGACTTATTCATTGATCATCGTGACATCCATATGCGGATATGCGAAGGTGAATCCTTGCGGCGGGAGTTCGGTATAGAAACGTTCCTGCATGTCGAAGAACACACCCCAATAGTCAGCAGAGCGCACCCAGCATCGTACCACGAAAGTGATATCATTCTCGTTGAGCGACTTGAGTGCCGCGAACGGAGCGGGAATAGCCGCCATGCGGTATCTTACTGTAGACAATTGGAACTTGCTAATGTTCAAGTCCTTGTATAGCTTATCCATATCCGTATCCGGAGGCAGCACGCGCTCGTCGGAGTTCACGATGTTAAGGATGGCCTGCTTGCATGCCTTGGCATCCACGCCGTAGGATACGCTCACGAGCCACTCTACCCTGCGTAGCGGTCGACCGCTGATGTTGTTGATTGTTCCGTTGGAAAGGGCACCATTCGGCAGGATGATAACGCGGTTGTCGGGCGAGAGGATCTTGGTAGCGGTAATATTCACCTCAATAACCGTTCCGCTCTGCCCCTGCGTCTCAATGAAGTCACCTGCCTTGAAGGGTTTGAATGCCAGGAGCATCAACCCGCCGGCAAAGTTCTGAACCGTACCGGACAAAGCCATACCGATGGCCATACCTCCGGCAGCCAGGATAGCAGCCAGCGAGGTCGTGTTCACGCCCAGGGTACTGACCGATACGATGACAAGCAGCACAGTAAGCGAGATGGATACAAACGACGTGATGAACGACGACATGGTGGGTTCAACCTTCTTGCGGACAAATGCCCGACTCAGTCCTTTCTTGAGCAGGCTAATAAGCCATATGCCCACAATATAGATGAGCAAGGCGGCTACCAACTTGAGGCCGAACTGGGTTACTTTGTCCACAAAAATATCCCAAAATGCATCAGGATCAGCCTTTGCGAACTCGATCATCTGTCTGGCTCCCTGGCGGACACTATCCGCGGGAATGATAGGTATATCTTGGAGAAATAACATAATAATGTACGATTTATGAATGTACGATGTACGATTTATTTACGATTTAGCGGAGGCGGTCGGCAGCGCGGACGAGTGCCTCATCCTTCAGGATCGCACGCGTAGCCATGAGCGTCAGGATCATACAAATAAGCGGGAACGAAGCCCACGGGGTAATATACCACTCCACATCGGCTACCATCTTTACCAGCCACACATAGATGAAAACCACGCCATAATAGCCGATACAAAGCAATACGGTAAAGATGTTCAAGCGGGCTTGAAGGATGCGCTTGTTATAGAGGAAGATATCCACCAAGGCAAGAAGCGGAATAAGAGCCGCAGCCACCGTCAAGCCCCATAAGCCCTGTACCTCGGGAATAAGTGCCTCGTCGCCGACCGGCATCAGTTCCTGAAAACCAATGGACCGCAGCTGCCAGGTATGCAGCATGTTGGCAGAAGGTACAAACTCCACAACGGGCAACCAGAACATGGCTATACCCAAGGCTACTACAGCCAACAGATACAATGTTTGAATTCGTTGAATCATAAAATCATTTACTATTTAGTCATTTACTATTTGGTCATTTGATAATGCATTCGATGTCCTGCTGGGTGGTATTCACGAGCGAGAAGCAACCAAAAGGTTGGATGTTCTGCTTGTTCTTTCCGCTGAGGTTGCCGTACACCTGATAGCTCTCGGCGTTACCCAGCACATCGAAATTCTCGGATATCATGTAGAACAGTTCCTCCATATTGATGTCGAAATAGTCGTCTGCCGGATTGCTTGATTGCATGCGTTCGGATATTAGTTCCGACACATACATCGACCGTCCCATGGCGGCATACAACGTGGATTTGTACATGTAATCCTCTTGCGTACGCGCGAGCATGTACGCGCAAATATTAAGTTTGGTATCGACTGTATCGTCATAGTCATCGGCTATATACCCAAGTCCGGGATAGATCACCAGCACTATATCTCTATCCGTTTTCGCGGGCTGCATATGCAGTTGATAGCCGGCATAATAGCCGGATGGTGTCTGATAATTGTCGTAATAGGCAAACGCCTCGTCACGGGAATAAGCATATACGCTCATGCCCTCCTCGTCCAGTTCATCGCTCATGAGCGCCGTTTGCAGGGTGAGCACATCATTCATATCGCCTGTATAGGCTGGTACATGCATGTGGCACCACAGTTCGCCGTATTGCGATAAGGAATCCACGCTGATGGTGAAGGGTTGCTTGACCGGACACACCTGCATGGCATCAGCCGAGCCGAATGTAGGGTGCTCCACATGCAGACGGACTGTATCCTTGTCTGCAAACGACAAGGGTGCAGCATAGTGGCCTTCGAGGGTATGTATCTGTACATTTCCGTTGGCATCCATGGCAATAATCGTGTCCCCGTTCGGCGTGAAGGCAGCTGGCACAGGCGGTTGACTGTTCACCTGCAGGCTCACCTTGGCATCCGTCAATACAGGCAACGCATAATCCGTACCATTAAGAAAGAATGTGGAACGCAGCACATCCACGCGGAACAGGTCGTCGGCAGACTGGGGCGGCAACTGACGACACACAGGCGTGTTTCAGCGTCCTTCCCCTTGTAATCCACCGTGGAGTAGAAGAAGTCGCAACCCTGCAAGAGCAGAGCCAACAACAATACTATGTTAGAACTTGAACGCATAACTTACCGTGGGCAATATAGGGAAAATGGATATCTGCTTGAGTTGGTTGTTGACCACCAGCATCAAGTATGGGTTCCTGTGGCAATACGTGTTGTATACCGACACGCTGACCAGATGTTCGGCATCCTTGAGCCATCCGCCTTTCGACAGCGATGCATCCCCACTCTTCTTGTGCGGTATATGCCAGTTGAAGGCGAGGTCGAGCCGATGGTAATCGGGCATCACGAAGTTGTTGCGCTCGGAGATATACTCCACCCAGCACATCTCGTTGGTGTCGTAGTATCGTTGCGTAGCGAGCGTAGCTCGGTTGCCTGTGCCATACACGAACGTGCCCGCCAGTTCGAACTTGGGCGTGATGCGGTATTGCAGGGTGATGCTCAGATCGTGTTCGCGGTCGTACTTGGCGTGATAAGGCTTGCCGTTGTTGATGACCATGCCGGGGCGGTCGAACTGCCTCATCGTTCGGCTCCAGGTATATCCGATCCAGCCTGTTACAGGACCTATCTTGCGTTGCAACAGCAGCTCCACGCCATAACTCCAACCGTCGCCTACAGCCACCTTCTCTTCCCAGCCTGAAGACAAACCAAAGAACGATGCGCCCTCCTTGTACTCTACGAGGTTCTTTGAACGCTTGTAGTAGCCCTCCACCGACAGTTCGACCTGGTCGAGGATATTGTAACTCAATCCGGCAGCCACCTGCATGGAGCGCATAGGCGGTATATCTTTCGTGACGGGCACCCACAGATCGGTCGGCGACGAGATACTGGTGCTCGAGAGCAGGTGCACGTATTGCGACATATACGAGTATGAGGCTTTCAGAGCCACATCCTTATGCAGCAGGAATCGCAAGCCGAGACGAGGCTCAAGGGAGGGATACGTCTTGTCGTTGATAGTGTACAGGGCAGCCCGCAGACCGTAGTTCATCGTGAACCAACGTACAGGCGTATAGGTATCCTCGGCATACACGTATGCCTCATGACCAAAGATCGTTCCTTGCGTATACGTCGTGTCGTAATTGAGGTTCATCGGCCCGAGTTCGGCTATCATCAGGTTGCCGATCTGCGGACGGAACGTGTGGAGCTCGTAGCCCGCGCCGAAATGTACGGAATGTTCGTCGCGCTCGTACAGGAAATCTGTTCGCGCCACGCCATCCATCAGGCGGCTTTGGTAATCGAGCGACTGGTTGAACGTTGTGGTTTGTTCAGGTTTGCCCGGTTCGGACTCTGTCGCCACAGCATCCATCTGCTCGCTCAGGTTATAGCCGAACTTCAGGAAATGGAGATGTGCCTGCATCGTAAGGTCTGGGCGCAAACGATGGTCGTATTGCACCTTGGCCATCAGATTGCCGGAAGCCCAGCGCAGACCTAACTTGGCTTTTTCCTTCGAACGCGTGCCGTCGTAGTAGGAATAGTACTCATCCTCGCGGTTGTAACGGATATAGATCACATCATCGCCCATGTAGAACGAAGCGGAGAGACGGTCGTTGTTACGGAACCGGTGTTGGAGCTTGGCATTCACGTCGTAGAAGTAATACCCTCCTATAGCGCTACCATCCATCTGCCTGGCGGACACCAGAGCCATCAGGGGTGCTATCAAAGCATCATAGTACGTACGTCGGGCTGCTATGGCAAAGGTCGTTGCCGCCTGGAAGGTATCTTTCTGCTGCGACAGTTTGCGTTCGCGCAGCTGTTCGCCTGTGAAGATCGGCCCTTGGGCATGAATCTTGGCGGATATGACTCCTACGCTCACTCCCCCGTGCCACATGGTCGGATCGCCGGCCGTCTGCTCCACATCGATTACCGAGCTCAGGCGCGAACCGTAACGCGCAGGGAAGTTGCCTTTGTAGAGCGTTACATTCTTGAGTATATCCGCATTAAAGACGGAGAACATCCCCATGGCGTGACTAACGTTGTAGAGCGGCACACCGTCCAGGAGGATAAGATTCTCGTCAGGGCCTCCTCCGCGCACATACACGCCGGTCTGTCCTTCGGATGCCGACTGAACACCCGGCAAGAGCTGGATAGCCTTCAGCACATCCACCTCACCACCTAAAGCGGGGATCGTTTGCAGTTGCAGCAAGGGAATCTCCACGGCTGACATCTGCGGCGACTCAGGACTTGTGATCGATTGTCGACCCGTAACCTCTATCTCATCCACTCGGAAGTTAACCGTATCTCCTTTGGTCGAAGTACGGGTAACCTGCGCGGAAACGATAGCAGGCACGAGCAATATAAGCAGCCAAAGCTTACGCAAGATAGTCTACTCGATAGTAATCGGCAGGCGATTCGGATTTCTCTTCACCTTTGGGTACATGCTGGCAAATGACCTTCACAGCACCATCCTTGAGCAGGTACTTCTCGCCCGTGGCAGGACATATAGCCCGACCGTCGGCATCGAACGTGAGTTTCTCGCCATGGCGGCTTACCCAGCCTATGCGGCGTGCGGGATTGCCGACCATCAGGGCAAAGTCGGGTACATCTTTCGTGACCACACTACCCGCTCCTATCAGGCAATACGCGCCAAGCGTATGACCGCACACGATCGTGGCATTGGCGCCTACCGAGCAACCGCGCTTGAGCAAGGTCGGCTTGTACTCATCCTTGCGTGACACAGCCGCACGGGGGTTGATAACGTTCGTGAATACCATGCTCGGCCCCAGGAACACATCTGCCTCACAACGCACGCCGGTATATACGCTCACGTTGTTCTGGATCTTGCAGTTGTCGCCCAACACAACATCCGGCGAGATGACTACGTTCTGACCGATATTGCAGTCCTCACCGATCTTGCAGCCCGACATGATATGACTGAAATGCCAAATCTTCGTGCCTTTGCCAATTACGGAGCCATCATCTACGTACGACGACTCATGAACAAAAAATTCTGCCATATAATTAGTTTCGTTTTTACGGGTGTTTTAGAAGAACGCCTTGAAAAAGTCGTTGCCGTTGGCATAAACGAGCAAGGCTATCAGAATCCAGAAGCCCACATTATTGATCTTCTCGAGCCACTTGTCGGGTATGCGCTTGCCGCTAATCATCTCAATGAGCAGCAGCAACACATAGCCGCCATCCAACGCAGGGATAGGCAGGAAGTTCATGAATGCGAGGATGAGCGAGAGGAAAGCTGTCATGTGCCAGAACGAGTACCAGTCCCACAGCTTGGGGAACATGTTGCCTATCGCCCCGAATCCGCCGAGCGACTCAGCACCTTCCTTGGTGAACACCAGTCGGAACTGGTGCACATACATCGCCAGCAGATCCCATCCGTATTGGATGCCTGCAGGTATCGATTCCCAGAATCCGTACTCCTTGTGTTCGGGTTCGTAGAAGGCGAATACGGGCTTCATGATAACACCCATCTTCGCATGATCGCCAATGAACAGTCGTGCCTCGCTATACTCACCTTGGCGATAGTAGCCCACGGTGATACTGTCGCACGGGTGCTCAGCCAGGGCGTTCTGCACCATGACCGTGCAGGGCGTAGGTTCGCCGTTGATACTTACGACGCTGTCGCCACGCTCCATGCCGCCGAAGTACGCAGCATGGTTGGGCAGAACGGAGTCCACCACAAAAGGTATATAGTAACTGATCAGCACGTACGGACGCTTCTGATAGGTCGCATCCATATGTGCCTTGGCACGCTCCTTGCGGTCGTGCTCGTTGTTGAGAGCCAGGTAACGGTTGCCCAGATCTTCGGACATAGTAAGTTGTACGGTCGCAGCGCCACGCTGAACAACCACGTTCCGCTTGCCCTCGATGATGATGGCATTCACTACATCCGAGAGCATCTCCGGGGCATCGCCATCGATACTCAGTATCTTGTCCTGCTGTTCGAAGCCTTCGTCCACCAAGATCGGCGAGTAGTATAACCCACCATCGACATTGCGGAGCGGAAGCGAGGTGTCACCCCAATGGAAGAGCATCATGCCGAAGATAACCAGGGCAGCTATGAAGTTCACCATGATTCCTCCCAGGATGATCAGCATACGCTGCCAGGCTTTCTTGCTGCGGTACTCCCAGGGTTGCGGTTCGCTGGCCAGATCGTCCGAGCCTTTGGTCTCATCCACCATGCCGGCTATCGAACAATATCCGCCAAAAGGTATCCAGCCTATACCCCACTCTGTCTGCTCGGGGTGCTTGTCCCACTCCTCGTCGTCGTTCTTGGCAAAGAGCTTGACATGCCACTTGCCGTCGAACTTCTTAGCGCGGAACAATGAGAACTTCCAGTTGAAGAACATATAGAACTTCTCCACACGCACATCAAACAGACGTGCAAAGGTGAAGTGTCCCAGTTCGTGTATTACTACCAGAAAACTTAATGCTATTATCAGTTGTATCCACTGTATGGCTGCCATTATCTAATTAAAAATTTAAAATTAAAAATTAAGAATTACGTAGCAGGTTGCTTACGAATTGTCTTGTTTCTTTATCTATTTTGACGTAATCGTCGTAGGTGGGTTTGGCGATGAAGGGCATATCGGTCATCGCGCGGTGGATCAGTTCGGACATCTCGAGGAACTTGCACCTGTTCTCCCGGAACGCGAGGTTCACCACTTCGTTGGCGGCGTTGAGCACGCAAGGTACCGTTCCGCCTCGGTTCGTCGCCTCGTACGCCAAGCCCAGGTTCGGGAATCGTGCCAAGTCGGGCTTGTCGAAGGTCAGCGACCCGATAGCTGCCAGGTCGGCACGCGGGAAGCTGCTCTTGATGCGTTCGGGGTACGTGAGTGCCAGCTGAATAGGCACGCGCATATCGGGCGCGCCCAGTTGTGCCTTGATAGCCCCGTCCACAAACTGCACCGCCGAGTGAACGATCGATTGCGGATGAATCAGCACCTCGATCTTCTCTACCGGCACGCCGAACAGCCACTTGGCCTCGATCACCTCAAATCCTTTGTTCATCATCGAGGCGGAGTCGATAGTGATCTTTGCGCCCATACTCCAGTTCGGGTGTTGCAGCGCCTGCTTGGCGGTCACATCAGCCATCTGCTCCAGCGAGTAGTTGCGGAACGGGCCGCCTGAGGCAGTAAGCAGGATCTTCTCTATCTCCGCCTGTTCACCGATCAGCGACTGGAAGATAGCCGAGTGTTCGCTATCCACAGGCAGTATGGGTGTGTGATGCTTCTGTGCCAGCTCGCAGATCAGTTCGCCGGCAACGACGAGCGTCTCTTTGTTCGCCAACGCGATGGTCTTGCCGGCTTTGATAGCTTCCATCGTCGGACGCAGACCGGCATAACCGACCATTGCTGCCACAACAATATCTATCGGCTGGAACGTCACCATCTCTGCAATAGCGTCCGCACCTGCCCACACCTTGCAAGGCTCGTCCTTGAGCGCCTCTTGCAACTGCGGATACAAGCTCTCGTCTGCTATACACACCACCTCCGGTTTGAACTCGCGAGCCTGCTCGATAAGCAGATCCACCGATCGATTCGCACAGATGGCATACACGCTGAACTTGTCGGAATTATCGCGGACTATATCCAGGGTCTGCGTACCGATACTTCCCGTACTTCCTAATATCGCTAATTGTTTCATAATGTATAGCAGCCAAGATTGGCTGCTGTCTTAAAATGCTATTATCTCTTCGGGATTAATTTCAAGCCCTTGTTTCCACAACTCGAACGTGAACGGTGTGCCGTCCTGTACGATGGCTATGGTCTGACCGGTCTGCACGGCATCGCCTACGTGGCAGAGCACGCGTCCAACGTTCCGATACACGGACAGATACGACTGATGCAGCACCATCACGGTGTTCGTCTCGTTCTCCTCGCCATCTACATACACGATAGTACCGTCCAGAGTAGCGCAGATGTTCTCCTTGTTCGGGGTCTGGATCTTCACGCCGTGCCGACCCTCATGCGGAGCGCACGATTCAATCACCACGCCATGTGCGGGGGCATAGAGCGAGAACACAGGTGTCGTGATCGGTGCATCAAACAGGATGAGGTTGTCCTTTTCGCGAGCCTCATACTCTGCGATGAACGCCTCCGTCACCTCGTTCTTGGCTTCCAGTAGCTGCTCCTGCATGATGATCTGCAAGGAATCCAAACTGACCACGGTATCCGTGTGCACTTCACCTGCCATCACGTCGCGTACCACACCTATATACTGCGTCTGCAGGTCGAGCGTATGTTGAAGGCTGTCGATACGCATCGACTCCTCAATAATCTCTTGTCGCAGGCTCGCCGAGTATCCGGGTAGAATATTCCTGAACGGCGTATATACGATCAGCAGCGACAGGATACCTATCGTGAGCAGAAACATCAGAAACAGTACGGTGAACACGCCAAGTCCCGACACATGGATGTGCCAGAACTCGCGTAGCGTGTCATCGTCAATCAGCGTCAATCGCCTCTTCTGCCGTATCCGCTTGAACCAACTCTCTTCTTTATACACTTTAACAGCTTAACAATTTAACCGTTTAACGCATAATCGTGCAACCTTCGCAAGGCTTCAGCTGCTTGAAGAAGTCGTTACCCTTGTCGTCCACCAGGATGAATGCGGGGAAGTTCTCCACTTCGATCTTCCATATAGCTTCCATGCCTAATTCGGGGTACTCTACGCACTCGATGGACTTGATGTTCTCCTGAGCCAGGATAGCAGCCGGTCCGCCTATCGAACCCAGGTAGAAGCCGCCATGTTTCTGGCAGGCGTTGGTCACGTCAATCGAGCGGTTGCCCTTGGCGAGCATGATCATGCTGCCGCCGTGATCCTGGAACTCGTCAACATACGGGTCCATACGTCCGGCTGTGGTCGGACCCATCGAACCGCAAGCCATGCCTGCAGGAGTCTTGGCGGGACCTGCATAGTAGATAGGATGGTTCTTCAGGTACTCGGGCATCTCTTCCCCGGCATCCAGACGGGCTTTGATCTTGGCGTGAGCGATATCACGGCCTACGATGATCGTACCGTTCAGGCTCAATCGCGTACCGATAGGATACTTCGTCAGGATCTTGCAAACATCCGCCATGGGCTGGTTGAGGTCGATACGTACGGCATCACCCTCACCGGCGTTGCGAAGCTCGGCAGGAATCAAGGAAGCAGGGTTGTTATCCATCTTCTCGATCCATATACCGTCCTTGTTGATCTTGCACTTGATGTTGCGGTCTGCCGAGCAGCTTACGCCCAGACCTATCGGGCAGCTGGCTCCGTGACGAGGCAGACGAACCACGCGCACGTCGTGAGCCATATACTTGCCGCCGAACTGTGCACCCAGGCCGATCTTGTATGCCTCTTGCAGCAATCGTTTCTCCAGCTCTATGTCGCGGAACGCACGACCTGTCTCGTCGCCCGTCGTGGGCAGACTGTCGTAGTAATGCGTCGAGGCGAGCTTTACCGTCAGCAGGTTCTTCTCTGCACTCGTGCCACCGATAACGATAGCGATATGATATGGCGGACAAGCAGCCGTACCCAGCGATTTCATCTTCTCCACCAGGAACGGGATCAGCGTACCTTCGTTCTGGATGCGGGCTTTGGTCTCCTGATACAGGTAGCTCTTGTTCGCCGAACCGCCACCTTTCGTTACGCACAGGAACTCATACTCCATGCCTTGTGCCGCCTCGATGTCGATCTGTGCCGGCAGGTTGCATTTGGTGTTCACCTCGTCGTACATCGTCAGAGGAGCGTTCTGGCTGTAACGCAGGTTGCACTGGGTATAGGTATTGAATACGCCGCGGCTCAATGCCTCTTCGTCGCAGAAGCCTGTCCATACCTGCTGACCTTTTTCGCCGTGGATGATAGCCGTACCGGTATCCTGGCACAAAGGCAACTGACCTTTGGCAGCCACCTCGGCGTTTCTGAGGA
>Ga0310696_10004656_pt1 | contig 16779 bp, 12 predicted proteins | sample AusTroGonzalo_MG_4_FD_203885 | JGI IMG/M metagenome (GOLD analysis project Ga0310696, IMG submission 203885) | Bovine rumen microbial communities from tropical cattle in Woodstock, Queensland, Australia - Gonzalo_02 (v2) (version 2) | ecosystem: Host-associated > Mammals > Digestive system >...
GAGTCGAAGAGGGCCGCACTTTGGAATATCATCCCCATCTCGCGGCGCATCATCACCTTCTCCTTCTTCGTCATCTTCACGAAGTCGCGCCCGTCGTAGAGCACCTGTCCGCTGGTGGGTTCAAAGAGTCCCACGAGGTTCTTCATCAGCACGGTCTTTCCGCTGCCGCTCTGTCCGATGATGAGGTTTGTCTTTCCGTCCTCAAAGGTGATGGAGATGTCGTGGAGCACCTCGCGACCGTCGAATGACTTGTATAGGTTCTTTACTTCTATCATTTCAGTTCCATTCTTTTGTTAATGCACTTTGGCAGTTCTTCTTCGTAGTGGGAGACCATGATAAGGGTATTCTCAGGCTTGGAGCAATAGTCGTTGATAATGGCTTTCACCATCTCGCTATTGTGGTCGTCAAGGCCATGCATCGGCTCGTCGAGGATGAGGAGGTCGGGGCTTTTGACGAAGGCACGGGCAAGGAGAACAAGACGTTGCTCACCGCTGGAGAGGGTGAGGAAGGAACGCTGCTCGAGGTCGCCGATGGCGAAAAGACGCATGGCCTGGCGGCATTGCTCCCGCTCCTGTTCGTTGGGACGGACGTAGAGCCCCACGGTGTCTTTCAGTCCGCTGGCCACGACTTGTATGGCTGGGAGGTTACGCTGGTAGGAACGGTGCATCTCTGGCGATACGTAGCCTATGCGCCGCTTGATGTCCCAGATGGTCTCGCCCGTTCCCCGTTGGCGACCGAAAAGGCTGATGTCGCAGGCATAGCCCTGAGGATTGTCGGCACAGATGAGCGAAAGCAGCGTTGACTTGCCACTGCCGTTAGGGCCAGAGAGTGCCCAGTGCTCGCCCTGACAGATGGTCCAGTTGATGTCGTTGAGGATGGTGCGTGAACCGTAACGAACGGTGACATGGTGCATTTCCACTACTGGGGATGTGGAGTGAAGGGGGAGTGAAGGGGAAGTGAAGGGGGAGTGAAGGGGACGATACTTTTGTTCATCCTGTCCATTAGGTAATGTCCTTTTTACTTCCCATTCACTCCATACTTCAGCATAGTCGGGAACATCGCTCTCTCTTGCTACTACTAAATAGATAGTGATGTTCTCCTTCTCGGCCAACTCCCTCAGCAATTCCTTCAACAGCTGGCGAGTAGGGTTGTCAAGACCGATGAAGGGATTGTCGATGATGAGCGTACGGGGATGGGAGAGAAGCGTTTTGATGAGTTGCAGCTTGCGCAGCTCACCACTGGAGAGCTGGATGACATACTTGTCGAGAGCATCCTCAAGATGCATCATGGCGATGAGCAGTTGCTGGTATTCGCGACGCTGCGGGGTGTCATTGCCAGTAAGCGTGTAAGTGCGCTCTATGGCTTGGGCCACGGTGGGTGTCTCTTGGTCGATGTCGTGCTGGTTCCAGCGCAGCTGCAGGTAGTAGGCGCGGTCGGTCTGTGCACCGTAGCTGTCACAGAAGGCTATGTAGCGCACGCTGTCGGAGGCCATCTGCCGCCTCATCTGCTCCACGTAACGGGTCTTGCCGCTGGCGTTGGGACCTACTATGGCGATTACCATGGGAATTTACTATTTGACTATTTACTATATGACCATTAGCATTGGAAATAGACACGCTTCACACGGTTGGAGACGGAGGTGAGCACTTCGTATGAGATGGTGTTCATAGCATCGCTAAGTACTGTTACGGGCAGATCACGACCGAAGATTTCCACGCGGTCACCCTCCTGACAAGGAATGTCCGTGACATCGATGAGCGCCACGTCCATGCAGATGTTTCCCACGTACTCCGCCCGTTGTCCGTTCACCAAGCAGTAGCCGTTGCGGTTGCCCAGCCGACGGTCGAGGCCATCGGCATAACCTATGGGTATGGCAGCAATGATGCTGTCGCGTGTCAGCGTACCACGGCGACTGTAACCCACGGTTTCCTCCTTGGGCACGTGACGTAGTTGCAGGATGGTGGTGATAAGGGTGGAAACAGGTGTGTGCGTGTAGAGGCCAATGCCCAGGCGGCACATGTCGAGCTGCCGTTCGGGGAAGTGCTCTATGCCAGCGCTGTTGTCTATATGACGCAGGATTTTGTGGGTGAAGGCAGCCTGCAGTTTGCGGCTGGCTTCGTCGAAGAGCTGGAACTGGCGGGCGGAGAAAGCATCGAAGTCAGGACTGTCGCTACCCACGAAATGGGTGAATACCGAACGAGGGATGATGGCCTGCTGGTGGGTGAGGCGGGAGATAAGCTCAGGGATTTGAGATTTGAGATTTGAGGTTTGAGGTTTGTCATTATCAGAAATCTCAAAACTCAAATCTCCCACCTCAAATCCTAAACGGTGCATGCCCGTGTCGAGCTTGACGTGCACGGGCCAGCCGGTGATGCCCTGTGAGCGGGCGGCACGGATGAGGGCATCCATAAGACGGAAGCTATAGACCTCTGGCTCCAAGCCATAGTCGAAGAGTGTCTTGAACGACGACATCTCAGGGTTCATCACAATGATGTTCTGCGTGATGCCCGCCTTACGCAACTCCGCACCCTCGTCGGCTACGGCCACGGCGAGGTAGTCCACGCGGTGGTTTTGCAGTGTCTTGGCTATCTCAATGGCACCAGCACCGTAGGCATCGGCCTTTATCATGCAAACCATTTTCGTTTCCGGACGCAGCAACGAACGATAGTAGTTCAGGTTGGAGACCAGGGCATCGAGGTCTACCTCAAGGATGGTCTCGTGAACTTTCTGCTCCAGCATCTCGCTGATGCGCTCGAAGCCGAAGCGACGGGCACCCTTGAGCAGCACCACCTCGTCGTGAAGACTGGCGAACACCTGACTACGGAGCAACTGTTGGACATTTGGGAAGAAGTACAACGACTGACCATTGACCATTGAGGATTGACCATTGAACTGGTCAGCCTGTGACGAGATTTCAGGGCCTACGCAGATGAGTTTATCCACACCACGCTTTGCCACGAGGTCGGCCACCTGGTGGTATAGCTCTTGCGGTGATTCGCCACTCTGGTATATGTCGCTGAGGATAAGAGCCGTGGATATTTGACTATTGGAGGATAGACCATTTGACGATTTACTATTTGACAATTTACTATTTAATGCCCTGCGCTTCATGAAGTCGAGGGCGATGTCGAGCGACTGCAGATCGTTGTTGTAGGAGTCGTTGATGAGCGTGATTCCCCGTTGTCCCTCCTTTACCTCCAGGCGCATGGCGATAGGCTCCAAGGCTGCCATAGCGTTGGATACCTCTTCGGGGGTAAGCCCCAGATAAAGGGCCGTGGCGGCACAGGTGATGCTGTTTTCTATGGATGCCTCGTCGGAGAAGGGGATGGTGTAGCTACCCTCTATACCTTTATATATATAGGTGATTTGAGAGGTGAGGGGTGAGGGCTGGGCATTGTCGATGCTTTTCACGAAGAAGGGAGCCTTGTCGCTGTAGCGGCTCCAGCCTATGCGCTCTCCCTGATAGTTGCAGCGACGCATGCAGCGACTGATGGTGTCGTCGTCGGAGGGATAGACGAGCGCCTTCGTACCGTGGAAGAGTTGCATCTTCTCCATGCATTTCTCCTCCAGGGTGCGGAAGTTCTCCTGGTGGGCGGTGCCCAGCGAAGTGAACACGCCAATAGTGGGTTGTATGATGTCACTCAGTGGTAGCATCTCGCCCGGCTCGCTGATACCGGCCTCGAAAAGGGCCACCTGCGTCTGGGCGTTGAGCATCCATACGGAGAGGGGGACGCCTATTTGGGAGTTGTAGGAGCGTGGCGAGCGTGTCACCCGGCGGTCGTTGGTGCGCAGCAGCTGGTAGAGCCATTCCTTAACCCATGTCTTGCCGTTGCTGCCGGTAATGCCCACTACGGGGATGTCGAACTCCTCGCGGTGACGCTCTGCCAGGCGTTGCAGGGCTGCCAATGATGAGTGTACACGGAGGAAATTGGCCTCCGAGTAGGCGGTCTCGTAGGCTTCAGGTATCTGTTCCACGACGAAGGAACGCACACCACGGCTATATAGTTCGCCGATGTAGCGGTGACCGTCGCCCGACTTGGTGGTGAGGGCGAAGAAGAGTGTCTGTTCGGGGAAGCACAGCGAACGGCTGTCCGTGAGCAGCCATCCTACTGTGGCATCGGCCTCGCCATAGCGGCGGGCACCGATGAGGGTAGTGATTTCTTCTATGCTATAAGCCATGGGGATTTACGTATTTAATAATAAGAATTTCTCTAAGAGACTGCAAAGTTATGAAAATAAACAGAAAGCCCGCAAGAAAAAGATGTTAAAATTGCTCAAGAAGCAGAAAAGGAAGACATATAGTTGATACCCCTGTCTACTTAATTATGTTTAATTTTTACTCATTTGTAACATTGATGCAACAAAAAAATAGTAATTTTGCACCCCGAATGACAGGAAGTAACACGCGAATAGCCAGGAATACCCTGTTTCTCTACATTAGGATGTTCTTCGTCCTCGCCGTATCGCTGTATACGTCGAGGGTTATTTTGCGTACCCTTGGCGTTAGCGACTACGGTGTCTACAACGTGGTGGCGGGCTTCGTGTCGATGTTCGGATTCCTGAACGTCACACTGGCGGCGAGCATGCAGCGCTTCTATAACTACGAAGGTACTTCCGATGCCAAGTGGGGCTACCGCAGGGTCTATGCCACAGGCCTGACCATTCACATGGCTATTGCCTTCGTCCTACTGGTGCTGATGGAGACACTGGGCTGGTGGTACGTAAACAATGTGATGGTGGTGCCACCAGAACGACTGCTGGCCGCTAACGTGGCCTATCAGATGGCCGTCGGCTCGCTGCTACTCGTCGTGTTGGAGATTCCCTACACGGCGTCCATCCTGGCACGTGAGCGCTTCGACTTCTACGCCCTTGTGGGCATCCTGGAGGTGACACTTCGACTGCTTGCCGTCATCGCCCTTCCCTGGCTGCCCTACGACAAAGTTATCGCCCTGGCCACGCTGACGATTACCATCTCGACAGTACGCTTCCTGATGTTCTTTGTGTATGCAAAGAAAAAGACCCTCCCCCAATCCCTCCCTGTAGGGAGGGGAGTATATACCTCTGAGGCAGAAAGCAATTACACCCCTCCTTTGGAGGGGCAGGGGGAGGTTCCCTCTCTCCTCCGTCAGATGCTGTCGTTCTCTGGCTGGAACGTTCTGGGTACATTCTCGCAGGTGTTGAAGGGTCAGGGTGTGAACATGCTGCTCAACGTGTTCTTCGGCACGGTTGTCAATGCTGCCCGAGCCGTTGCGTTCCAGGTGAACGCGGCCATTACAGGCTTCTCAAACAACGTGGCGATGTCGTTTCAGGCACAGATTGTGAACAGCTATGCAGCCCGCGAACATTCGCGACTGATGAACCTCTTCTATGCTGAGTCACGTATCTGCTTCGTGCTCATAGCCTTTCTCATTACACCGCTGGTTCTGGAGATGGACTTTGTGTTGAGCCTTTGGCTGGGCGATAGTGTACCGCCACAAACGAGGATATTTACCATCCTGGTGCTCATCGATTCGCTGGTTTGCACGCTGGAGATGCCCTGCACACAGGTTGCCTACGCCGTGGGGCGGATACGAGACTACAAGGTAGTGCCGGCCGTGGTTTCCCTGTTGCTCCTGCCCACAGCCTGGGTAGGGTTGAGAATGGGTATGAGCGCCGTTTCGGTGTTTACCATGACCATTGTGTTCTCCGTTCTTCAGGTGACAGCGAGCATGACGATGCTTCACCGCATCTTCACCTATTCCGTAACGGAATACCTAAGGCGGGTGCTGCTACCGTGCTTCCTGTTCCTTTGCCTGAACGTCGTAGCTCCGCTAATGGTCTGCCGGCTGATGGACAGCTCATGGCTGCGTCTTGTGGCCGTCTGCATCACTGAAGCCTTTGCAGGGTTGCTGCTGACGTACTTCCTGGTCTTGGGCAAGAGTGAAAAGGAGCTTTTATTGAATTATCTTAGAAAGCTGAGACGATGAGACCGTGGAAGTTGTTGCTCTACTACCTGCTGCTGTTGGGTGTCATGGTCTCTTGGACTAATGTGGCTGCTGCGCCACCACTGCCAGTGCGTGTGGCTTTCCTCGTGGCAGTGGTCTATCCCGGTCTCAACGATGTGCGCGGACTATTCGTGGCTGCTCTTACTTGCTTCTGGAGCATTGCCTCGCTAGGCTACACCTACTCCTTCATGCCTACAATGCCCCATATCTACGTGATAGCCTTGACCGTAGGTCTCTGGCTCTTCTGGGACCGCCATAAGGAGATTACCAGCCGTCTGCTGGGAGGCGAGAACAGTCTGGTGTTCTTCTTCCTCATCTATGTGTGGCTTAGCGACGCTTACACGGAGTCACAGCTGGGCTACAACGCCTACACACTGCTGACGATGACGATGATAGTGCCCTTTGTACCGGTTATCAACCGCCGCACCGTGACCTATTTCTCACTTAGCTTCATGACCATCACAGCCGTGCTGTCGTACTACCTCATCCTGACGCGAGACATTTTCACCTACGGCTCAACGGGTTTCACACCAGAGCTTGACCGCATAGGCTGGAGCGACCAGAACTATCTTGGCCTGGGTGTGGGCATGGGAGCATCCATCGCCTTCACCTGCCTCATGCACGCCCGCCTCTACCGCTGGTATTTCCTCATTTACTGCGTCGCCGTGTTTGGCGTCAGCATCCCGGTGCTTCTCATGATGGGTTCTCGCACGGCGTTGTTGTGCCTCGTCGTAAGCGTATTGGTGCAGCTGATGTTCTCCAAAGCGAAGAAGAAATGGAAAGCCATGCTCGTCATGATGGGCCTGGGCTTCCTGTATTATCTCTATACCAACGAGTATTTCGAGCTTCTGGCAAACCGTGCCGAGGCAGAGGATGGCACGGGGTCGAACCGTTTGCTGATATGGAGAAAGAAGTACTTCGCCTTTGTAGACAGCGTCACTATCAGCGATTTGATTTTCGGTGTTGGCAAGGACAAGGGAGTAGGCATAACGCCGATAATAGGCAAGAACAACGTGGGTTTCCATAACGACTTCCTGGCCTTCTTCGTAAGCTACGGAATCATAGGACTTGTTTTCTTCACCGCCCTCATCTGCCGACCCTTGAAGAAACTCAAGTGGCACTCGCCCTACCGTACGGCGGTCATCGCCAACTCGGCTTTCCTCATCGTGGCCTGTAACACACTGGAACCGTTTTTCATGGACATGTTCCCTGTCTACGCTTTCCTGTTCTACACTCTGCTGCTGACAAAGGTGAAAGATGCGGATGCCTAATAAGTGAAAAAACAGAATGGATTATGAGTAAACTTTATAAATCATACATGCACCTTGTGAGTCGCTGGAACGCCTGGCGAAGCCGCTTCCCTTGGAACGAGGGGATGTTCATGGACGGCCGCTGCTACGTATGGGAACCCAACTTCCTGCTGCGCCACTTGAAGGGACAGCACCGGGGAAGAATAGAGGTGGGGCGCAACTTCAAGTGTATCAACCGCTTTGCCACCAACACCATAGGACTGATACAGCCGTGCCTGTTCACCGTCTTTCCCAATGCTAAAATATGCATTGGCGACAATGTGGGAATATCGGGTTCTACCTTACGCAGCACCATTTCCATCACCATCGGAAACAACGTGATGATAGGTTCGGGATGCCTCATTACCGACACCGACGACCATCCGCTGGACGCTAGGCAGCGGCAGGAAGAAAACTTCTACAAAAATACCGTTAGCAGTCCGGTGGTCATCGACGACGATGTGTTCATCGGGGCACGCTCCATCATCCTCAAAGGCGTGACCATAGGCCAGGGAGCAGTCATCGGAGCAGGGTCGATAGTGACAAAGGACGTGCCGCCACACACCATCGTAGCAGGAAATCCTGCAAAGGAGATAAAAGTGATAAGCGATTAAGAAACAAGCAATTAAGTATTAAGTAATAAGGAAAGAGTTTTGGTAACCGTTGCAGTATTGATGACATGTCATAACCGAAGGGAAAAGACCCTGCGGTGCTTGGAGTCGTTGTATGAAGCCCTCAATTCTCAACTCTCCGCTCGGCCCAACGGGACGCTTGCCCATGCAAGAACTCTCAACTCTCAACTCTCAACTCTCAATTCTCAATTCTCAACTCTTAACTCTCAACTCTCTACCGAGGTGTTCCTCACCGACGATGGCTGTACTGATGGCACTGCCGAGGCCGTTCTTTCCAACGCCCAACACTCCAATGGTCAAATAGTAAATAGTCCAATAGTCCAATACCCAACGCCCAACATTCACATCATCCAAGGCGACGGCAACCTCTACTGGGCCGGCGGAATGAGACTTGCCTGGCGTGAGGCCATGAAAGAAGGCCCGTGGGACTACTACCTGCTGCTCAACGATGACACCGTGCTCAACAACGACGCGCTTGTCACGCTCTTCGACGCCGAGCGCTATTGCCAGGAACATTTCGGCCGTGAGGGCATCGTCTCGGGCATGGTCTGCGACCCCTCCGATACCTCGCGCATCACCTATGGCGGCGAGGTGTTCATCAGCCGCTTCACAGGCCGTCGGCGTATGCTCGGCCCCGCTGACGAACCCCAGCTCTGCGACTGGACTCACGCTAATATCCTACTTGTACCACAACGTGTGGTGGAAGAGCACGGCATCCTCTACGAGGGCTACCGCCACGGTCAGGCCGACCTGGACTATGGCTACCGTGCCCGCAGAAAGGGCATCCCAGTGGTAGTGACACCAAAGGCATGTGGTACCTGTCCTTTCGACCACCCCAACATTCAAGGCATAGAGGAGCGGCTATGCGCCATGACACTTACAGAGCGTCGCGAATACCTGAATCACCCGCTGCACAGCGATTCCGACTACCTCACGATGATTCGCCGGTGCATGCCGGCGAAATATCCTGTCACATGGCTCTTCAGGAAGTTAAATCTCTATGCGCCTCGTCTCTACTATTGGCTGAACAAAAGAAGATAATAACCCCCCCCCAACCCCTCCCCTACAAGGGAGGGGAGAGGCTGTGCAACATTAACGAATAAATAGAAGTTAGAATGAAAAAAGACATTAACTGGATAAACGCCATAAAGGCCATTTGTATGCTGATGGTCTATGTGGTCCATTGCGAGTCGTACTACGGCCTGTGGCTAGGCCACGTGAACGTTTTCCTGCACCCAGTATATGTTAATGCTTTCTTCTTCGTGAGTGGCTATCTGCTGTTCCGCAAACAGCTGTCTCAGCCCATTATCGACGAGCCACGCGACAAATACATTTCCAATGGCGGGGAAGGTCGTAAGATGTTGGCCAACATCATATTCCGCCTGTGGCTTCCAGCTTTTATTTTCTCCATCATCTGCTTCCTGCCCAACATGTTACTCAAGGGCGAGAACTCGTTGATGGGCAGTTTCCTGTACAAGACCGTTGGCGGAGGCACCTATTGGTTTGTCGGTGCACTTCTCGTGTGTCAGATATTCATCCTTATCCTGTTGCTCACCCGGCAACGTTCCGTGTGGTTCTATGCCGTGGCGCTTGGACTGGTGGCTGTGGCAGGCACCGCTGCCCTACCCTATTATGACTTCATACCCAACTATTATGCTTTCCAGCTGGCGCCGCTATGCATGAGTTTTCTCGCCCTGGGAGCACTCTACTGGCACTATGAGCAACGTCTCACCTTCCATCGCTCTGTCCTCATGCTCCTGGGTATGACTGTGGTCTACGTGGCCTATTTCATCATCCTGCGCCATGATGCCCTGACAGTCATCAGCATGGGACTGTTCAATTTCCCGGGTTTCGTGGGCAGTGCCCTTGGCTGCCTGCTCATGGTCGCTGTATGTAAGCGGCTGCCACGTATTGGTTTTCTCACGTTTATTGGCCAGAACAGCATCGTGTTCTACCTGTTGAGCGGTGCCGTGCCAGTGGTCGTAAACATGGCGTTCAAGCACATCCTACCCATGCCCGGCATTGTTGACCTGCTGGTCTACATTGCCGTCTGTATAGCCCTCGCAGCTGCCATCACCTTCGTAATAGTGCGTTATCTGCTGTTCCTAACCGACATAAGAAAAAGATGAATGTAGGCCTTATCCTCCCCGGTTCCCTTTGGTACGCACCCTACATGCGCATCTATACCCGCCTTCTCGACGGGCTGGGCATCCCTTATGGTATCATCTCGTGGAACCGTGAGGGCGATGACCACGCAGAGGGTTTCCAGTATCAGGTGTCCTGTCCGCAGGGCCACGGCTCTGCCAGTTTCAGTGCCTACCGTGGCTATATCAGCTTCATCCGTCGCACAATACGTGAACAGGGATTCGACCGTCTCATTGTCTTTGGCCCGCAGATGACCTGCCTGCTCTCGCCGCTACTGCTTTCCCGCTTCCGCCATCGTTACATCATCGATTACCGCGACCTCAGCATCGAGCAGCGTCCGGGCTTCCGCCAGCTCTTCGCCCTCATGCTGCGCTTCAGCTGCGCCAATGTGGTGTCCTCGCCGGGATTCCTTCCGCATTTGCCGAAAGCGGAGTACATACTGTCGCATAATCTACAGACCCACCCCCGGCCCCTCCCTGTTGAGGAAGGGGGGTGTAAAGTCCTCACCATCGGTGCCATCCGCGACCTGGAGGCGAATATGGAAGTGGTGAAGGCACTTGCCAACCGAGAAGACTTTACCATGCAATTCGTTGGCAAAGGCCATGCCGCACCGATAATAGAGAACTACTGCAAGGAACACGACATCAGGAACGTGTCGTTCACCGGTTTTTACGAGAAAGAGCAGGAAGCAGCATACGTGGAGCAGTGTACGGTAATGAACATCTTCTATCCCCGCGTCATCACTCACGACACAGCCCTCTCCAACCGTTTCTACCTCTCGCTTCAGCACCATAAGCCCATGATTGTGACACGAGGCACTACACAGGGCGACTATGCCGAGCGCTATGGCGTGGGCGTTGCCGTCGATGACTGTCACGACCTCGCCGAACGTCTGTGTGATTTCCTCAACCAAGACCGCTCTGCCTACGAGCGGCGTTGTGACGACCTGCTGGCACAGTTCATGGAAGACCAGAAACGCTTCGAGGCCGCAGTGGCAGAATTTGTCGGAAAATGATAGACCTAATCATCGTAAATACAAATAATATCGACTATGTTTTCAGCACTGAAAGAATACCTGTTCCGCTATAAGCGCGGACTCTACATTTTCTACCACCGCTACTTTGGATTCCGAAAGAAGGATTTCGGCTATTACGGCGAGCACGTGTCACTCATCCCGCCACTCACCATCACCAATCCCCATAACGTGTATCTCTATGGCTACAACGGCATCTTCGACGCACGTATTCTGTCGCCAAAGGCACGCTTTATCATGAAGCAGCATAGTGGTGCAGCCCAAGGACTTAACGTTGTCACTGGCGGTCATCCTTACCTGCCTAGGCAGTTTTTCGACATGATTAAGAAAGATGCCTCCGATACCAGCTATGACCGTGACGTGGTGGTCGAGGAAGATGTGTGGATAGGTGTCAACGTGACATTGCTCTCGGGTGTCACTGTTGGTCGAGGCTCTATCATCGGTGCCGGAGCCGTGGTAAGCAAGGACGTGCCGCCCTATAGCATCGTGGGTGGCGTACCAGCACGGTTCATCAAGTTCAAATGGACTATCGACGAGATATTGGAGCACGAACAAGCCATCTACCCAGAGGAGGAACGACTGTCGAGAGAAACGCTGGAAGATGTGTTCAAAAAGTATGCCACCCGTTAAACCAGCCATTTCCTTCTGAAAAAACTGTAAAATCTAAGCTTTTTCCTAAAGAAATAGGTGCCGTCTCAATTCTTTTTCGTACTTTTGCAGCCAAAAATCACAAAACAAGGCAAAATAAAACGAAAAAGTAATAGAGAAAAATGAACAGAGACACACTTATTGGCTTCATCCTCATTGCGGTAGTCCTCATCGGTTTTAGCTGGTGGAACCAGCCGTCGCAGGAAGAGGTTGATGCCTACTACCGTCAGCAGGACAGTATTGCTGCTGCCCAGGCCAATGCCGAGAAGAAGAAGGCTGAGGCACAACATTTGGTTGAACAACAGGCCGAGGCCGCCGCACAGGGCGACACCACGGCCCTTTTCTATGCTGCCCTCAACGGCACCGACCAGCCCTTGACATTAAAGAACGACAAGGTGGAGCTGACCGTCAACACCAAGGGCGGCACCATCAGTAGCGCACGAATGAAGGGATTCCTCAACCGCGACAACTCGGACGACGTGATGCTCTTCACCCACGAGGGACAGCAGATGAACTTCATCCTCGAGGCCAAGGAAGACAACATCATCACCCGCGACCTCTTCTTCACGCCCACCGAGGCCACCGACAGCACCCTCACGCTTACCGCCCCCTCCGGTTCCCCCGGAGGGTATCTCCAGCTCCGTTACCGCCTGGGTCCCGACTATATGCTCCACTTCTCTTTGCAGACCGTCGGCATGGGCAAGCTCTTCAGCCCCACCCGCAAGACGATGGCTATAGAATGGGAGGACTCCTGCCGCCAGCAGGAGAAGGGTTTTACGTTTGAGAACCAGCGCTCGGCTCTGACCTATAAGAAACGCGGTGGAGGCACCGACTATCTTACGGAGACCAGCGACAAGCAGGAGACAACGGAAGATGCCCTCGACTGGGTGGCTTTCAAGAACCAGTACTTCTCGGCCGTGCTCATCTCCAAGGACGGTTTCGAGCCAGGAGCCATGCTCACCAGCACGCCTCAGGACAAGAGCACGCACATCCTGAAATACTACAACGCACAGCTCACCACAGCCTTCGACCCTACGGGCGAGAAGCCATCGGAGTTTGAAATGTACCTCGGTCCCAACAACTTCCGCCTACTGCAGGACGTAGAGGAGCAAAGCGAGTTTGGCAAAGACCTTGAAATGGAGCAGCTCGTTTATCTCGGCTGGCCACTCTTCCGCTACATCAACCGCTGGTTCACGCTCTATGTCTTCGACTGGCTCACCAGCTTTGGGTTCAACATGGGCATCGTGCTCATCCTCATCACCCTGCTTCTGAAGGCCATCACCTATCCTATGGTGAAGAAGAGCTACATGTCGTCAGCCAAGATGCGCGTGCTGAAGCCGAAGCTCGACGAGGCCACGAAGCAATACGACAAGCCCGAGGATGCCATGCAGAAGCAGCAGGCTATGATGCAGCTCTATTCGCAGTACGGTGTATCGCCACTGGGCGGCTGTCTGCCCATGCTCATCCAGATGCCTATCTGGATTGCGATGTTCAACTTCGTGCCTAACGCCATACAGTTGCGCCGCGTCTCCTTCCTCTGGATGGACGACCTCTCGACCTACGACCCCATTCCCGTCATCGGACAGTGGAGCGAACAGCTGTGGCTCATCGGCGACCACCTCTCGCTGACCTGTATCCTCTTCTGCGTCAGCAACCTGCTCTACAGTTATATGACCATGCGCCAGCAGCGCGACCAGATGGTGGGACAGCAGGCTGAGCAGATGAAGATGATGCAGTATATGATGTACGTCATGCCGCTGATGTTCTTCTTCATCTTCAACGACTACGGCTCGGGTCTGAACTTCTACTACTTTATCTCGCTGTTCTTCTCAGCCGCCATCATGTGGCTGCTCCGCAAAACCACCAATGACGCCAAGCTCCTCGCCATCCTCGAGGCCCGCTACAAGGAGAACCAAAACAATCCGAAGAAACAGAGTGGACTGGCAAAACGACTGGAAGAAATGCAGAAACGCGCAGCAGAGATGCAACAGCAGCAACGCAACGCCAAACGGTAAGAACGTGTATGGAGAACAATGACATACGCTGGCAACAGCGACTGCACAACTATAGCCGGGCACTGGCTAAACTGAACGAGGCGGCCGCCATAGTGGCTCGGTCGGCCGAATATGGTTACGACGTGGATGAGCTTATAAATGAGGGGCTTATACAACGATTCGAATATACCCATGAACTGGCATGGAATGTGATGAAAGACTATGCTGAATACCAGGGTATGACAGACATACGAGGTTCCCGCGACGCTATCAGATATGCACTACAGGCAAATCTCGTAAACGAGCGGGAGTGGATGAAATCGATTGAGGACAGGAACCTTTCGTCACATCATTACGACAGTGCTACGGCGGAAGCCGTGAGAAATAGAATTATCGGTTATTATCTGCCCATGTTCAATCACTTTGAGGAAACAATGAAATCCCTTCTGGCATGAAATACGGAATGTTACCTGAAGAGCTGCAACAGATGCATGATATATTCGCGTCTGTGCCACATATCGAGGAAGTAACTTTATACGGTTCGCGTGCAAAAGGCACCAACAAGCCTTTCTCGGATGTGGACATTACACTCCTTGGCGATCAACTGACGGATGATGACCTCACGGAAGTAATGTACAAACTGTCAGAGTCGTCACTTCCATATTTCTACGATGTGTCAATCAAGCAAAATATCACCGACCCGGAACTGCTGAGTCACATAGAGCGTAGAGGGAAAGGCATATATCGAAGACTGATGATGGTCATCGTTATTGCCCTGAGTACAACAATGGCATTTGGCCAGGCCTTCGACAACCTGCCCGACCCTATTGAGGATGCAAACAAGGTGGTGGACAACACCCCCGACAGCATCGCAAAGGCACTCATGTCACGCCCTCAGCCCGGCAGCTCGCGCAAAGGCGCCAATCCCGTGCTCTTCCTCATCGGCAACTCTACCATGCGCAACGGCACGAAGGGCAACGGATCGAACGGACAGTGGGGCTGGGGATATTTCGCCAACAAATACTTCGACGAAAGCAAGATCACCGTTGAGAACCAGGCGCTCGGCGGTATGTCCACCCGAACCTTCTACACCGACCTCTGGCCCGCTGTTCATCAGGCATTGAAGCCCGGCGACTGGGTCATTGTCTCTATAGGCCACAACGATACCGCCGACTACTTTGATGCCCGACGAGCCCGTGGTGTCATCCCCGGCGTAGACCCCGACACGATGATTGTCGGCTTTAACGAGCGTACACAAAAGCAGGACACTGTTTATAGCTATGGCAACTATCTGCGGAAGTATATCAACGACATCCGACAGAAAGGTGCCAATCCCATTCTCATGTCCCTCACCCCCCGTGATGCCCGCGATGAGAATACAGGTAAGATTATCCGCAAGCCGCAAACGGAGTGGGCAGCCTATATCGCAGCCGTGGAGGGTGTTCCCTTCGTTGACCTGAACGAGCGCAGCGGTGCAAAGCTTGACAGCTATAGCGAGTGGAAGCAGCACTATCATTTCCTTGGCGACAAAATCCACACCTCGAAGTTCGGTGCCGAGATGAACGCCCTCAGTGCCGCCGAAGGTCTCTGGGAGAGTCAGAATCCGCTGCTCAAGCCCTTGCAGGCCATGATGCAGAACGTCGAGCCAGAGGTTTACGTAGTAGGGCACGCTTCCGAGCGTGCCAATCCTGCCTCTGCTGCAACGCTTGGAAGCGTTACCCATTATAGTCGTCCCCGCGTCTTTTTCACCGGCGACTCCACCGTGAAAAACTCCGACAAGGACGACGACGGCATGTGGGGCTGGGCCTCGCAGGCATATACCGTCTTCGACACGACGAAGGTGGTGCTTGTCAATGCCGCCCGTGCCGGACGCTCCACTCGCTCGTTCATCCGTGAGGGTCTCTGGGACAAGGTCTACAACTCCCTGCAACCAGGCGACTTCGTGACCATCCAGTTCGGCCACAACGACATTTGTCCCATCACCGACCAAAAGGCCCGTGGCGTCATCCCTGGCACTGCAGACACGCTCCACGTCTATCACATGGACAACGACACCTACGAGGTGGTCTACTCCTTCGGCTGGTACCTGCGTAAGATGATTGACGACGTGCGCGAGAAGGGCGCCACGCCCATCCTCGTCTCCCTTACCCCGCGCAACGAATGGCCCGGCGGCAAGATTGAGCGTCGAGACGGCACCTACGGCAAATGGTACCGTGAGGTCGTGGAGGAGACAGGTGTGGAGTTCATCGACATGCACAATATCTCCGCCGACTTCCTCGACAAGAAGTTCGCCGTAAAGCGCCTCTCGCCCGACAAGGAGAAAGCCAAGGAACAGCTTGCCGACATCAAGCAGAAGGCTGGTGATACCTATTTCAAGAAAGACCACACCCACACCTCCAAGCTTGGTGCCCAGATGAACGCCCAGTCATTTGCCAAGGGCCTTCGCGACGCTCATCACGAACTGGCGAAATACCTGAAATAATTGTACCGCTAAAAACGACCGTCTCATCATGAACTATAACAAATACCCCCATCTCACAAGTCCCATCCAGTTGGGCAAGGTGACATTCCGTAACCGCATCTTCTCTGCGCCAATGGGGGCAACAGACATTACCGCAGACTGCTGTCCAGGCCCCCGTACGCAAGGGTTTTATGAGCTTCGCGCCAAGGGCGGTGCCGCTGCCGTTACCGTCAGCGAACTCGTTGTTCATCCTGAAACCGACGGCAGCCACATGCTTCACCTCGACCTTGAGACGGTGGGCTGTCTTGCTGCCCATACCTTCGTGGCTGACGCCATCCGTCGTCACGGGGCTGTGCCAAGCATCGAGCTTTCGCACTCGGGCCAGTATGCTGGTACCTATATGTCTGACAAGAACAAGAAGGCGAGCCTGAACCAATGGGGGCCAAGCGACGGCACACGTCCTGACGGTCGTCCTGTGAAGGCGCTTTCCAAGGAGCAGATTGCCGACATTGTGAAGACATACGGCGAGAAGGCTGCGCTCTGTAAGCGTGCCGGCTATGAGATGATTATGGTGCATGCTGGTCACGGCTGGT
>Ga0310696_10004658_pt1 | contig 16776 bp, 14 predicted proteins | sample AusTroGonzalo_MG_4_FD_203885 | JGI IMG/M metagenome (GOLD analysis project Ga0310696, IMG submission 203885) | Bovine rumen microbial communities from tropical cattle in Woodstock, Queensland, Australia - Gonzalo_02 (v2) (version 2) | ecosystem: Host-associated > Mammals > Digestive system >...
GACCATCTCCGCAAGTGTCTCGGAATCAGGAGTTACGCCGAAATCATGGAAGGAGCGGATCAGCGTCGTCCCGCATTCGCGGGCGGCGCGGCGGATCCGCTTGCCCATCGGGGCCGGGGCCTCGAGCTCGAGGTCCACGTACTTGGCCCCGGCCCCGATGGCGACCTTAAGCCGACGCTCCGCCTCCCGCATGTCAGCGCTGCCCTCGATGCGGCAGGTCGCGATCAGAGGGACGTCCGTCCCCGAAAAAAGGCTCTGGATATCCTCGTCGTCCAATGCCGGACATAGGTCCAGCCGGATCTCCGCCATCTCGATGTCGCTCCGCTCGAGGATATCGAATATCTCGTCAAGTTTCTTGTTCTGTATACAGGTACAAATCATAGGTTCGCAATTTCAAGCCTTTGGATGATGGTATCGACAGGAAGGAGACGCACCTCCACCTTGCCTATGTCCTTTATCAGGACGAAATGCACCGAGCCGCCGTCGGCTTTCTTGTCCCTGGCAATGGCCTGGCGCATCTCCGAGGGCGAAACCGGGCAAACGGTCGGCAGGCCGACGGCGGCCAGGTCGGCCTCCAGCTCCGCAGCGAGGCCCCTGCGGCATACGCCGATGGCCTCCGACAGCCTCGCTGCCTGGACCATGCCGATGGCGACCGCCTCGCCGTGCGAGTATCCGGCGCGGCCCGCCTGCCACCACTCGACGGCGTGGCCGACGGTGTGGCCGAGGTTCAGGACGCGGCGTTCGCCGGTCTCGAACTCGTCGCGCTCCACGACGCCGCACTTTATGGCGGCGGCGGCGCGGATGAGCTCCGCGTCCGGCCGGGCGCCGCTGCGCAGCAGCTGCAGCGCCCGGCGGTAATGCGGCGCGTCCGAGATGATGAAAGTCTTCAGCATCTCGGCCACGCCGGAGCGGAACTCCCGCTCCGGAAGCGTCTCCAGCGTATTTCCGGCGGTATAGATGAACTCGGGCTGCCGTATGACTCCGAGGATATTCTTGTATCCGTCAAGGTTGACCCCCGTCTTGCCGCCAATGCCGGCATCGACCTGCGCCAGGAGCGTAGTCGGCAGCGTGGCGAAACGGACGCCGCGCTTGTAAATGCTGGCGGCGAATCCGGTCATGTCCGTAGTGATGCCGCCGCCGAGCGCCAGCACCAGAGCCTTGCGGTCTGCCCCGGCCTCCAGCAGGAAGCGGCAGATGTCAGTCACGGTGCCGAGGTTCTTGGCGGCTTCGGACGCGTCCACGGCCATCGCGCCCTTCAGGGCGCACAGGCCGCGGATGCTCTCCGCCGCCCATTCTACATTCCGGTCATAGACGAGATACACTTCGCCCTCGCCGCGCAGCACCTCCGGCAATGCGGAGAAATCATCCCTTACATATAATGTAGTTTCCATCGTATTCAGGTTCAATTTTGACAAGATAGGTATTTTCGCGGGCAGAACGACAATATAGGGCGAAAAATTTGATTATACTGGATTTTTCCATACCTTTGCACGACCATGCCCGAGTGGCGGAATGGTAGACGCGATGGACTCAAAATCCATTGTCCTTTAAAGATGTGCGGGTTCGAGTCCCGCCTCGGGCACGAGAACGACATGAATCGTCAGCATTTCAGAGGAGCATCTCTAATCTGCTGGCGATTCACCGTTGATAGGTCGTCGTACCTGTCGTTCTCGCGCCCATGGGCGCCTCTACGTTACCCCACCCCAGACCCCTCCCTCGGGGAGGGGCTTCGGTCGCTCCGCTCCGAAAGGACAAGTACCGCCGGTATTTCATGGGATCGACCGTGAGATGCCGGCGGTAACTCTATTTCCACCATCCTGCCTGTCCTGCTCGCGCAGGCATACGTTTCCTTTCTTGGACGATCTGTGCAGCTGCATGCTGTCAGGTAAAGGATTTCTGTACAGATGGTCCCGAAAAACCGAGTTTGAAGGCTTTCGACCGACCATCTGTACAAGGAATCACCTTTGGGCGGCATACGCCTGCACAGATGGTAAAGGTAGAAGGCATCCCCCAAGTACGGCATTGGATGAGTACGGCTGCAGCCGGACCGAAGATGCCTGCAAATGTACAGAGTTGTCTGCCCGAAAAAGAAAAAAGTGATATCTTTGCAGGGTCGTCAAACAAACGAACATGGTTCACGAGAGACTATATCTGCTTACTTCCTTCGCCTGCGGGATCGTCGCCCTTGTGCTGGGTGTGATCCTCGCCGGGGTTAAGGTACGGCAAAGTGAAGGTTTGCAGAAGTATGACAAGGCCAGATGGTGCCTGGTCGCGGCCTTTGCCGTCTTCGGAGTGCTTAACCTGCTCGAATTGTCTTTCAGCGGGTCGTCCGGGAGCCTTACCGGGACCCTGGTGATAGTCATCGGTTCGTTTATGGCGATGTTCTTCACAATGACGGTTCTTTCCTTCATAAGACCGGAGGCAGTCTCCCGAAAAAGCATCCTGGTCCAGCTCGCCGCCATCGTCCCTCCAGGAATACTCCTCGTCATACTCGACCTTATCGCGCCCCGGCCCGTCTTCCGGGTATGCTTTGCGATTATGCTAGTGGCTTATCTGGCTTTGCTGGTCATCTATACGCGCCTGTTTCTCAAGAGCTACAGCCCGTTCAAGGAAAGGATGCTGTCATTCTATGAGGAGGAAGACCTGGTCGACCAGCTCCACTGGATCAACTGGACCTTCTGGATGGCGCTCTCGGTCGGCGTCCTGGCACTGTTCCTCCTGATAGGGAACCTTGTGGTGAGCAGCGCGATGAATGTCGTCTTCATCATCTACTTCCTCATCCTCTGCATCTCTTTCATCAACTACCGGCAGTATGCTCCCCTTGTGGACCGTGCCATAGTGCAGCGACCTGCGGAACCGGAATCCTCGGAAGTGGACGACAGCGCGCCGGCATATGGTGACCTGGCGGAAAAGGTCGAGGAATGGGTGGAGCGGAAAGGATACCTGGACAACACCAAGTCCGTAGAGGAAATCGCGCGTGAGATGGGCTGGTATCATTCCGCATTTAGGAAGTACATCCATCAGACAACGGGAGAGGATTTCCGGAGTTGGCGCATCCGGCTGCGGATTGAAGAAGCCCGCCGCATAATGGCAGAACAGCCCGGCCTGCCCATAGCCCAGGTCGCAACGATGGCCGGCTTCAACGACCGTTCATATTTCTACAGGACCTTCCAGAAGGTCACGGGCACTTCCGTCCGGGCCTATCAAGAATCGCTCAAATAGGGCGAAAATGTCATCAGACAGCCTGAAAAGTGTGGATTTTTCGCAAAAGTCCACACCGTTTTCCTCTTTTTAACCTCGGGTGATGGGTAAATTTGTTTAATACACATCTGCTGTCTGAACAATCAAATCATCATAGCAATGGAATCCAAACACAAAGAAACCTATGACGCTCCCGAGATGACAGTCATCGCGGTGCGGATGGAAAGCAGCCTCCTGCAGTTGAGCGGAGGCAGGTACCCTGAATGGGAAGAAGAAGACATTTAAAACGGGAACGAGATGAAAAAGTTTTTGCTTTACCTTTGCCTTGCGGCGGGACTGGTGTCCTGCGTCAAGGAGCTGACCCCTGCCGTCGAGGACGAGCCGGCAGGCGTTCCCGTCACCTTCAACATTACGGTCTCGGACGGTCCGGACACCAAGGCGGCCAAGACCGCCTGGGCGGAGAACGATGTGATCTATGTGTTCTTCAAGGGCCTTGAAAAAAAGTATCTCAAGCTGACTTATAACGGCAGCACCTGGGACAGCGCCTCCGGAGGCGGCACCCTTGTGGATACCGATTTCGCAGGCCTCAGCGACAAAACTCTCATAGCCGTGCATATCCCCGTTCCGGTGGATGTGATTTATGACGAGGATTATGGCGGATTCTTTTTCGCCGATGGAGATTTTTATTACTCCAATTACTATCTGTACGAAGCTGGCAAGGCTTACACTGTGGATGAGACCACAGTCACCGCCAGCCTCTCGCTGGGCAAGCCCGAGGACATGGTCATGTTCCATATTCCCGGAATCGAGGAGTATGTGTCAGAATATACTTTCAGCTGCCCGCTCGTGGCGCGGACGAGTTGCGCTTTGTCGGTAGACGGTGATTTTTATAGTATGATCACTAAAGACGGCGGTGGGGAGGACCTGTGGGGCGTTGCCGATGCCGACGGCGTCATCTTCGTCGGACTTCTGCTTGAAGACGGAGCCGCCGACTTTGTCTTCACGCTCGAGAGCAGCACTAAGACCTACACCTTGACCCGCAGCAACAAGACGCTCGTGCCCGGAAAGATGTATAACTTCCCTGCACTCACCGACGATGACTGGACAGTGGAGAGCAACGTGGAAATGGAGTACGTTGCAATGGGTGACGGACTGTATTGGGCGAAATGGAACCTAGGCGCCTCAAGTCCCGAAGAATATGGCGACTACTTCGCCTGGGGCGAGACGGAGCCCAAGGAAACCTTCACCTGGGGGAATTACAAGTTCATGCAGGAAGGGCAATCTCATTATAATTATATAACCAAGTATCAAAAAGAGGATCATTACACCCCCGGTATTTGGTATTCGCAGGATACAGGCACCTTCGTGGGAGACGGATATACTTCATTCGCAGACTGTGGTTATGTAGATGACGCTGCCCGCGCCCAACTGGGCTCCACCTGGCATATCCCGTCAATTGCTGAATGGCGTGTCCTAATTGACAATAATAAGTTTGACTGGGAATGGATAAATAATTATAATGAAACGGGGGTCGCCGGTTTTGTTGTAACGAGCAAGATAGAAGGCTATGTGGGAAACAGTATTTTCCTTCCCGCTGCAGGTTACATCCATGAAAGCGAGTCTCATGTAGTAGGTAGTGAAGGATTATACTGGGCATCAGAACTTAGCAGTTATCTTTCTTACATGTCTTCAGATATGCACTTTGGCAGCTTATCAGCATCTATGTCCAGCGATTTGAGGAATAGCGGCCTTACCATCCGTGCCGTCATGGAGGAAACGACGCCGGTTGAGCCGGAACCCACAGATAATCACGAATACGTGGATATGGGCAACGGTCTGAAGTGGGCTACGATGAACATAGGCGCCACCACGCCGGAAGGGATCGGAGATTACTTCGCCTGGGGCGAGACCTCCGCGAAGACCGGTGACTATGATTGGAGCACGTATTTGTACAGGAATACTGAACTGGACCCCGGAAACAGTAACATCACCAAGTATACCTACGCCGATGATTATAAGGAGGCTATCTGGTACGATGGGGATACTTTCATCGGAGACGGCAAGACTTCCTTTTCGGATTACGATTACGCTGACGATCCGGCACGCCAGGCCTGGGGCGGCACCTGGCGCACCCCTACGAGCACTGAGTTGCAGTGGTTAATGGATAACTGCAACTATGAACAGGCACTGGATTATAACGGATCCGGTGTGAACGGAATGATTCTGACAAGTAGAGTTAATAATGCTCAACTGTTCTTACCCTTCGGAGGCCAGAAGCAAGTAGCACTTACGGTAAATTATGGCTACGATGGGTGCTATTGGTCTTCCAGCCTCGGCACTTTTAGTTCATACAGCGCTGTTTTCTTATCTGTCGGGTATCATCCCAATAGTTTTGCCACGATGAGGACTAACTTTATGGACCGTTACGACGGTTTGCTTATACGTGCCGTATCAGACTGATGAGTAGCGAGTAGGAACCGGGAATGATGCTGCGTTCATCGGTATTCGAACTGGAATGACCGACACGCGCTGCCACGGGCGGGCAGGCGTGACATCGCCGGAAAGCGGGAACGGAATCGACATTTCCGTTCCCGTTTTCGGTCAAAAACGCATTACGGGAACGAAAAAAAACAGATACCCAAACAAAAATCAAAAAAAGTGCATTTAAATTTGGTTTATAATGTAAACTTGTTTATATTTGCAGTGGGTTTAGGACGGACTGCGCAGCCGATGCCGAGGCCCGAACGAACATAAACAAGTGATATTATGGAACTTAACAATGAAATGACGGCTCAGCAGAGCCTCGCGCTCATCAGCGAAACGATGAACAATTGCCGGAAGGCCATCCTCCGGAACAATGCGAAGGGATTCTTCCTCTGGGGCATTCTCCTCACGATCTTTTCCCTCGGCATCTATCTTCTATGGCACACGACGGGCAGGGCCGGCTGGAATCTCATCTGGTTCGCAATGCCCCTCATCGGCTATCCCCTCGCCGCATTGCTGTACAAGAAGAACGATTCCATCCCCCAGAGCGAGGTCGGCCGCATGCTCGGGCAGATCTGGGCGGTCTTCGCGGTGTTCTCCCTCACCCTCAGCGTCCTTGCTGCATTCGCCCTGCCGATGAACATCACGCTCATCATCGTCATCCTGATGGGCATCGCGGAATGCATCTCCGGCGTAGTGCTGAAGAACTGGCCCATCATCGTCTGCGGCGCCATCCTGGGCATCGGCGGGGCCGTGGCCGCCTCCCTGCTGAAAAGCGAAGCACAGCTTCTGCTTTTCACGCTCGGCGGCCTGCTCCTCGCCGTCACCGGCCTGATCGTCAAATCCCAGTACAGGTAGCCATGTTCCCGAGACTCGACCCTCTCCTGCACTCGGAGCTGCGGCTGGCCGTCATGTCCATCCTTGCGGGGGTGGAGTCCTCGGACTTCACCTTCCTCAAGAAGCAGACGGGGGCCACGGCGGGGAACCTGAGCGTCCAGATCGACAAGCTCGCCACCGCCGGCTACATCGCCGTAGAGAAAGGCTTCAAGGGCAAGATGCCCTGCACCACCTGCCGGATAACCCCCCAGGGGCTGGAAGCCTTTGACAACTACGTGAATGCCCTGAAGGAATACCTTTCCGCCGGGCAGGCCTAGCATCACCGGAAATGGGAACGGAAATGTCGATTCCGTTCCCATTTTCGGTAAAAAACGCATTTCGGGAACGAAAGAGACTGTTTTCGTTCCCGTAAATTATTATATATTTGCGAGTATAACTGATTGAAAAATATGACCTCTTCCATATCGATGAAATCGCTGTCGCGCCTGCAGCTCCGCCAGTTCTTCCGGGGGAAGAAGGGACGCGACCTGATCGGTCCGGCCATCCTCATCCTCTATTTCTGGATCATCGAGCTCGTCATACTCCTCGAAGCGGGTGGCAAGCTGCCGCCCCTGGCGGGTGCGCTCGTCTTCCTGTCCTTTTTCATCCCCGACTTCATACTGAAGATAGTCTTCGAGAGGGACCACACGGTGATGGACGCATTCCTTAAGACAAGGCCAGTCCCGCAGGAACTTTGGGACAGGTTCCTGGTCGTCTCACAGTTCTGGTATCCGGCCAATCTGGCTCTGCCCGTCGCCCTCGCCCCGGCGTGCTTCATGTTCCTCCCCTTCCCGCTGAGCGTCTTCATCCTCATCGTTCTGTACCTCGGTTCGGTCTTCGGCGGCTTCCTGGTGATGCTTCTCAAGCACCGCGGGACCTACCAGTCGGAGAAATCCGCCTCCGCAAAGCCCGCACGCACGTTCAAGTCCACCACCGGGCACGCCATTTTCGGCCTGCAGAGCAAGAGCGTCCTCCGCTCCAAGAGACTGAGGGGGGCCATCATCTATCTTACGGTTTGGATGTTCATAATGTTCGTCATGAACGGATTACAAGGGGACAACTTCGGAGAATTATGGCTGTTCTACTTCATCTGCATTGGAGTATCCGTACTTTCACAGTATGGACTCGGCGTCGAAGCCGGATTCTTCAGCGCCATATGGACGCGCCCGGTCTCCATAAGCAGGATACTGAAGGACAAATTCATGATGGCAGCTGCCCTCAGCGGCGCCGCGGCGCTCATTTCCGTTCCATTGTGCATTTGGTTCGACATATCCGTTTATCTCCCGCCAGCATATGCCCTCTTCGCGACGGGCGTAGGCTGTCCGATATCGCTCATCGACGCCTATAACTGCACACCCTTCGACCTGTTCGGCAAGACCTTCTTCAACTACCAGGGCACCAAGGGCACCTTCAAGGCCAGTACGATGCTTGGAATGACCGTCGTCCTCATCCTCGGTATATTGCTGCCTCTCCTACTCTCTGACCAGCTCGCCGCTATCATACTCGGCGGCCTGGGCCTCATCGGCTTCGCATTTCACCGTCCCTATTTCGACTGGGTGGAGCGAAGATTCCTCGCAAACAGACACAAATACATGGAAAAATACCTCTCGAGATGATAAAGCTTACCGAACTCCGAAAACTCTACCATGGCGTGGCCGCGCTGGACGTCCCCGAACTGACCATCAATGAAGGCGAAATCGTCGGCCTCGTCGGCAACAACGGCGCCGGCAAGACCACGATGATGCGCCTGATGCTCGACCTCATCCGCGCCGACAGGGGCTTCGCCGAGATCGACGGGATGAGGGTGGACCAGGACCCGACGTGGAAATCATTCACCGGCTCCTACCTCGACTCCACGTTCCTGGTCGAGTTCTATACACCCGAAGAATTCTTCGATTTCGTCGCCGAGGCGTACGGGATACCCGGAGACGAACTCCGGCGGCGGCTTCAAAGCTACGAGGCACTGATGAACGGCGAGATCCTCGGCAAAGGCAAGCTCATCCACGACCATTCCAACGGCAACCGCCAGAAAATCGGCATCATAGCCGCGATGCTCGTGAACCCGCGCGTCCTCATCCTGGACGAGCCCTTCAACTATCTCGACCCCAGCTCGCAGATCGTCGTCGCCAGGCTGATCAGGGAAATGAACCGCGACCTCGGCACGACCTGCCTCGTCTCCAGCCACAACCTCACCTCCATCAACGACCTCTGCAACCGCATCCTCCTGCTGGAGAAGGGCAAACTCCTGATGGACAAGCCCCACGTCCCCGGCAGCACCGACGACGAGCTCGAATCATATTTCCTGGAGGCTGTCAGATAATCAGCTCATGCCGCGCTGGCGCTTGATGGTCTCGTAGGCGGCCTGGATCTGGCGGAACTTCTCCTCGGCGGCCTTCTGGACCTCGGGGCCGAGGGTCGCTACCTTGTCGGGATGGTTCTTCATGGCCATGCGGCGATAGGCGCTCTTGACCTCGTCGTCGGTGGCCGAAGGAGATATGCCGAGCACGGCGTATGCGGACTCGTCATTCTCCTTGTAGAACATCGCGATGACGGAGTTGATATCGGAGTTCTGCAGGCGGATGACGGCGCCGATGGCCTCGATGACGGACTTCTCGGACTTGCTGAAATTGCCGTCGGCGGTGGCTATCTGGACAAGGTAATGGAACAGCTGCAGGCGCTGGGAGTAGTTCATGTTGGAGGCGATCTGGTCGCCTACCGAGTAGATATTGACCTGCTGGCGGTTGAAACCGTCGAGCATGCGCATCGCCTCGTCCACGGCGGAGTCGCCGAAATTGCGCCGGATGAACTCCCGTACGCAGTTGAGCTCGGACTGGGAGACCTGGCCGTCGGCCTTGATGACGGCCGAGGAAAGAATCAACAGGCTGATGAAGAAGCTGTTGCGCTGCTCCGTAGCGGTATAGCCACGGCTGCCGGTGGACTGGCGGTATGTCCCTGTAGACTGGCTATATCCGCCGGTGGACTGACCGCCCGTGGATTGGCGGTAACCTCCTGTGGACTGCTGGTAGCCGCCCCTCTGGCCGGTGTAACCGCCATAGCCTGATCCCCCGGCACTGTATCCGCCCCGGCCGGAGCCATAGCCTCCGGAGCCCGAGCCATAGCCGCCCGAGCCGCTGTCAGAGCTCCCGCCCGGAAGCTGCCTGGCCATCTCTATGAAACCGTCTACGGCCGACCCGATCAGGTACCCGAGTATGGCCCCTATAGGGCCGCCGGACACCCAGCCGAGGAAACCCACTATCCACTTGGCTGCTCCCATATACTTGATCTTTTACTCCCCTTCCATCAAAATCCGGTCCAGCGCCCGGAGACTGCCATAATGGCGGATGCGCTCCAAGCTATTTGAGCGCATCCGGGTCGTTGTAGCGGATGTTGACTCCGAAATCGGTGACGACGCGGTTCAGGCCGTTGGCAGAGTCGGGCGTGCCCTTGCGCTTGCCGGAAAGGACCTCCTCGGACATCTTCTTCTCGTCGAGGACGCGCTGGAGAGTTTCGGGGTTATCGCCGTGATAATGACCGGGATAGAGCTTCTCGATACCGTTCTTCTGCATATATTCCGCAGTGCGGGTGCAGGTATTGATGAGGGTCTTGAAGGTGCCGCCGAAGAGCAGGAGATTGGTCGAGCCGAAGGAGTCGCCGCTGAAGCCGTAGTGGCGGGCCTTGTCGAAGAATGTCACCGAGCCGGCCGTGTGGCCGGGGGTGAACAGCACTTCGATCTGACGGCCGCCGAGGTCGATGACCTGCCCGTCCTCGAGGAAATTGACCTTGCCCTCGTAGCGGCGGAGCATCGAAGCGTCGTCGGGATGGACCCAGACTTCGGGATAGCAGCCGATGCCGCCGATGTGGTCGCCGTGGCCGTGCGTCAGCGCCATTATGACGGGCTTGTCGGTGAGCTTGGCCACGGCCTTGTCGAGATGCGGCATCACGGAGCCGGCGTCGATCACCAGGGCCTTGTCATTGCCCTCCACTACATAGACGGACTCGTTGTAGACGAGGTGGCCGTTGCCCTCCCAGGTGTGCTCGTCGATCTGGCGGAAGACGATGTCGGCGTCGCGATAGACGAACTTCTCGGGATAGTTGTGGCTGAACTTCTCAGCCCCGGCGGCGTTCCAGGTCACGATGGCGTCGCCGTGCCGGAAGTAGGTGTCGAGCCCGCGCTGAGCGAGGCCGGACGGCTCGGAGGCGGCGGTGCCGGTCTCGATCTCGTTAACCAGCGCGTGCATGTCGCGGATGTATCCTATGCCCAGTTCCTTGCCCTTGGGCAGGTCGAGCCAGTCCTTCTGCCAGTAATGGCCTCCGAAGATCTGAAGCTTGTCGGGATTGATTTCGTGCTCCGGATCCTCAAGCCACTCGACCAGGTGCGGGACGGCGGAGACATAGCTGTTGAAGCCGTCCTCATTGAATATCCACACGCCGTGGCCGGAGCCGATGGCGTCACCGGAGAAAAGGAGGTTGTGGCCCTTGAGGGAGAATACTATCGAGCCGGGAGTGTGGCCGGGCACGGCGATCGTCTCGACGACCAGGCCTCCGAGGTCGTAGACCTTGCCCTCGCGGAAGAACTCGCGGCGCTCCTCAGGGATGCGCTCGGCGAAGCGTGCGAAGTCGTCCTGCGGCATCGAGAACTTCACCCCGGGCATCTCGAGCATGGCCGGGAGCATGCCGGTGTGGTCGCCGTGGCTGTGGGTGAAAGTGACGGTTATCGGCCTGTCGCCGGCGCGCTCCTTGATGAGGGTGCGGAGCGACTCGTCGGCGTTGTCGGCCCAGTTGATGGCGTTGGAAAGGTCTATGACCAGCGCTTCATTTTCACCGACAAGCAGATAGATGTCGGAGCAATTGTTGAAATGGGCTAGCTTGCCGTCCTCGCCGAAAGTCTCGCCAGCGGGGTTGGTGCTGTTGAAGTCCTGGATATGGTAGACGTTCTTCTCGATTACGGAGACGGTATAAGGTCCGACCTCGACGTCCTTGGGGCCTGCGCAGGCTGCGAGAATGACAGCTAAAATCGCAGAAGCATAAATTTTCATAATGTTTCGGAGGTTCATATTGTAAAAGCTTATTGGTTTCTGAATAAAGCGTTTGTGTGTGGTGCGTTCTACAAATGTAATCTTTTTTTCGCACAAAACTGAATTCCTTCGCGAAATACATCGGAAATAGCTATCTTTGGGTGTCCCGGCAACGGTTGCCGGGCATCACCACATAATCATCGAGACAATGAAACGCATTTTTCTGAGCTTCATCGCGGCCCTTTTCTCCGTGGCAATGCTTTCCGCGCAGACCGCAGAAGAGATCATCGCAAGGATGGACACCGAAATGAACAAGAGCGACCAGACGGGACTTTCCATCACCATGGAGATGGGCATCCCCATCATCGGGAAAATATCCGCACGCATCAACACTCGCGGGGACTACAGCCGCACGGATATCAATGCGAAGGAAATCAAGTCCACCCTGTGGTCGGACGGTACAACCACCTGGACCTATACTCCGAGTGACAACGAACTGGTGATCGACAATGCATCTAAATCCAGCTCTTCTAATGAAGAGAATGTCCAGATGCTCAAGGGTATCACCGAAGGTTACGACGTCAAGCTGACGAAGCAGACTGCGGACGCCTGGTACTTCGACTGCAAGAAGTCCAAGTCCAATACCGACCCGGACGACCCCAAGAAGATGACTCTCGTCGTCGCCAAGAGCACCTATATGCCCCTTGAACTGACCACGAAGATGAAAGGAGTCTCCGTCTCGATGAAGGATCCCGTCTTAGGAGTGAACGAAGCGGATGTGAAGTTCGACATGTCCAAGATTCCCGCCGGGGTGAAGGTCACCGACAAGCGTTAAGCGGCGGACGGAACGCCTGATGGAGGGGGACAATACACTGCTGATAATGGGCATCATCGCGGCCGCGGCGCTGGTCACGGTGTGGGCGCTCACGCACGTCATCGTGACGCTGCGCTGGAAGGGCCGCACCCTCCAGGCGCTTTCTGAAAAGCGCGTGGAGGAGGCCCTGCGCAAGCAGCAGGCCGAGACGCTGCAGCAGCAGATGGACGCGGTGCGGGCCGAGATGACGGCCCGCACGGAAGCCATCCTGAAGGCGCGAGAGGAGGAGCTGAGCCGCAAGGCCAAAGAGACTTTCGAGGGCATAAGCGGCGGCCTGTCACGCGACCTTTCGGCGATGAAAGATGCTTTCGAAGCCGGCAAGAAAGCGCAGATGCAGGACGCCGCGGCGCTGCGTGAGCGCTTCGACGCGGCGGTGCGCGGCCTTGAGGCGCAGAGCCGCGAGATCGGCGGCAAAGCCGACCATCTCGCCGAGGCCCTGCGCGGCCGCAAGAAGCTCCAGGGCTGCTGGGGCGAAACCGTCCTGGCCAATATCCTGGCCGACGAAGGCCTCGTCGAAGGCCGTGACTACGACAAGGAAGCCACCCTGCGTGACGAGCTGGGCTTCACCCTGCTGGGCGAAGACTCCGAGAAGCGTATGCGTCCGGACTTCATCCTCCACCTCCCCGACAACAACGATATCGTAGTGGACGCCAAGGTATCCCTGGCGGCTTTCAGCGACTATGTGGAGTCAGACGACCCGGAGGTCCGGGCGGACGCGGCGCGGCGCAACGCCGCCGCGGTGCGCGAGCAGGCCCGGCGCCTTGCGCGCAAGGGCTACGAGCGCTACCTGCGGCCGGGCCGCCGCATGCTGGACTACGTGGTGATGTTCGTTCCGAACTATCCGGCCTTGCAACTGGCTTATACAGAAGACCCTGCATTATGGCGTGACGCGTACTCCCACGGCGTGCTGATCACCAGCGAGGAGACGCTTATGCCTTTCCTCAGGATGATTTCCATAGCATGGACCCACGTCGAGCAGGTCCGCAACCAGCAGCAGATCATCGCGTCGGCGCAGATGATGATAGACCGCGTGGCCGACTTCGCCAAGGCCCACGCGGAGATGGGCAACAAGCTTTCGGAGGCGCAGGAGTGCTACGACCGCTGCGCCGACAAGCTCAAGGACTCCGGCCGCAGCATCGTCCAGTCCGCCCGCCAGATAGTCAAGCTCGGCGTCCCCGCCAATCCTAAAAAACCGCTGCCCGAGGAGTAATCACTCCTGACGACCTCGTCATGCCCGGACCCGACCAGGTATCCTTTCCAAGAGCCGTGCTCGACCGGGCATCCCTTCCAAAGGCCGTGCAATGTAATTCAATGACAATGAAGTGATTAAACAATCGCCCTGTTCCGTTTTGGATACAGGGCGATTAACTAATGTGCTGTAACCTAGTTACTTACATTGCACGCTTGGAGGCGGGCGCTGCGGGAGCGGAGGGAGCGGCGGGAGCGGCGGGAGCGGAGGCTACTCGGCGGCGGGGGCGGCGGCGGGCGCCGGGGCCGCCTCGGCCGCAGGCGCGGCAGCCGGCTCGGCGACCTGCTCTACCTTCGGCTTGCGCTCGATGCCCATCCACTTCAGATTGTTGGTGAAGTACAGGACACCGAAGGCTACGACCAGAAGGAAGATCAGCCAGCGGAGGATACGCTTCCAGAGCGGAGGACGCATCGAGTACGGGTCGGCTGGATGGACCTTCGGATATTTGGCCACCGAGGTAAGCGTCTTTCCAAAGAGGATATTGACGAGGACTGCAGAGTTGACAGCCCAGCCGTTGGCGTTGAGGACCGGTCCCAGGTTACGCCTGCGAAGCTTCCTCCAGGCGATGAAGCAGGCCGGGCCGGAGATGATGAGCATAAGTATAGCTATCAGAATCAGCCATTTCCACCAGACCAGGCCCTTGAGAGCATTGAAAATCAAGGTAATGACACCTGCTACGGCGGCTATGGCCATGGTCACCATAGCGGCGATTCCGGCGAACCGGCCGACATCGAACGGAGCGGCCTTGGTGGCTTCCTTCACGCCGTCTTTCGGCTTGTTCGTTGCGCTGTCCGAGATCTTTGTCATAGTATCCATTCCCTTGGCGTCCTTCTCCGCGGCGGACTTGTCTATCTTGTCGGAAATGAATTTGCCGAACTTGCGGTAGGGGCTCCAGAAGGCCTGGCGGACGCTGATGGGGTTGTCCACGACCTTGGTGATGACGGCGTCCCAGTCTTCGCCGTCACGGTCGTAGAAGACGCCGTTGACGCCGGGACGGAGGTTGCGGATGTTGCCGGCGGTCATGACGGCGACGATGTTCATCGTCGCGGCCTTGACCTTGGAGGTGCAGGCGCAGTAGAGGAGGAACATATTGCTGAGACCGGCCATGTCGGCGTGCTTGCCCATATCCTCCACGCGGATACAGAGCTCGCAGCAGCGCTCGTCGATATAGAGCTTGCCGACTTCGAAGACCGCCAGTTTCTCCGGATCGCGTGTATAGAAGTCGCTCAGGATCACGTAGTTGTTGAGCAACTTCGCGAAATGTGCGTAGTAGCGGACGAGCTTGCAGACTTCGTCGATGCCATTGGCCTCGGCCTCGAGGGCCTTGTCGTCCTCGATGAGGGCGAGGAGGGCCGGCTTGCGGTCGGCCGCGAGGATGGCCTTGACCTCGTCAAGGCCGAGCGGCTCGACCTCGGCGCCGGCCTTGGCAGCCTTCCAGGCATTGTACGGGGCGAGGCCGGCGACGACCTCGTTCCACTCGGCCTCGGTCACGCCGTCCTTGTCAGCGAAAGCGGGGACAAGGGCCTTGACCGTGTCGACGGCGGCCTTCCAGGCAGGGTTGATGCCCGTGAACGGGAGCACCTGCTCCTTGCAGGGACGGGCTATGGGGTAACCGGCAATCTCGGCCGTCTGGTCGGCAAGGTTGCCGCCGGCGATGGCGACTATCTTGTCGACGTCGACGTCCACGGCGGGAGCGGCCGCCTCGTCGAAGGCGATGAGCTTGCAGCGCATGAAGAAGTCCTGGACCTTGGCGTTGACGGCCTCGACGGCGGCGTTCACCGCCTCGGTGTCGGCGCCGTACGGCAGCGCCTCGGCGCCGGCCGCCTGCCAGGCGGCGTACGCCTCGGCCGCCGCGTAGAACTGCTCGACGAGCTCGGCGGTCACGCCGGGCTCGCCGCAGCGGTCGGCGGCGGAGCCGACAGCCTCGATGATCTGTCCTATGGTCTTCTTGAGGTCTTCGTCGTCGGCAGAAATGGCGGTGATGACTCCGTCACCGTTGAATTTCGTGCCGGCGAACACCTTGGTGCTGTCCTCGATGTCCTCCAGCGCAATCTCTTCCTTCTCGAGGCCGAGATACTCCAGAACCCGTTTCGCGGAGTCGTAAAGCTTCTGTCCGGCTTCATTGCCGGTGTCGATAAGGGCCAGCGGAAGGGCCTTGCGGCCTTCCAGAATGGAGTCCCTGTCCTTAATGACCGAGGTCAGCCATTCGGCCGCGGCCACGACTTCGGGGACGCGGATCTTGCCGTCGGCGTCGGTGTCCAGGAGCTCCAGCGTCTTGGCGTCGAACTCCAGGCCCTTGGTCGGGCAGCTCAGGACCGTCCAGAGCTTCTGGTCCAACTCTCCGAGATGTGCGAGGTCTTCGCCGCTCGCAACCTTGACTCTGACCACTCCACCTACGGAGCAGTACTGCCAGTTGTATTTGTTCTTGTCTTCCATGGTGAGAGAATTTGCTTGACTCGTAAAGATAATAAAAAACATTCAGGATGCCCGCAGGGGCACCCTGAAAATGAACTGTACCTATGAAAAACACCCGCCTTTTCCCTCCCGGGAAGTGCTTGGGACGGGATTCGACCTATTTCTTGTTCATCTTGACATCCGCCTTGACCTCGAAAGCGCCCATGTACCAGTTCTTGTCTCCCTTCTTGGTCTGGGTCAATTTAGGATTGGACTCGGCTTTCTCGAACTCGCCGCCATTTTCCTCGCCGTCGATATCCTCGAAAACGATGTTCACGGTGTTAGGCGCATCAAACACGGTTCTTACAAGTTCGTAATCTCCATTGACGTCGGTATAGACAGTGTCGGAGTCGTACCAGTCGTTCTGGTCGTAGATGACCGATTCGGTGTTCTCGTAATGCCTGTGCTGGGTGACGGCCACACGGATGCCCTCGATCGGCTTTCCTGCAGTGTCAGTCACTTTACCGATAGCCTTGAAATCTGCGCTTGGCTGACCGTACATGCATAGTCCTATGCCCAGCCACGAGCAGGACGAAAAGCCCAGCAGACCCAGCATCGTGGCCGCCAAGGGCTTGAAAATGTTCTTTACCTTCATATTCAATCTTCTGACATTCTATGCAACA
>Ga0310696_10004659_pt1 | contig 16773 bp, 16 predicted proteins | sample AusTroGonzalo_MG_4_FD_203885 | JGI IMG/M metagenome (GOLD analysis project Ga0310696, IMG submission 203885) | Bovine rumen microbial communities from tropical cattle in Woodstock, Queensland, Australia - Gonzalo_02 (v2) (version 2) | ecosystem: Host-associated > Mammals > Digestive system >...
TACCTGCGAATTATGCAAAAAAGGATATATCTCAACGCCGATGCTCTGTGAATGTTCACGCCAAAGCGTGATATATTCGCTGCACAGTTTGTGGAAAGACAAGACCTTCACCGTAACGCTTTGTCATTCCATCTTGGGTGGTGCAACAGATTGTGAAATGAGGATTGAAACTTTTCCAAAAAACACTTGACTCGTCCCTAAGGTCATGCTTTAATTTTGCACCCGCTAGCAATAATTCGTACGAAATGGGTAACAAAACAAAGTTAAAAATCGGAGAGTTCTCCAAGCTGATGCAGGTCACCGTGAAGACCCTGCGTCACTACGAGCAGAAGGGACTCCTCGCGCCTGACGAGGTGGACGAGTGGACAGGCTACCGCTACTACAGCGTCGACCAGATGCAGAAGCTGCAAGCCATCCGCGACCTGCAACGGCTCGGTTTCTCGTTGGATGAAATCAAGGAGCTGTACGAAGACGGTTCGCACACGCCCGACATCCAACAGATGGACGAGAAAATCAAGGAGACGGAAAGGCTGCTTAAGCAACTGAAAGCCCGTCGCGACCATCTGCTCGAATGGAGAGACTCTCGCAAACAAATCACTAAAATGGAAAAATTCAGCATCCAATCACTGCCCGAAATCATCGTGGCAAGTCATCGTGAAATCATCCCCAACTACGCGGCTCTTGGCCCGCTGTGCGTCAACGTCATCGGCCCAGAGATGCAACGCCTTGGCTGCAAGTGTCCGCCTCCAGGCTATTGTTTCACCATCGAGCATGACAAGGAGTACAAGCCAACGGACATCGACATCGAATACTGTGAACAGGTAGAAGAGATGGGCACCGACAGCACCATCATCCAGTTCAAACGTCTGCCCGCCGTGCCCAAGGCACTCTGCATGAAGCACGTCGGCCCATACGAGCGATTCTATGAGTCGTACACCGAAGCTTTCCGTTACATTGAGGAACAAGGTTACAAGATTACAGACCATCCCCGCACTTGCTACATCGACGGTGCCTGGAACCAGGAAGACCCCGAGAAATGGCTCTCAGTCATTCAGATTCCAATCGAATAATTTATCAATGTCTGCCCCACTAACAATGGGGCAGACATTAAAAAATAAATTTATGAAGGAAATTGAAGTAAATACAAAAATAGGAGTGACCGACCCGCCTGTATCCGTTACATTCGTGAGAACGGCGAACATGCCTTTGCAGAGGAGATGACAAAACGAGGAGAACAAACATGCGCAAATGAAAAGAGAAATAAACCCTCAAGAGTGTAGTCGTGCAGAAGCATTCCGTCTGTGGATGTCATCGCCCATGCCTATGGTGACATTGGTGAAGACGATGGAGGTCGGACACTTGCTAAAGTTTAGCCGAAAGACAGGCACGAAGTTCAATATGCTGATGTGCTGGTGCATCGGCAAGGCGGCGAGCCAGGTGGAGGAGTTTTTTCTCCTGCCCGAAAAGGGGAAACTGTTCCAATACGACCGATTGGCCATCAACGTGATTGTGACCAACCGCAACGGAGGCCTCAACTCCTGCGACATTCCTTTCACTGACGACTTGCAGCATTTCAACCGCGACTATCTGGAACTGACCGCGACGGTGGCAAACGAATGCAAGAGCACTTTTCTTGAAGACCACATGGTCGTCGGCACCTCCGCCATGATACAAACGGAATTGGACTGCATCGTCAACCAATACACCGACCAGTTTTGCAATCCGATGGTGATGTGGGGGAAATACCGCAAGTCGCTGTTTAAGGCTACTTTGCCTGTGTCATTCCAATTCCACCATGTGCAGATGGATGGTGGACAAGCAGCTCGCTTTTTGGATGAGTTACAGAGGAAAATCATCACCGTTTCAAGTCCTCAGCTACCCACAGCACCCATTCGTCTATGTTGTCGGTGAGCGTTTTGGGGTACGGCAAAGGGATGATGATGTCTGGAGCAATGCCTGGTGTACCAGAAAAATCGTTGTCGTAGAAATCGGAAGTTACCACTGTTGGATATTGAAATCTAATTTTGCTATTTGGTAAATTCCTATATCCGACATCGCCCGTTTGATCAGCTCCAAAAGTATTTCCAATGCCATAAACCTTGGCGCGGTCGCTATTATACTTGACAAACCTAACAATACTTTCTGCCGCACTGGCAGTATTCCAATCTATCAAGACGGCAGCCCGATGGATATTTACCATTGGCTGAAGTCCCGTATCACCTCTCCATATACCCCATAGTACGAATTTCTTTTTCGATTTTCTGCACTTTTTTATAAAAGCCTGTATAGTCTCTGCATTTGGATTCGATGGATTCTTCTCTACATACTCCTCTCTGCTTTTCCAGTTCTCAGGTGTGTTACGAAACCAACTGATACAGGGGTTACCAGAATGGTCGTAAAGCGCAGTGAAATAATTATTCCATACTTCAACTGAGCCTCCCCCGTTCCCACGAACATCGATAATCAGATTTTCACAACCAGACTCCACAAATTGCTGGAAAGCATTGATTGTCCATTCTCTGTAATTCGAATAGCACGAAGGGACACGAATGAGCCATGTGCAGGAATCTACCTTGCATGAAACGGTCTTGGGCGCATAGTCAACGATTTCGATGTCTTGGGGAAAAAGTGTATGCACAATTGCCCAGAAAGCCTCCGTTTGTATCGAGATATGCCTATCAAATTGGCTAAAAAACCATAAGGTATAATCGATAGCCGCTTTCTCTATGCCGACCTCTCCCTGAATTACCTGTTGTCTAAGCTGTTTCCTCATGGCTTTGTATTCTTGCTCGTAACCTTTCTCCATGATGGCACTAAAGGGGGCATAGTTTTCTTCCACAAAACTGACGAGATAATCATAGTCCTCTAAGTTCCGCCTTATGCTATCGGGCATTTCCATGTTGGTATTATTGGGTGCTATGCTATCAAACTCCTCCGTGACAGGGGTGAGGGTGATGAAGTTGGGCTCCAACATAATACTTACGATGTCATTGGTGAAAAAGGTGAACAGTACCGTGATAGTGATGATAATGACGGTGATGAGGGAAAGCAGTGTGATAATGCTGATTTTAATTGTCTTTTTCATTGTTGATTCTATTTGTTGGTTTGTTTTGTGAATTGTCGGCAAAGTTATAAAGTATTTTTTAAAAACACAAAAAGCGCCTATTCTGGAGCAAACGTTCCGTTTCGGTTTATCTGCTGTATTGAACACATTGAGGCTTGTCATCAGATTCTTGAAGCAGGAAAAATGCCACAATGTCCACCTTATTGTCCATCTTTCTTTTTTATTTCGGAATGAATATTACACTATTTTTGCATCCGAATTAATATGATATTTTTATGAAAAAACTGAGATTTTCTTTCCTTATCGCCTCGCTGTTGATGACGGTTTCAGCGTTTGCACAAAACCAAAACTTAGTCGGATATGTCACCGATGAAAACGGTGAGGCGATGCCTTTCGTGAATGTGGTGCTGCTCTCGCTGCCTGATTCGACCTTCGTTCATGGAACTGTGACCGACGAGCAAGGCACATTCAACTTACCGACCGACAAAAGAGAAGGTCTGCTGAAGGTTTCATTTGTGGGCTATCAAACCCAATACGCAAAGGCTGCTAACGGCCTGACCATCCAAATGACAATGGACTCCCAAATGCTCGGTGAGGTGGTCGTGAAAAGCCAGTTGCCCCAAACAAGGCTGACAGGCAACTCAATGATTACCACTATACAAGGCTCGGTGCTTGAAAATTCGGGGACGGCGCAGGAGATGCTGACCAAAGTGCCCGGAATGACGGGCAGCGAGGATGGCCTTGAAGTGTTGGGCAAAGGCTCCCCTATCGTTTATATCAATGGGCGACTGATGCGCGACGACACCGAGTTGCGCCGCCTGCGCAGCGAGGACATCCGCGATGTGGAGGTCATCAACAACCCGGGAGCGCAATATGATGCTACGGTAAGGGCGGTAGTCCGCATCCGAACCAAAAAGCAACAAGGCGACGGCCTCAGCCTCGACCTGAACCTTATCGATGACCAAGACTTGCGCTATGGTTTCAATACGCCACGCGGAAAACTCGGCATGAACTATAGGAAAAACGGCGTCGATGTGTTCGGCTCGGTGTATTACAGTCGCCTGAACTACCACCAATACAGCACTTTGGAGGAAATCGCCAACACCACCAAAGTGTTCCGCCAAACCGGCCCATATACCATGACTTGGAAGAACAACCAATTAGTCTATACCGCTGGTGCCAACTGGCAAATCTCCGACAACCATTCCGTGGGTATCCGTGCCGACCTGACCCATTTCCTCGGCGGCGAGAACAAGGTCATTTACGATGAGGATGTCTTTGAAAACGGCGTGTTTCTCGACCATCTCTACAGCGAACAGACCAGCAAGGAAACCAAGCCCCTCGGCCTCCTTACCAATGCCTATTACAACGGAACCGTGGGCAAACTCGGCATCGACTTTAACTTCGATTTCATGAACACAGCGACCAATACCGACCGCGAAAATGTGGAGCAGAGCTTGATACAAGACGACTTTGTCAGGAGCAAGTCGGGGGCAGAGAGCCAGCTTTATGCCTCCAAGTTAGTGCTTTCCTATCCCCTTTGGAAAGGCACCATCGAGGCGGGCACGGAGATGACTTTCGCCAAACGCCACAACACCTATTGGATTGACAAACAAACCATTGCCAACACCGATGCCGACATTATGGAAGACAACATCGCGGCTTTTGCAGAGTACGCTTGCGACTTCGGGAAATGGGGTCAGGCCAGTGTGGGAATGCGTTACGAACACACACTTTTGGACTATAGAGACGAGACCAACGACGACTTCCTGTATCGTTCGCAGGACGAGTTCTTCCCGACGGCCTCCTATTCCGTCGCTTTAGGCAAGGTGGAGATGGGCCTGTCGTATGGCATCAAGACCAACCGCCCGAGTTTCTTCGCGATGAACGATGCCGTCACTTACATCAGCCGTTATTCCATGCAGGCGGGCAACTCGCAACTGCTCAACGAACGTCTTCATGACCTCACGCTGAACGTCGCCTACAAATGGCTTTCGCTTTCAGCCTCTTACGGCAAATGCAAGCACCCCATCACGCAGTGGGCTTACCTCACCGAAGGCGATGCCGCGCTCATCAAGCATATCAACCTTGACAAGCCCATCAACACCATCGGAGCCTACATTTCGGCGACACCAAGGGCAGGCATCTGGTCGCTCAACGCCACCGCAGGTGTGGAAAAACAAGACCTCTGGCTCGACCTCGAAGACATTCACGCTCCCGAAGGCATACGCAGGGTCTATTTCGACAAACCTGTCTTTACTTTCAACGCCTTCAACACCTTCAGTTTCAAGCACGACTGGAAGGTTGACATCAACTTCATGTTCCGCTCGCACGGCAACCAGTTGAATTTCTACAATGATTACGACTACACCAACCTTGGCCTTGTCGTGCAGAAGAGTTTCCTGAGCGACAAGTCGCTGACCGTCCGAGCGGCAGTTTTAGACCTCCTGCAACGCAGCTGTGTGAACGAGTACAGCGACATGGGCTACTACCAAATCCAGCAGAACAACCGCTTCTCGACGCACAAGTTCCAAGTGTCGGTGTACTATCGCCTGAACTCAACACGCAGCAAATACAAAGGCACAGGTGCCGGCAAGGATGCTCAGGAAAGGATGAAGGCGTAAAATAATGTCATCAGGCAAGACCGTTTTTTGACAAACGAAGGTTTTAAAGAATAACTTTTGTACCTTTGCGGCCTAAATCGAAAAAATAATGTCAAACTAAACCTTATTACAATGAAAAAGCATTTACATCTTTTCCTGTTTTTATTCGTGTTTGCTGGCTTTGTCAACGCACAACCTGCATCAACCGCCAACTGGTTTGGGTATATCCTACCCCCCAACCCGGCAGAATACAAGTATGTCTCTTTCACCATGCAGGATTTAGGGTCGGTGTCCGTTGCCTCGGACGCGCTTCCTGCGGTAAATACAGCCACTTATGCCAACGGTTATGTGTGGAGCGTGAACAACGACAACGGCTATAACATTTGCAGGTCAAGCTTTGATGCCACCAATAATCAAATCGGATCGCCTGAGGTGATGGTTGCAGGCGTCTCCTACGTCAACGACATGGCCTACAACCCTGCCGACGGATTGATTTATATCATCACCGATGAACACTTGAAAAGCTTTGACCCAGCCAACCCCGGCAACATGCAAGACCATGGCGCGATTGAGCATGATGGCTTTAATTTGGCTATCAACATGGATGGTAACGCTTATATGATCAGTTCTTGGGGTGAGTTTGGCTCATTGAATCTTTCCAATGCACAATTGACCGTAATCAGCCCGATTGATTTGCCGATAAAAATGGCTTTCGACATGCTGACGGGCGAATTGTTTGGCGCTCATTATGGCAATTTGTATCAGCTTGACCCCAACACCGGAGCCTATACCGTCTTGGGACCGCTCCACGATGGAGGCACTAACTATGATCCGACCTGCCTGTTTATGACCTACGGCTCCAATCCCTCCAATCCAACAGAATTCACAGTCGGTAATTTGAACTATCGTGTCAATGACGACCAAGTTTCCGTAACGGTTACAGGTCATGTTGACGGCTATAATGCCACTGGACCGTTGGTCATTCCCGAATCGGTGAGCTATGAAGGCCATAACTATGCCGTGAAATCTATCGGCAACACCGCATTTATGTATTGTTTCTATCTGACAAGCTTGACTCTCCCGAATTCCGTGACCACCATCGAGGAAGGTGCATTTGCCTATTGCTCAGGCTTCACTGGCGATTTGGTGATTCCCAATTCGGTGGTTACCATTGAGCCAAGCGCATTCTATACATGCTATAGCTTTGACGGAGAATTGGTCATAGGCAACTCCGTTACCACTATCGGCGACTATGCTTTTGATGATTGTAACGGTATGCACGGCGTGCTGAACATCCCGAGCAACGTGACCTCCATCGGCACAAGCTCGTTCAGATATTGCGAGTTTAGCGGCATGACTGTCGACCCGGCAAACCCTGTCTTCGATTCAAGAGACAACTGCAATGCCATCATCGTGACCAGCAACAACGAGCTGCTTACAGGATGTGCAAACACTGTCATCCCCAATACCGTCACCAGCATTGGCGAAAACGCGTTTTGTGGTCTTACCGGCCTGACCTCGATTGACATTCCTGAATCGGTGACTTCCATCGGGGCGGGTGCCTTCTCGTTCTGCTTCAATCTGACCGGCGATTTGACCATCCCGAATTCTGTGACCACCATTGGGAGCGGTGCGTTTTTCCAATGCTCTGGCTTTAATGGCACGCTGACCATTGGAAGCTCTGTTTCTTTCATCGGTGACTATGCGTTCAGACAATGTTCCAATTTTACAGGCGCTGTTTCCTTGGCCACCACACCTCCCGAGTTGGGTATTGAACCTGAATGGAATTGCGTCGTATTTGAGTATTTCGGATACCCAATTCTTACCGTACCATACGGATGCGCCGAAGCCTACCAAAATTCAGCTTGGTACGACCCGATGGGCTTGAACGGTTTCTATCAATTTATTGAAGCTGAACCCACTGCGGTTGCAGAAGTCGGAAACACTGTTGCTGCGGTTTATCCGAATCCGACGATCGGAATCACCAGAATTGAAGCTGAAAACATCCAAAACATCAGCATTTTCGATATTCGTGGGGCCAAAGTCTATGAAGTTTCCGCGAGCGGCAATGCCTTTGAATACGACTTCAGCCAACATGGTGCCGGTGTCTATTTGATAAAGGTGGAGACAGCGAAGGGCGTTGAAACGAAGCGGGTGACGGTTTTGTAACAAATTCTGGACTTACAATGAAACTAAAACAACATAAATACACGGAAGAGGAAAGACTATCTGAGTTTGATAAATGGATTACACCTTCATTGGGTGATATTAAAGATTCAATAGAATTCAAAAGCATTGTTGCTGGACTTGATGATGGTTTTCGTTCTCTTTCTGGTTATACAGGCGGGTTTGCTTCCGTAGAGTCTTGCTCTGCATACAATATAGCCAAGGTCATCAATACGAAAATTCAGGATGTTCATAATTGTAATATTCATTTGACCAATATATTTAACGCTATTTTACTTGCAACAGGTAAGACGGACAACAATTTGAAATGTCAGTATCCCATCGTTCTGCATCGAATATTTGGTGGAGATGAAATTGCTGCTGTAAAAGGTGGACAGTTAACAAAAGTGAAAATACCAAGAGATTTCAGTATGGAGAAAGCAATTAAGCATTTTTCTTCTCTGACTGCTTATCCTGACTTACTCGCCCCATTGATGAAATCATACTTTGATTTACTACTTAGTGACGATGACTATGTGAAACAACTCTATTCGTTAGGCAAATCGTTTCTGTTACTTGATAAAGAAGGACAATCATACAATTTATTATCTTCAATTGCCATTTTCCAATCTCGTGGCTCCTTGACTGCCAAAGCCGGACATTTGCCAGAGAAAAAACTCAGGGAATATATGTCGGATTGGGGGATGAAGTCTGGTTTCGACTTTAACCTTGATGACATTGATGTTTATGATTTTCTTGGTTTGACAAAAAAGAAAAACGAAAAGTCGAGAAAGTATGATTTTATTGTTCCGTATTTGTCAAAACTGGACGGCAAAAAACTGTTTGTCCAAAGTCAATTCTATGCAGGGGATTCGGGTAGTGTGTCTCATAAGGTAGTTGACCAAACCGATGCTTCTCGTCAACAAACTTTGAAAAAATATCCACAAGCTGTATTTGTCGAGTATTTAGATGGTGCTGGCTACTTTTCTGCACTTAACGGGGATTTGAAAAAAATGCTTGCCAAGAAATCCACTAAAGAATTTATTCAAATTCGTACCGCTCCAATCAAGTTTCGTCGTGAGTTGCAAACCATTGATTTCATCACACCATTGGAGATTGAACATGTTTTATTGAAAGGGCATACTACAGAGAAAGAACTCACAATGGATTTGCAACAACAAGGCTATGACTTAACCGAAATAAAAAGATGTCTTAATGATTGTAAAAGCAACAACATCGTCGATTATAAGAATGGTGTTTTTGCCATCCGTAACGAGAGAATAGACATTTCTATCAAATATTCTTTGCTTGATTGCATTGCAAACTTTGGCCACGTTGTCAGCCTTAGTAAAGAAAAAGGCATTCTTTTTGTCCCTGGTTATGCCAATAATTGGGGAATGAACCAAAATGATTTGCTGGAATCTTTCAGCCATGAGTTTCCATTTGTGGAAATGACAGCTAAAGACTTGTTGGCCAAAATCCAATGGTTAATTGATAACGAATTTGTAGTACTGAAATAGTTTTGACACATGAATAATATCAAAGAAGCAATTTACGATAGCATTAATAAGACAGGCATTGCCATCCTTCCTCCAATGGATGTGAAAGAGTCTATGGAACTGCTTGTTGAAAATGATATTCATGCCACTACAAGTATCCTCGACCCTTGGTACAACAAAGGCATTGGTGGCGTTTTGCCCGAAAAAGAATACGATGAGTTTATTCGATATCTCATAGAACAAAGCTCGAAAATGAGCAACATAATCTATCTTTGGGGGTTTCCTGAAGTCATTGGGCCTTATGTTCGATTTGCCCCTGAACAATTTAAGATGACGGCTTGGTTGACATGGTATTACAAAAACTGTCCCTCTGTTATTCGTGGATGGCGGTCGAGTCAAAATGCTTGTATTCAATTTACAAAGGAAAACGCCCAACTGCACCCTGAGAACTTTTTGAATCCAGAAATGGAATTGAGGTTCGATGAAGGCAAAATGCGGTTCGTTCCTGGGCCAACAAGTGTCATTGAGGCTCCTCTTATTGTCGGTTTCGTGGGCAAGAACGAACGAACAGGGCATCCGTCTCAAAAGCCAGAAGCCGTGTTTGAACGGATAATCTTGATGAGCACTGCAAAAAACGACATTGTCATTGATTTAATGGCTGGGTCAGGCACAACTGGAAGTGTCGCTCGCAAGCATCATCGAGGAGCTATCCTTTGCGATGGCAACGAGGAATACATTGCTATGATGGAAAAACGTTTACATCAAAAACGCATTGAAATTGAAATTTACGCAGAGTGAGAAAGCAAAAACTATTATCTTACACAGCCATAATCCTGCTTTTTGTGGTGGGCTGCACAGGACAATCGAACAAAACACAAGAATCTAATCATCAAACTACTAACAATATGGAAAACCATCAAAAAGAATCGGTCGTCTATCTGACCAAAAACATCAGCCCCGAAGGGTTGGTCAACATTTACAAGGCACTCGGTGTTCCCGCCAAAGGACGCGTGGCCGTCAAGATGAGTACCGGCGAGGGCAGCAACCCCAATTACCTGAAACCCGAACTCATCAAAAACCTGGTCTTTGAGGTGGACGGCACCATCGTGGAGTGCAACACCGCCTATGGCAACGGTCCTGGCGACGAGCAGGATAATCGTGATTCGTCGGCCAACCATTGGAAAGTCATTGAGCGGCACGGCTTCACGCCCACGTTCAAGGTCGACATCATGGACGAGGAGGGCGAGATACGCATCCCTGTGCAGGACTCGACGCACCTCAAATATGACATCGTGGGCGACCATATCGCCAACTACGACTTCATGATTGCCCTCAACCACTTCAAGGGTCACCCCATGGGCGGCTACGGCGGCGCGTTGAAGAACCTCAGCATCGGCTGCGCCAGCCAGAACGGCAAGGCTTACATCCACTCCTCGGGCAAAATGGAAGTGCTCGATGAGGAGAAGCTTTGGACAAAAGAATATATCGGTGACCAGGACGGCTTCCTTGAATCGATGGCCGCCGCTGCACAGGCCGTGGTGGACTACTTCGAGAAGAAGGACGGCATCATTTACATCAACGTGATGAACAACATGAGCATCGATTGTGACTGTGTGGACCATCCCGCCCCTGTGAAACTCGAAGATTACGGCATCCTCGCCTCCACCGACCCTGTGGCCTTAGACCAAGCCTGCGTCGACATCATCAACAACCAGCAAGTGACGGCCACCAACGACCCCACCGATTTGCTCAACCGCATCGACAAGCAGCATGGTGTCCACACCATCGAGCACGCCGAAGCCATCGGGCTCGGTAGCCGCAAATACACAATCGTAAATATTGACAAATAAGAGAAAGACATCATGAAAAATCCGCAATTCGGGCAAAGGCTTGGATTGCGGATTTTTTTTGCGTTTGCAAATAAAAACCATTTTTCAAAACAATAAAAGCAACACAAACGCGTTGTCTTTGCAAGTAACACAAACTCATATCACATAAAAAAATCGAACATGCAAAAACATTTTCAAAAATCAATTAGTATTGTCAGTTTTGTAGCATTGATGCTATGCTTGGTATTGATTATGATGTGCTGTCATAGGGGTTTTCATGCTAATAAGAATACTATTCATTACAGCGATATTGAAAAAATTCATATTGGAATGCCTCTTGATAGTGTGATCTTGGTTTTGGGTCAGCCATACGCCTTTAGCAGTAATCTAGGTTGTCACGATTTGACGTGTAAGAACCCACGCGATGTTTCTGATATTGAAATGACAAAAGGAACGGACATTGTTCATTATATAGATAGCATATATCAGGACACGAATTATTGTTGCGAGGCAAATAGGGAGAATATGATGAACATTAAGAAACACACTACGCTTACCTTTACGAAGAAACCTGTGAGCTTTCTTGAATCGTATCCGATGTTATGGGTTCATTTAGATAGCGAATATCGGGTAAGAGAAGTTTATGCGAAATATTATGGATCAGGCTTAGATGAAAAATGCATATATTCGTTATCTCCCAGTATCAGTTTTTCCGATAGTGATTGTATAGATAACCATACAAACCTCTTTATGGATACAACTTTGTTCAGAAAGTGTTTCCCAAACTGATATAAGGTTCAAACAGCATTCATATTTTGCGCCAAATCCAATTCAAAATGAAAAAAGCATTATTCATTCTGGCGGCTGTCTTAGGCGTTAGCCTGACCGCTTGTGCACAAAACAACAAAAAGGAGAACAAAGAAATGAAAACACTGGTAGTTTACTTCTCAGCAACCGGCACGACAAAGGCCGCTGCACAAAAATTGGCGAAAGAGTTCAACGCCGACCTCTATGAAATCACCCCCAAGGTCCCCTACACCGCCGCCGACCTCGACTGGCGCGACAAGACCTCACGCTCGACCATCGAGATGCAGGACAAGACTTCGCGTCCCGCCATCAAGGGCCGTTGCGAGAACATCGCCGATTATGACGTAGTTTGGATTGGCTTCCCCATTTGGTGGTACACCGCCCCGACCATCGTCAACACCTTCATCGAAGCCCACGACCTCAGCGGCAAGACCCTCAACGTCTTCGCCACCAGCGGCGGCAGCGACGTGAAGGACTCCTACAACGACCTCAAAAAGGCTTATCCGCAGTATAAATGGGGCGAGAGTCGGTTGATGAACTAAGTAACTATTCAAAATTAAACTGTTTATAATAGATTCCCCTGACGGGGAATGGAGTTAAGTCATAGTTATTAAGCGGCGGCATGAACAAGTTGACTGTTCGTAAACCCCACAGGCCGCCGCATATAGAAAAACGAATGAACTCCATTCCCCGTCAGGGGAATCTCAACAAGTTGATTATGTAAACTAAATCTGCTTGAGCCGTGGCTTTCGGGCTGCGGCTTTTTTTGTACTTTTGCAAACAAATAAATCGTCATGGGTATCACCGTCGGACTATTGATTCCATTGTTGGGCACGATGTTAGGTGCCTCGTTTGTCTTTTTCATGAAGAAAGACATGTCGGCACGCTTGCAAAAGTCGCTGTTGGGTTTCGCTTCGGGCGTGATGGTGGCCGCCTCGGTGTGGTCGCTGCTCATCCCATCCATTGAGATGCGTGCGGAAAGCGGCAACTGGTCAGTGATGCCCGCTGCAATCGGCTTCTTGGCTGGTGTAGGTTTCTTGTTGCTCTTGGACGAACTGACACCGCATCTGCATCTTGGAGCCAATACACCTGAAGGGCCGCGTTCCAAACTCTCTCGCACAGCTATGTTGGCATTGGCCGTCACCATCCACAACCTGCCTGAAGGCATGGCGGTGGGTGTGGTGTTTGCCGCAGCTTCGCAAGGTGCCGAAGGCGTTACGTTGGCCAGTGCCGTGGCGGTGTCGCTCGGCATCGCCATCCAAAACATTCCCGAAGGTGCCATCATCTCCATGCCCATGTGCGCCGAAGGCAACAGCAAGGCGAAATCTTTCCTTATCGGCAGCTTGAGTGGCGTGGTGGAGCCGTTGGGTGGTCTGTTGGTGGTGCTGTTGGCGGCATGGCTCACCCCTATCCTACCCTATATGCTCGCTTTTGCCGCCGGTGCCATGTGCTACGTAGTAGTCGAGGAACTGATTCCTGAAGCCTCGTCGGGCGAACATTCCAATCTCAGCACCATTGGCTTTGCCATCGGCTTTGTGTTGATGATGGTTTTGGATGTGGTGATGGGGTAATGAAATTGTGACTTGAACCGTGGCTTTCGGGCTACAGTTTTTTTGATTGTTCCAACAAGCGTTTTTACGAAATCTGAAAAAAAGACCTTCCCGATTTGAAAAAAATGTGTAATTTTGCACTATGAACAGCGAACTTGTAATGGAACCAGTTATTGACACCATAGAAGAAATTGACCTCGCCATAATGCAGGACAACCTTACACCTGAACAGCGTGCCTATTGGCTGGAGTCCATTGAACGCGACATGCGCAACATGGACCAGCCGAAGAAGTACATCACTTTGGAACAATTTGGACAGGAATTGATGGCTGCTGTCAGGAGCAAGATATGACTAAGAAGATAGTCATATTAAGCGAAACCGTCCAAATGGACATCGGGGCAATCTCCGACTTTATCATCAGCGTTTCACGGCCTGAACATGCCGAACGGTACACGCAGAATTTGTTGGACGAATTGGCGGACTTGAGTTATTTGGCCACAATGAGACCAGAGTGTCCGTGGAAATTGCCGAAACGCTACCATAGCCAAGCAAAGACATTGCCGATTTGTAGGCGGAAATTGACAGCAATTTTTCACATCGAGGGTGATTATGTGATTGTTGACAAGATTCTGCCGTCATCGCTGATTACTTACTGAATGGCAATGCATGTAGATTACGACAATCTTTGTTTCTTTGCATTCCATAATGAATAAGCCCATGAAAATACTAATCATCGTCCTTGCTGTCATTTTGGTGATTGCCATTGTAGGCATAATCATCCTGAATCATCCTTGTTTCGGCAGACGAATGTCGAAGGAGCGCAAAGCCCGCATTGAGGCTTCGCCGAACTATCGTGATGGGAAGTTCCAAAACCAGATTCCCACGCCGCAATTTACTGGCGAAAAGTCCATGTTTGGAGCGTTGTGGGAATTCCTAACGGACCGCAAGAAAGAAAGGGTACCCAAAGAAGCCGTTCCTGCCGTGAAGACTGATTTGAAAGCATTGGTTGGCCCTTCGACAGGCTCAGGGACCAACTCAAGTACCTCAGGCTCAGGGACCGGCAAAGACTGGCTCGTGTGGTTCGGGCATTCGTCCTACCTGTTCTGCTTGGACGGCAAGCGCTATTTGGTTGACCCCGTGCTGAAGATGGAGTTTCCTGTATCGGTAATGATGCATCCGTTCAAAGGCACAGACATTTACTCACCCGACGACATGCCAGAAATCGATGTGCTGATTGTCACTCATGAACATTGGGACCATCTGGATTACGCCACTTTGCGCGACTTGAAGGACAAAGTGAAGCACGTGGTGTGCCCGCTCGGCGTGGCGGAATATTTGGAATATTGGGGCTACGACCCTCAACGCATCACCGAAATGGACTGGTACGAAACTTTCAACTATCAACTTTCAACTATTAACTCAAAAATCACCTGTCTGCCCACCCGCCATTTTTCAAACCGTCTCTTCAAACAGAATCAGACGCTGTGGGCGTCATTCATGGTGGAATCAGGGGGCAAGAAAGTCTATATTGGTGGTGACGGCGGTTATGACCAGCGTTTCAAGGAAGTCTATGAGCGGTTCGGTTCGGTGGATTTGGCCTTGATGGAGAACGGCCAATATAACAAGGACTGGGCCAACATCCATCTGATGCCTAAAGACCTTGAACAAGCCCTATTGGACTTGCAACCGAAGCAAGTGTTCACCGTACATCACGACAAGTTCAGCCTTGCGCCCCATGCCTGGACGGAACCCGATTCAGTGGCACACGACATCGCTAAACGCAATTCCATCCGTTTGCTTGACCAACCTATTGGGACCGTAGTGGAGTTTTGAGATACGGCTTGGACTGCGGAATTTTTTTGTACTTTTGCCACCAAATAAATTTGACTTATGCCCAATCCCACTACAAAACAAGAACTGCTGGCAGCTATGGCTGACGGCTATGCACAGCTGAATGAACAAATCGCGAAGATGAGCGAGGCTGAACTTGCCGCACCCTTCACCTTTGTCGCCGACCCGAAGAAATGCGGTGTGCGCTGGCAGAACGACCGCTGCCTCCGTGACCTGCTGATTCATCTTTACGAATGGCAATTGCTGATGAGCACCTTCGTGCAGAACATCCGCGAAGGCCATCCGAAAGACTATCTCCCCGACGCGTACCGCAAAAACTATCACGAAATGGACAAGATGCTGGTGGAGAAGCATCAAGGCACCACTTTGGAAGAAGCCAAAGCCCTCTTGCTGCAGAGCCATGAGGAGATGCTTCACCTTGCCGAGAGTTTTTCGGAGGAGGAGCTTTTCACAAAAGGCTACTACAAAAACACCTATACTACTACCATAGCGGCCTATTTCCTAAGCGTTACTCCATACGGGCAAGCGGTGAAAATCCTGAAGACGCATCAGAAAAACTTGAAGAAATAAAGAACATTGAAGAGTTATCTCAACATGGAAAATTGCGAAATGAGAATAACGCTTACTTCAGCACTTTCACAACCTTTTTAGTGCCATCTGTATAAGTAGTTACTTCGATGGTCAAGCCCTGAGGATGGCTCACTTCTTGGCCGGTCACGCTGTAATAACGCACATCGGCGATGGTCTTGTTGGCATAGGTTTCGTTCACTGCATCGGGGTCAAGATAGACGATGTCGGAAACGTTGGTCTCGCCACCCATCGTGTAGACTACCTGAATGCCGATGCGCCAAGTAAACAAGGGATTGTCGCCCATGTTGGTGCGGTAGAAGAACACTTTCCCTTCCCAGAAGTCCAAACCATTGCTCCACAACCAATAAGGGACTTCCGTAATGTCCTCGGAAATGTCGAGCCAGTAGGTATCTGCATCGAAGGTAAATACTTGGTCGTCATCCGTATAGATACGATAACTGACATTATGCATGTCCAAAGGGTTGCCATTGACATCCGTTGAAGGAAGCGTGAAGGCAAAATAACTATCTCCACTTTCGTCGCCGCAATCGTACCAGTTGTCGGCTGTTGGATTGGCAGGAACGGCAGAATTGAAGCTGCCGCCACCGATACCGATAGGCTGTCCTTCGCTCAAGACAGTCTCGCAGGCAAGAAGGAAAACATCGTCGTCATACGAGGCAGCCATGCCTATCGCATTGTAAAAATAGGGGTATTCTGCCTCAACCTCACCCACAGCACCAAGCAGGTAGAGGTTGTTATCGTCACGGATTTGGAATTGGATGCTCTCGACATTGCTATAGATAGTGTCGCCCAAATAATACTCCCTCTCCCCT
>Ga0310696_10004660_pt1 | contig 16772 bp, 8 predicted proteins | sample AusTroGonzalo_MG_4_FD_203885 | JGI IMG/M metagenome (GOLD analysis project Ga0310696, IMG submission 203885) | Bovine rumen microbial communities from tropical cattle in Woodstock, Queensland, Australia - Gonzalo_02 (v2) (version 2) | ecosystem: Host-associated > Mammals > Digestive system >...
TCGGACTGATATTGTTCTTCACGCTCATCGGACTGACGGTCATCTATTACCGATGCCGCTCCAACATACGTCAGGTCGTAAGTCCCCTGGGCACTTTAGCCCATTCGGCGAATGAGGTGGCCAAGGGATATTTCGATGCTCCCCTACCCGTCATCGACCACCAGGACGAGGTCCGTGAGCTGCGCGACTCCTTTGCCACCATGCAGCAGTCGCTCGAGAAACATATCGAGGACATTAAGCAGAACACGGCTAGGGAAGCCGCCGTCAACCATGAGCTCGAAGTAGCATGGAATATCCAGAAGTCCATGATTCCCAAAAAGAACGCCATCTTCTCCGAACGCAGCGACATCGACCTCTATGGCTACCTGAAACCCGCCAAGAGCGTCGGAGGCGACCTTTACGACTACTTCATTCGCGACGATAAGCTCTTCTTCTGTATCGGCGACGTGAGCGGCAAAGGCATACCGGCCGCATTGGTGATGGTGGTGATTCACTATGCGTTCCGCATCGTCTCAGAACGACATACCGACCCGAAAGACATCGTGGAGGCCATGAACGATTTTATGTCGGCTGATAACAAGTCGTCGATGTTCTGCACATTCTTCTTGGGCGTGCTCGACCTGAAGACCCATGAGCTGAAGTACTGCAATGCTGGTCATGAACTGCCCCTGCTCGTTACCTCCGAAGTCAGTATGATCCAGGTAGACCATAACCTGCCGCTGGGGCTGATCGAAGGGAAGCCCTATAAGTCAGGGCAGATGCAGTTATCGCCAGGCGATGTACTCCTGCTCTGTACCGACGGTCTGAAAGACGCCACCAACCAGGAAGAGGAATTCTTCGGAAAAGAGCGCATTATAACCTCGCTTCAGAAAGTCGTAGCCCAAGGACCAGCCAATGCCGAAGCCTGTATCCGATGCCTGGTCGAGGATACTTTCGGTTTCGCCAAGGATGCCACTCAGGCAGACGACCTCACCCTGCTCGCTGTCAAGATCAATCAATCATATCAAAAAGAGAATAAAGACTAAAACATAATAATATGGCAAAAATTACCGTAGCATTATGTGGGATACTCCACATTAAGGATGCCGAATCTCGGGAAGTATCAGAAGAATACATCACCTTGGCAACCGACAAGAAGAGTTGTGACGTGCTCTTGGTGGTCGACGAGAAACGCGCAGAATTTGCATCCTTTTCCATGAGCATCTTGGACTTCAGCTTCCAGAAGAAGATGTATCAGCCGACGGAGTTTAACGTGGTGCTCAGCATTGCAGCTTCCCAAGGCACAACCTATCAGGATATTCCCAGAAACCAGCTTGATCAGACTTTCAAGCACCTCAGGGTTGAAATTGGCGACGCTGACAGCGATTTCTATGAAGGCAAGGAATTCTATGTCCATGAAGTACTGCCCGTTTACACGAAGAATGCTGAGATGCAGGTCACACTGAAAATCTTTAGTCTCGACAAGTTGCTGACCCTGAAAGAGGCCAGCCGCACCTTCGTTGCCAAGAAACTGCATGAGGATATCCTGAGCAAAGAGATCAAGAAGTACATCAAGCCCTGGACCGTTGTCAATACGGACAAGATTGATGACGCAATTACCAAAAGGCAAAAAAAACTCTCGGACAACAATGACTTGATACAAGCTCATAAAGTCGATGAAAGGACGAACGAGACCGAACTATCCTTGACAGAGATAGCCGATATTACAAAAGAGATCACCCAGCTTGTGGAGTTGAAGCGTGTTACTCAACAACCAGAAATACCCATGACCTACACGGCAGCCAACATGAGGATGCTGAAATATAAAAGAGGGAATAATTACCATGAGCATATTTTCCCCTATCTGGTGCAGTATAACGAAAGCTTCTACGACTTCCTGGCCCGAACGACCAACCGTTGGGGAGAGTTCATGTTCTTCGAGAACGACCAGCTGAACTTCGGCTATGATGCCTCTCGGGAACCCGTTCAGGTGGCAAAGAAGGATATCGTGAACATATCCTATGGCGACCTCAATTCCAGAAAACTAAGACTTGCAACAGACGGAGCCTACTACTATGAGGCCGACAACAGCAGCCTGACAGGCAAACCGCTGCAGAAGTCACCCGTGATAGTCAAAGCGCAGATGGGCGATTTCGGAGGAAAGGAAGACAAGTGGATCATGAAGCAGTTTGCTAATATCTTCAAGAACGACAAGAACCTGCCCACCATGATCACGAACCTGTTGTTCGACAACTTGTTCAATCTGGCTATGGCAGAATCGTCGGTGGCCAAACGCAACTCCGACTTCAACGATAAGTATTTTGCGAATTACGATACCAATAATGTGCAATATGGTCAGCACAATTTTGCCAAAAAAGGCCAAAAGACCAAGATGCTGGACGGCTTCCAGCAGTTTACAGAGCTGCACACGGATTACGATGGCAAGAAATACAAGTCTACCCTGGAGAAGGAACAGACCACCGGTGAGAATGCCATCTATATCAACTATGGCACAACGTACCCTAAGCTGAAGTTGGGAAACATCATCACCTTCAATAAGGAGAATTTCATTGTCGTCGAGGTGACAAGCAACTTCGACGCCAACCGCAACTTGGTATTCCAGGTTGTAGCTACGGCACAGGACAAGGACAAGCTCTTCTACCCCGCCGTGATTCCAGCCGGTCATGTCAGATACGCCAATCCCCAGCCTGCCACCATTACCGACCCCAAGGATCCCACCTTGAAGAACCGTGTCCGCGTCATGTTCGACTGGCAGACCATCAAGTATGAAGACGATGACAATACGAAACCGATTACAGAGGAGACCAAAGCCCTGTCGACCCCCTGGCTGAACTTTGCCTCCAACCAGGATGGCGCCCCCATTATGGGCTATCATTACGAAAAGAATCCCGTCATGGTGGGATTCGAGGGGGGCAATGTGGAGCGCCCATACATCATGGGAGGGCTCGCCGACGATTTCTTATTAGCTGATAAGGTCCTCACGAGCCAAGGTATGCACCAGTTGACACTCTCCGACGGCCTCGGCAACGGCATGACCGCCTTCCTGGCGGGGTGTTTCTCGCCGCTACTCAAGACCATCATGGGCTTTGCCCCTGGCCTCATCCCTTCATGGAAATGGGATAAGAGCAAGTACTTTGAGGGCGGATTCGAACTGACCGACTACTATGGCATCTATAAGATTTCAGGCTCTACCGACGGCCGTAACGTCACCGTTGACTCTCCTTGGGGCGATGTGAAGGTCAATGCCTTCACGGGTATCAACATCTCGGCTCCTAACGGCGACGTGAAGATCTCGGGTAAGAACGTGACCATCGAGGCCGGCAACAACCTGAAGCTCGTCTCAGGAACGAATGTCGACTATAAGCTCTGGAAGTCGAAGGACACCAAGAAGGGTACCGCCGCACAGATCCTGCTCGACGTGACGGCGCAGGTGACCAAGAAACTTGCCCAGATTGCCCTGAGTGTTGTCGACCTGTCGCTTGTCAGATCGACCGTCGAAATCTTCTTCCGCCCAGTGGAGGGATGTCTCACGGTCAAGTCTAACAGATTCTTGAAATTGGAGTCAGGAAAGGCCAACTGTGACTATCCTGAGATTGCCTATAATAAGGAGAAGAAACTGAAGGTGCTGAACGAAGCCAATAAGAAGGCCATCACCAAAGATGCAAAAGTTGGCCCAGGACTGATTGATGTCTTTAAGAAGATACCTGTTAATACAAACAAAATGATTGATAAGTTCATAGAAGAGTATAACAGCAGTGTAGAACAAATTAAAATAATAGACGCGGCTATTACCGAACTGAAACAATGGGCAAATGGCGATCAGGCTTATGTAGATGATGAAAACCAAAAACCATGTAAGACCTATGAAGAATTAAAGGATGACCTTTGGAACCAAGAGAAAGATGAGGACTGGAAAGATGATAAACTAGGATTTAAAGATGAAGTAAAAATTGATGGAACATATGATAAATGTATAGATTTATCCGTCACAGACAGACTTTATCCTTTTGGTATAGCAGATGATGAGAACATGGAGTGGGTAGGTAAGAGAATTTTCGCATCTCGTAAAAAGGGCAGACAGACCATTTTAAAAGAGGTAAACAAGCTGAGAAAGAAGATTTATTATCTGTCGCATGTTGAGCCTGACAAGATTGCGGTCAATGAGATGTTCCACTCGATGATTGTTGAACCGATGCCGAAGGACTATAAGAAAAAGCTGGTAACCGCCTTCAGCAAAGAAAAATGTCAGCAATTTCGACTTTACAACATCACTGACCAGGACAAAAAACTGGAAAAGGAGTTGGATGAGGTATTTGGAGTAGAGAAGGTATACATGATGCGTCTGGTAACCATGAATCTTTTAGAAGAATTCGGATTCAAGGATGATACGCGAATGAAGCTTGGCGCTGATCCCAGCGCAATTCCACCCAAACAGGGAGAACTTCCCCCAAAACCTAAGGCGGATACAAAAGACCCGACGCAAACGGACAACATTCTGAATGATGAGTGTTGGAGCAAATATATACAAAGTTTGAATGCTCTTCCCAAAATAGGGTTTGACATAACCACTGTCGGTGGTGCGATTGCAGGTGCTCTTGAGGGTGAGATGAATGCTGCTCTTGACAAATTGAAGTTCTGGAAGGGTGCTGCTGAGCGCGGAACCTGGGGAAACGGAATGGATGGTCAGATTCTCTTTGGAAGTGGTAGGGAAACCTATTACCTCGCAGGAGAAAAGATTGAAAAAATGAATTCAAAGCTTAAGCCTACGCTTACGTCTATGAGTGCAGAAAGTATGGGCAACCAAGACAAGCAAATCTTGACTTACTGGATGGCTGAGTTAAAGAAGAATTTGAACGATTTATAAGATTGTTATGGGCTATATATTTGATGAATGGAAAGAGCTGCTCGAGAATTTCCAAAGCAGTGTAGAGAAGGATCTGGAAGAGATTCATCAGCAGAAGTCTGAGATACAGCAGATTAAGGAGGATATTTTCACAAAACTGGATTCCGGCCTCTATTATCGCGATCCTGACTGTATTACCATCTCAGCGCCAAGGGTCGTCATCGGCAATGTCGACAAGAATGGCGACTTGCTCAGTGGTGGCACAGGCGAAGTGATCATCAAGGGACACGGTGTGGCCCTGGAGGGCGTCAGCGAAACAGGCCACGTGATTACCCGTGCCCCGATTATCCGTCAGACGGCCGTTGACCCTGGTGTCGATGGTATCGAAAATGTAGTCTGCAATAACTCAGAGATTGTCTCACAGGCCACTAGCATCGTGCTCCACAGCAGCGATGCCAAGGACACCTTCTCCACATCGCCCATACCAGCGGGACAAGGCGGAATCAGGATACATGCCGACCAGACCCTGAATCTGGAAGCTGCAGTAACTGCAGAGAAGCGCCAGAAGCAGATAGAGGCTACAATCAGTAGCTTAGATGACAAGGCCACGGAGCTGAAGAAACAGATTGACGGCCAGAAGAAAAATGTAGAAGAATTCTTCAAAAAACTGTCCGACCTGCTCGACAATGAGGATAAACTGAATAAAGAGGATTCTTTCCTAAACCGTGTGAACCTGAGGGATATCGCCGAGGTTCATGAGGATATGGAATATCTGACACCCAGGCTGTACAAAGCTACCCTTCAATTTATCCACCTCGTGTCGAGCCTCGCCGAGGTAAAACGCCAAAAGAAGGCCTTAGAGGCCGAGAAAGGCGACATCAAAACGGGCGACGACTTTAAGGACAATTCAACAGGTGCCTCGATGGCCATCGTGGCAGAGAGCATCAGCGTGGCGACGGCCGACGGCGAAGGCAACCTGCACACCCATCCGGGAGCTGGCATCAGCGTGAAGACGCCGAGTCTCAATATGAACATGATGGACGACAAAGGTAAGCTCGTGGAGGGCAGCAACTTCACCGTCAATGCTGAGAATATCATGCTGGCTTCTGTCAATCCCTCAGATGACAACAAGGAGAAGCCTGTTACAGGCACTGTCACCATCCACTCGAAGGAGATCAATCTCGAGGCTGTCGATTATCAGACTGACGACAAGGGCACCAAAGAGAAAGAACTCACAGCCGACGGCAAGATCACGATGACCGCCAAGACCGTAGAGGTGGCTACCACCAATCCGAAGGACATCGAGCGCGACGACAAGGGTAAGATTACCAAGGGCGAATATACCGCCGAGGGCGACGTCATCATCCGCTCGAAGACCGTCAGCGTGGAGAGCCTCGACTACGAGGTGAAGGATGGCAAGCTCGCCACCAAGACCCTGACAAAGGACGGTAAGCTAAGCGTACGCGCCGAGAAGATGGACTTCCTCTCAGCCGACGCCGAGGGCAAGGCCACAGGCAGCATCTCGATGAACGCCAAGGCCGTCAGCGTGAAGTCGATGAATGTCGACAAGGAGAAGCTGACCGACGACAAGCTGGCCGAGGGCAGCACGATGACCCTCGTCTCAGAGAAGATGTACGTCGGTGCCAAGTCGAAGGACATCAAGAGCAAGAAACTTCAGGCCGTCAGCGAGGAGTTGGGACTCTTTGCCGACAAGACCTTCGAGGCACAGCAGGGCGAGGCCAAGGCCGTGCTGCAGCTGGCAGACGGCAAGGCCGCTCTGGGCAGCGACAAGAACCAGATCTGTGGCGATACCGAGGTGAAGGGCGAGGTGAAAGCCCCCAAGGCGACCATCGACAACATCGAGGCCAAGTCGTCGTTCAAGTCTCAGAACATCAGCGACGGTGTGGCCGCTGGTGGCGCCGGAGGCGGCAGCCTGAGTGCTAAGCTGAAGACGGAGGATGCACCGAAGGAGTAGTTTATAGTTTACGGTTTACAGTTTACGGTTTACAGTTTACGGTTTACAGTTTAGAATTAAGATATGAAAAGAGCCATTTTAAGAGAATACGACCAATATGGTGAGGATCTGTCGGGACATTGCGCCCGATTCTCCTATCGGCTGATGAACCTCTGCGTGAAAGCCGAGGAAGTGTCGCTCCTGCCCATAGAAATACTGATCGAGGATGAATTGGTGAAACTCGAGGAATGCTGTGTCATCGCCAAGAAGGATGAATACAGTTTCATGGTCGTCCCCAACTTCGAGGAAGATCTGCCAAAGGTTTGTCAGGGCGTCCTCTTTGAGCATCCGGAGTTCAAGCAGGACATCGAGGCCATGACCGTCGACAGCGTCGACGAGGAAGGCAAGCCTACCCAACGGAAAGTCCCCTATCTTCTATTGACCATGCCCAAAGTCAACAACGAACGCTACAAGGTGCTCAAGGACGGTGTCAAAGCGCTTTACAACGAGTGTAAGGCCGTCATGGAACTGACCAACACCAAGGCCGACATGAAGTTTGCCCCCTTGTTGGTCGGTGAGAGCGAGGAAGACCTTGAGAAACTGAAGAAACTGCGCGACAAGCTGAATGCCGATTGGACAGAGCATCGCGAGCAGATCTATCACGAAAAGCTACAGGAGATCGAGGATGCCCACAACATGTGGATGGCCGACCGCGTAGAGGAAACGCTCGATCGGTTTGAGAAAGAGGAAGGTCTTAACGACGATGCTGCCCGCACCATGAAGTTGAGTCCCGAAGACGAGTGAGTAATCATGTAATGTTAAACCATCAAATAATAGCAAACCGATATGATAAAGATAAGGATTAAAGAAGAGGAGAACAGTATGGTCGCCATCCTGGATGGACGTCTCGACACGCCTTCTACACCAGAGGCAGAAAAGAGCCTGGCACCCGCGCTTCTGTGCAAAGACAAGGACATCGTTCTCGACTGCACGGATCTGACGTACATTGCGTCGAGCGGTCTGCGCATTTTCCTCGATATCCTGAAGAATGCGAAGGGTAACGGCTATCACGCCTATATCAAGAACATCCCCAGAAACATCAAGGAGGCTTTCGAACTGACAGGCTTCATCGACCTCTTTGAATACTTGTAATCATTTGAATCATCATATTAATAACACTAAAAAATAAACGACAATGAAAACAACAATTGAAAAATCAGAAGGTAAAGTGCTGGTGACCCTAGAAGGCCGCCTCGAATCTCATGTGGCAGATGAAGTAGGAACCCAGATTGAGACTTTGTATGATCTCACCGACACGGAGATTACGCTCGACTGTACAAAACTCGATTACATTACCTCCAACGGTCTGCGAGTGTTCTTTATGCTGGTGAGGGCTACCCAACCTCAGGGATGCAAGATCATCATCAAAGGTGCCAACAAACTGCTGATGGAAGTCTTTGATGCTACTGGTTTTACCGATTTCTTTACGTTTATCAAGTGATTTTGTACCATCCGACTAAAAACCTCAGAATATGGCAAATGAACAACCGCAAACAGAGGCAAAGTTATCGGCGCTTCACTATTGCTTGACCTTCAAGGATAGTATTAATAAGAAAGCCCCAAAGCTGCCGACACTGATATTGCAAAATAATGGTAATGCCGTCGAGCTCACGGAGAACGGTAAGAAATTCTCCCTGCTGCTTCGAGGCGTGAAAGTGAACAAGAAGATCTACCAGCCCGTCGAGATCGAGGCGGAGATGGACTTTCTGCAAGTGACGACCGACGACTCTAACCAGGAGGTGACCAAAGTCCCCTCATTCAAGTCTGTCTCAGGCCTGCTGTTGCAAAGACAGGTGGAACTGAAGGTCACCTACGAAGAGAAGAGCCACATCATAGCTAAGAACTGCTATGTGTTTGAAGTGAATCCCCAGTTGAAGCGTGACACAAAAGGCGCGAAGATGTACGTGAAACTGAACATCTTCAGTATGGACAAACTGATGACGCTCAACAAGTACAGCAAAGCCTACGTGGCCCGTAAGCTCGGATCGGGTATCATCAAGCCGGAGAGCCTTAAGTTCGGTCTGAAAGCCGATGGCCAGACGCCCCTGGTTGAGAGCGACATCTCCACCCTGATTCATCTCAAATACGATGAGCGGCTAGGTGGTAAAGCCACCATCCCGTCGGAGTTCATCCAGCCCTATCTGGTGCAGTACAACGAGTCGTTCTACGACTTCCTCGTGCGCACCGCCAACCGTTGTGGCGAGTTCCTCTTCTTCGAGGACGGCCGTCTGACATTGGGCCTGCCCAGGATTAATGTTCTGACGCCTTATGATAACATCAAGGATTACGAGTCGGTGGTTATCCAGAATATTAGCGCCGACCCCTTAACAATAGAAAATTACTCGCGCGACAGCATCAAGGATGGTACCGAGGTGGGGGATCTGAACCATACGGTCATCGAGAAGGAGGATACCGGATTCCCGGAAGATATTTTTCCCGATGAGATCTCAAGTAATGCCGAGCTGTCAAGCGATGAGTACATGTTCCCGCTCGTTGAAGACAAGTTCACGAAGTTGTCCCGTGAAGCCCTTTATGACATGCCGATCAATAAAGTCATGAATAGCCTGAAGACGGTCACGATGGGTACTAGTGGCATCGTTCCATCGGTTATCATGGTGGGTGTGAACGAGGGCCTCGCCGCCGCAAAGGGTGCCTTTCAGGTGAGTACGACCAACAAAGCCTTTCAGAAGGACAATATCACCCCGTATAGCAAGAAGCTGGAGCAGGCAAAGGACGGAAAGGTCGTGCAGTTCGCAACGCTCGACCCCGCTGGCTGGACTACCATCAAATACTATAATGATATCCACAAAAACGAGTCGGAACTGCAACGGCAGATCATCTGCATCAATATGGGTACGAATTTCGTCCCGGTGATGTTGGGACAGAAGATCAGGGTTGACGGGCTAGAGGGCAACTTCATCGTCATCCAGATCCAGATGAACGCCGATGCGAAATGGGACGTCAACTACGATAAATACGACAAGACGGCCGATGACCGCTATACCGGTAATCGCCAGCAGAAGATCTACGCTATACCGACTAAGCCTATTGGGAACGACGAGACATATTACCCGCCAGTACATCCTGTGCCCGTTATCCGCAAGGCTGGTCCGCAGGCAGCGTTCGTCACCGACAATAACGACCCGAAGTATCAGGGCCGTGTGCGCGTGGCCTATCCCTGGCAGTCGTTAGGCGAAGCTCAGACTCAGTTGGAAAATCAGAAAAAAGAAATAGAGCTTAAACTGGCAGAAGCGACGAAGAGAAGAGATGAGTTGAAGGTGACGAAGGACAGGATGCTGAATGATCTCATTAAGTACAACATCACCAAGAAAACGTTGACTGAATATCTCAAGGCTTCGCCAGCAGAACGTGAGTCGATGATAGCTGAGATCAATAAAGATATCCAAAAAATCGAGAAAGAGATAAAAAAACAGAAATCCATTAAGGAGGTACTGGAAAAGGGTTCTTACTACGGTATGGTCGCCACTGAGGATTTCATAAAGAAAAAGGGAGAAGAACTTGAGAGTGAAATCAAAGCCAAAGAGGCTAACATCGACTTCAAGAAGGAACTCATTGCGAAAATAGAGGCTGCGGCTGAAGATGAAAAGAAGAATAAAGACAACAAAGACTATACAATAGAAAACAATGCTGTGGTCAAGGATGTAGAGGATCATCGCACAAGCCTCAGTGTCCAATATCCTACTATTTGCAAGAATTACAGTCATGAATGCAGTTTAGTTGATGGGTTGACGAATAATAAAGAGGTCATCGAAGCAAAGATTGAGAGTGGTATCAAGGATGTTTCCACACCCTGGATCCGCGTTGCCACACCGATGGCTACCACTGGTGGCGGTACTTACTTCAAGCCGCAGATTGGCGACGAGGTGCTGGTGAACTACGACAACGATAATGTGGAGCGTCCCTACGTCGTGGGCAGCCTCTTCTCCAAGAACAATCTGGATCCCGCTGAAGCACTCGATCGCAAGGGCGCACCTGATCTACAGTTCACATCCAATAAGCAGGTGACCATGTCGATGATGTCGCCCAACGGCCATCATATCACTTTCAGCGATCTGCCAGATGGCAATAAGTTTATCTATGGCCTGAACCCGGGCTTGCAGTTCTGGGGACCGTTCCTGCCCCTTCCCGGACTACCCAACTCCAAGGATCTGGCGGGCGGTATCCATATCGGTGACCGCTATGGCATCTATGAGATCGAGATGTGTTCTCACAACCGTGAAATCAACATCAAGTCGCCTCTGGGCAACGTGAATCTGAGCGCCTTTTCCGGTATCACCATCAGTGCGCCCAATGGCGATGTAAGGATTGTGGGTAAGAATGTGAGCATCGAGGCAGGCAATAAAGTGTCGATTACCTCGGGCAACAATATCCAGCCTGAAGGTATCGGCAGCCCTGACTTCAGTTGTGGTACACCCGTCTGGCATGAGTTGAAGGGCTTGAGGGGTGTCGGCACCTTCTTTGCGAACCTCGGACGTGGCATACGCTATGGTACGCTTTGGCTGGGTCATACGCTATTGACGGCAGTTCCAAGCCCCGTCAACGACATGCTGGGTCCGGCTGCTTTTGCCGACATGTCGCTGCTGCGCCACATGTTAGAGTTGGCTGTCAAGCCCGTCGACGGTACCTTGCTCATCAAGTCGAAACGTTATCTGAAGCTGGAGGCTGGCAATGGTTTGGCTAAGATTAAGGCCGACCGCTTCAACTCGTCTGACAAGTTTAATTCCGTGGAGGACTTCTTTATCAAGCTGATCAATTGCATACCCCAGCTAAATGAGCGGATTGAGGAGTTCTTCAGTTCATACACGAACTTGAGACATGTAGCTATCCCCCAGTATAAGGACTATTACTATTTTTCCGAGGTCTTCCTGAAGGATGCAGATGATCCGAATGTCCTGAAGATTATTTTGGAAGCCACTTCTGACGAGTGGAAACCGTCCATCATCGATGATATAGATTGCAAAGGCAAGATGAAGGATGAGGATGTCGTCTACTTAGGATTAACCTATCGTGGTGACGATAAAGAGAGAAGATTCAAATCATTGTCAACTTCTTTTGGACAAGCCGTCCATGGACTTTACAAACACGAATCGGGACTCATTGACCTGTTTGAGGACTATGATGATGACAATCCGTTTGAGAAAGCAGCTAAAGACGCCTTCAAAAAAGTCATAGATCCCTATGTCAAGGAGTGGAAAGAAAAATACATAGATGCAGATAACCCCGTCCGTCATTTGCTTGGCGCGATCGATGACCCATTCTCGAAGGAAGTGACGAAGACGCTCATCAAGCGCAAGACGACTGCCATGTATCTGATCAACATGAAGGAATGCCAGGCAAACAAGGAAGGAAAGTTCCTCTATCTTGGTTTCAAAGAGTCGGACGTCACAGACGAGAAGGTCAAGAGCGATTACAACTGGAAGAACTTCATGACCCACTTCGATCACGGAGGGACACTTGGCAACAAGGCCCTGATGTACATCCTCGACGGTCTGTGGGAGCCTATGAAAAAACGCTTTGGGAATCCATTCGGAGCCTTGAAGGAGAAAAATATCTGGGCAGCCGGCAAGGGCGGGCAGATTCTCTTCTCCGACAACGACGGCGCCACCCTGCACTTCGAGGGCGAGGGAGTGAAGTCCGAGAGTCAATCCAACTTAGGTAACCGCGACCAGCTGGTGAAGCTGTTGCTTACTATTAAATAATTTACAAGGTACACACGCGTATGGACTATATATTCAAAGAATGGAAGAAAAAGATGTCTGCCTTTGAGAGCAGCGTCGAGAAAGACCTGAATGAAATCAGGAAGTGCAAGGCCGACATGCAGCAGATGCGCAACGAGATGCAGCAGGAGAAGAGTGGCTGCTACTTCGTGCGCGATGCAAGCCGCATCATCATCTCTGCTCCGGAGATTATCCTGGGCAATGTCGATGCCGACGGCGTGCTTTACGACGGCGCCGCCTCAAAGATTGTGCTCAGGGGTACCGACGTCGATGTACTGGCCTCAGGCAATGGCGGCCAGGTGGAGATGCGCGCCCCCAGCATCCGGCAGATAGCCGAAGACCCGGGCACCGACGGACATGAACACGTAGTGGGCACTTTGTCCGAAGTGGTCAGCCAGGCCCGCACCATCGTCATCCAGAGTGATGATGCCGACAAGGCATTCTCTGCCCTTCCCTCTCCGGAAGGATGCGGCGTGCGCATCCATACCGACAGACAGCTCGAAATCAGTGCCACACAGACCGCTGAAGCGAAGGAGAAGATGCTCGATGATCGCATCAAGTTGCTCGAAGCCCGTAAGAGCGCGCTGAAGGAACAGGCTGCCGACCACAAGACATCGTTTGGCGACCTGCTGAAGGAGATTGAGGGTCTGATGACGAAAAGAGAGTTGTTGACGCTTGACGACAAGATTGTCCGGGCGAAATACGACTCACTGGAAGAGACCAACGCCGACGTGGAGCTAATTACCGAGTCGCTGGCAGAAGAGACCCGCAGCTACTCAGCTATCCTCGCCATGCTCTCAGAGACCAACCGTCTGCTGAAGTGTTTCAAGGATGAAAAGTCGAAGATCAAGAAGGGCGACGGGTTCAAGAAGGAGAGCACGGGCTGCGCCGTAAGTATCCTGGGCGAGCGCATTAGCCTGGCCTCTGTCGATGGCGAAGGCAACCTGCGCGACAACGACGGCTCGGGCATCTCTATGAAGGCCAACAAGGTGGGCATTGCCTCTGTCGAGAGCGATGGCAAACTGAAGGAGAAGGGCGAGGTGCGCATCCAGGCGAAGAACGTCGAGGTGACCACTGCCGGAACCGCAGATGCTGCTTACGACGACAAGGGCGAGCTGACCACTGCCACCTACGTCGCAGAGGGTGACTTCAAGCTGAAGTCGAAGAACATCACCATCGAGAGTACCGACTACGAGGTGGCCGACAAGAAGCTGAAGGAAAAGCAGCTCACCGCCGACAGCAAGATCAGGCTACGTGCCAAGACCATCGAGGTGAGCACCGAAGGCTCAGCCAATGTGGAGGTCGACGACGAAGGTAAGCTCACGAAGGCCAGCTACACGGCTGAAGGCGACATCATCGTCCGCTCGAAGACGCTCACGGTGGCCAGCTCTGACAACGATCTGGAGAATGGCGAGACCAAGGAGAAAGCCCTCACCGCAGGTGGCTCGATCGCCATCCGTGCAGAGAAGCTCGATCTCGCAGCTACCGACACCGAAGGCAAGGCTACTGGTAGTGTAAGCATCAACGCCAAGGAGGTTGCCGTGAAGTCGATGGATACTGACAAGGATAGTCACGATGACAAGGCACTCGCCGCAGGCAGCACGATGTTTATTGTCAGCGAGACGATGACCGTCGGCGCCAAGTCGAAGGATATCAAGAGTAAGAAGGTGGAGGCGATGTCGGAGGAGATCAGCCTCGCAGCCGATAAGACGTTCGAAGCCAACCAGGGCGACGGCAAGGCGAAGGTGAATCTCGCCGACGGCAATGCCAAGGTTGAGGCCAGCAAGGCGGAGATCGGTTGTGATACGGAGGTGAAGGGCGAGGTGAAGGCACCGAAGGGCACCATCGACAAGGTGCAGGTGAACTCTTCGTTCAAGTCGCCTAACATCACTGACGGTATGGGGTGAGTTTAGAGTTTAGAGTTTAAAGTTTAGAGTTTATAGTTTATAGTTTATAGTTTAGAGATATGAACATTTACGTTACATCGGCTATTGCCGGATTAAAGGAGAAGCTCAATGCCCATGTGGCACTGATGAACTACCGCTATATCAACCTCTGCGTGAAGGCGGAACTGGGTTCGCTGCTGCCCGTGACGGTGAGTGCCGCCGGCAAAGAGCTAAATATCGAGGACGTGGCACAGATCGCCACGCCGAATGAATACCAACTCGATGTCTATCCGAAGCTGAACGACTATCAGCAGGGCATCATCGAGGGCATCTTCGACGTACACCCCGAATTCAAGTTAGAGATTCTTCAGGTTGAGAGTAGCGACGACAAGAGAGACAAGCATCTGCTCTATACGATGCCCGACGTGGACAAGGAGCGCTACGACCTGCTCAACAACATGGCCAAGGTGTTCCGCGACGAGTGTAATGTGGATATCGACAAGGAGTGCGCCCTGCATACAGACAGCCTGCCGCAATTGGCAGAGAAGATGTCGCCCGAGGAGATCGATGAGATCAAGGAGGTGCTCGAGCACACGCACGACGAGTTCCACGACAAGACCCAGGAGCTGTACGAGGCCAAGGTCGGCCAGATCGAGGAAGCCTATATGCGCTATCTGGAGAAAGACGCCGAGGTTGTCGAATCAAGCAATGAGATGGACTTCTCTAAAGGTATGCGTTTCGACCAGATGGACTCTTAAGCCTCGAAATCCTGCAGAGAATGACAAAGAAGAGGCCGGGAGCAATCATGCCCTCGGCCTCTTTTATTTCGTCGAAAAAATCCCCGGAAGTCGTCGAAATGTATTTTGAGCGTATGCATATTCTATCTACTTTTGCAGCAGATTTCTGAATCGAACAAATAAAAAACAAGATAGATATGAAACAGTTCAAAGTTATTTTCGCAGCAATCGTGATGATGATGACATCACAGGTAGTCATGGCCCAGACGACAGTGAAGGGCGTGTTGATGGACGAGACACTGGGCGAGGCTGAGCCTTTCGCCACAGTCCGCGTGTTCAAGGCAGGCAAGACGGAGAAGCCCGTCGCCATGTTCCTGACCAACGAGAACGGTGAGTTCAAGCAGGAGGTGAAGGGCAAGGGCAAGTTCGATATCGTGTTCAGCAGCATCGGCAAGGAGGACCTGAAGCAGACCGTGACCCTCGGACAGGAGAACCCGCTCGACCTCGGTACCTTATATATCAAAGAGAACGCCACGATGCTGAAGGGCGTGGAGATCGTCGCCCAGAAGCCACTGGTAAAGATGGATGTGGACAAGATGAGCTACAACGTGGCTGAGGACGAGGACTCGAAGTCGAACACCGTGCTCGACATGTTGCGCAAGGTGCCTATGGTAACGGTCGACGGCCAGGACAACATCAACGTGAACGGCTCGTCATCGTTCAAGGTCTACGTGGACGGTATGCCCAACGCCATGTTCTCGGCCAATCCCTCGATGGTGTTCAAGAGCATGCCCGCCACCGCCGTGAAGAGCATCGAGGTGGTGACCAACCCCGGTGCGAAGTACGACGCAGAGGGTGCCGCCGGTATCCTGAACATCGTGATGAACAAGCAGAACCCGCAGGCCGCACAGAGCCTGAACGGCTACAACGGAACGGTGCGCGCCTCAGCAGGTACGAAGCAGCTGGGAGGAAGCGTGTTCATCAACGGACAGCAGGGCAAGTTCTCATACAGCGCCAACGTGATGACCTCGTATAACAAGCCCGGCAACACGACGACGGAGACCGAGCAGATTCAGACGAACGGCAACAGCCAGCTGCTGACCTCGGACAACGACCTGAAGACCCCGTTCACAATGGGAAGCCTGACGCTGGGCTACCAGATCGACTCGATGAGCGTGCTGAACCTCACGGCACAGGTGAACTCGATGTCGATGAAGACCACTGGCACCTCGCTGACCACGATGAGCGGACCAGCCTACGGCGACGGCTTCAGCTACGACAGCTCGACGGAGATGAAGAACTCGCGCACCTCGTTCAACGGAAGCCTCGACTACCAGCGCTTCTTCAATCAGGACCACACCCAGTCGCTGGCACTGACCTACCAGCTGGAGTACAGTCCTTCCAAGACGGAGATGACCAACCTCTTCAATACCAAGTCGACCATCATGGACCTGACCAACCGCTACTCGGAGAACAAGAACAAGACGACGAGCCACACCTTCCAGGTGGACTACACCATGCCCATCGCTACAGGACAGACGCTGAGCCTCGGAG
>Ga0310696_10004661_pt1 | contig 16770 bp, 13 predicted proteins | sample AusTroGonzalo_MG_4_FD_203885 | JGI IMG/M metagenome (GOLD analysis project Ga0310696, IMG submission 203885) | Bovine rumen microbial communities from tropical cattle in Woodstock, Queensland, Australia - Gonzalo_02 (v2) (version 2) | ecosystem: Host-associated > Mammals > Digestive system >...
ATCGTCTCGCCACGGACGCAGACTGGAAAAAACTTGAAGAATATGCAGGTGGTTCTCGCGAGGCTGCTCTTAAGCTCAAGAGCAACGGCAGCGACGATTACGCATTCACGGCGATGTTCGGTGGCTATGCCAACAAGAGCGGCGTCTGCACGACGATGGGCGATGGCGCTTACTTCTGGACGGCTGACGTCGATACTGATTCTCGCGGCAAAGCCCGCACAATGTTTGCTTCCGATAAGGATGTCGGCTCAATCACGGTGGACCCGAGTTTCTATCTTGCGGTCCGTTGTGTAGCCGGAGCTGAATAAATGGAAAACCTCAAATCGGGCGCGTTTGCGCCCACCTGTTCGCGAGAAACCTGGCTCAAGCGCCAAGCGCTGATGACCAAGGTCCGTGATTTCTTTGTTCGTCGTAATGCGCTCGAAGTCGAGACGCCTGTGCTTTCTGCCTATGGCGGAACGGACCCGCAGCTCGATTACTTCGAGATTGAAGACCCGAAGCGCTTCATGATGACGAGCCCGGAATTTCACATGAAGCGTTTGCTTGCCGCGAACTTCGGTGACATTTTCCAGATTACCAAGTCGTTCCGCAAGGACGAATTCGGTGGCCACCACAACAATGAATTCTCGATGGTGGAATGGTACCGCGTGGGCATGCCGCAAGAGAAGCTCATGGACGAAGTCGAAGACCTCGTGAGCGAGATTATTGGGACTAAACTAAACGCGCGCCGCACCCGCTGGATTGATGCGTTCAAGAATTACGCTGGTATCGATCCGTTCTGCGAAAAGCTTTCGGATTTTGCCGATGCTTGTGTTGCACGTGATGTTCCTGTGCCTGTCGGCAGTGAAACGCTTACCCGCGAAGAGTGGTGGGACTATATGATGGTGTTCTTGGTCGAGCCCGCGCTGGCGAGCAACGGCCCCGAGTTCATCTTGGATTATCCGCCATCGCAGGCTGCGCTCGCGCAGACCTACACCGACGCTGACGGTCGTGTGTGGGCTCGCCGCTTCGAACTTTTCGTGAATCAGGTGGAACTCTGCAACGGCTATACGGAACTCACGGATGCGGTGGAACAGCGCCGTCGCTTCAATGCAGATCTCGACATCCGCCGCGCAATGAACAAGCCTTTGCCTCCGCTGGATGAACGTTTCCTCGCGGCTCTTGAATCGGGAATGCCTGCATGTTCCGGTGTGGCACTTGGGCTAGACCGCCTGTTCATGCTCGCCCTCGGGAAAGAAGAAATCGCCGACGTGATTCTGTTCCCCAGCCCAATTGCATAGGGCAGTGAGGTCGCAACCTTCGGTTGCTTTGAGGTGTGAGGTCGTGCTAAAGCACGATGAGTACGCTTCGCTTTAATGAATCGTCATTCCCGCGAAGGCGGAAATCTATTATTTCTTGTACAGATCCTCTCCCCATTCGCGGATCATGACCACGTAAGTTCTAAAGAACTAAGTGGTCAAAGAGATCAGGGGCGAGGACGACTGCTCGTCCCTCAAAGGCACGAAGTGCCGACCTCATAGCTCACCGCTCACTGCCCCAGCAGTCTTTTCAGTTCGTGCCTAACTCTCAGTTCATTGAGCGTCCCGACGTCGACATGCTGAATCTTGTCGTTCTTGTCTACGACAAAGCTGACGGGTATCACGCCTGGATTTCCTAGCGCCTTGAGCGCATCGTAGTTCCAGTGGAGCATCGTCCATGGGATTTCCATGCTTTTCTTGTACTTGCGGGCGACCTTCTTCGAGTCGTCCTCGTCAATCATCAAAATCTTGAGCCCCTTGGGGCCGAATTCCTCGTTAAACTGCTTGAGTGTAGGCAGTTCCGCTCTGCATGCTGGGCACCAGGACGCTGTGAGCACGATGAGCGTTGCGTTCCCCTTCTCGCTGGCGTAGTCCGATTTACCCCCCATCACGTTGTCGGCGGCGAAGTTTTCGACCGTCTCCGGGAAGTTTAGGCGCTGGCGGGATTGAGCCTCGATTGCATAAAACGCAAAACCGAGGAAAATGATGACCCCTACCCATGCGAGAATTTTATAAGTGGATGAACGCATTGCATAAAGAATTTATGAAATTTTTGAGCTTTTTAAATTATATTCTAGAGCATGGCATATAACATTCAAGATCTTTTAGCAGAAATGGTTAAACGAGGAGCGTCCGACTTGCACATTACGGCCGGCGCACCCCCTCTTATTCGTCTTTCCGGTAAGCTGACCCCCATCGGGGAGAACAAGCTCAAGCCCGACGAAACCATGCGTATGACTTACAGCTTGATGAATGAAGCCCAGAAAAAGACTTTTGAGCAGCAGAAGGAATGCGACTTTTCATTCGGCATTGCAAATCTTGCGCGTTTCCGTGCGAACGCTTACTTGCAGCGTGGCTGCGTGGCGCTTGCCCTCCGTATTATTCCGCTTGATATCAAGACTTTCAAGGACCTTGGCCTCCCGAAGATCATGGCCGAATTTACGACCCGCCCCTCCGGACTCGTCCTGGTGACGGGTGCTACCGGTTCCGGTAAGTCCACGACCTTGGCCGCCATGATCGACAAGATCAACAAGGAACGTCACGACCACATTTTGACGGTTGAAGACCCGATCGAATTTTTGCACAAGCATCAGGGTTGCATGATCAACCAGCGCGAAGTCGGTAGCGATACGCACAGCTTTGCCCAGGCACTCAAGATGGCTCTCCGTCAGGACCCGGATGTGGTGCTCATCGGCGAAATGCGTGACCTCGAAACGATCCGCGCCGCCTTGACCATTGCGGAAACCGGTCACTTGACCTTTGCGACGCTCCATACGAACTCCTGCGTGCAGACCATCAACCGTGTGGTCGACGCATTCCCGAAGGGCGAACAGCAGACCGTGCGTACGCAGCTCTCGTTCGTGCTCCAGGGCGTCATCTGCCAGACCCTCCTCCCGAAGATTGGCGGTGGTCGAGTGATGGCTTACGAAGTCATGAACGTGACGCCGGGTATCCGTGCGTTGATCCGTGACGACAAGGTCCACCAGATTGAATCCATGATCGAAATCGGTCAGAAGTTCGGCATGAACACGATGAACATGTGCTTGTGCGACCTCGTCAAGAACCATAAGATTGACCGCTTCGATGCGCTTGCCCGTTCGTCTAGCCCGGACCAGTTGGAACAGTTGTTCGTAAAGGAAGGGGTGTAGTCAATGGCTGAATTTTTATACAAGGCGCAAAACTCGCAGGGCAACAGCTTCGAAGGAACTCTCGAAGCAAAGGACAAGGCCGAAGCCGAAGCCCTCTTGCTCCGTCGCCGCCTGGTCATTACGAGCTTAAAGAAAAAGCCGACCGAAATCAAGATCAAGATCGGTTCCGGCATCAAGACCGAAGACATCACCCGTTTTACGCGTATGTTCTCGTCTATGTGCTCGGCTGGTCTTCCGATGTTGCAGTGTTTGAACATTCTCGAAGCGCAGTGCGAAAACCCGGAACTCAAGAGCGTTGTGCATAAACTTACGCAGTCGATTAACGGTGGTTCGTCGCTTGCCGATGCCTTGTCGCAGCACCCGAAGGTGTTCGACTCCCTTTACTGCAACATGGTGGCCGCCGGTGAAGCGGGCGGTATTCTTGAAGGCATTCTTGCCCGTTTGGCCGAAACTCTCGAAAACAACCAGCGCCTCAAACGCAAGGTGAAAAAGGCTTTGACTTACCCGGTCATGGTTATCATCGTGGGTATTCTCGTCGTGATCGCCCTTATGACGTTCGTGGTGCCGACGTTCGCGGAACAGTTCGCCGCCCTTGATGCAGAACTCCCTGCCCCGACGCAGGTGGTGATGAATATTTCTGACTTTATTCGAAATAACGGTGCGTTCCTGTTTATCGGGCTGATCATTGTCGTCTTTGCATATAAGATGGTGATGCGAATACCCGCGGCACAGTTTGCGATGGACAAGTTTACGCTCAAGGTTCCAAAGCTAGGTGACCTACAGATTAAATCCGCAACGGCAGGCTTTGCACGTACGCTCGGTACGCTTTTGAATGCCGGTGTGTCCGTGATGGACGCCTTGAAGGTCGTCGCGTCGACCGCTGGTAACAAAGTTGTGGAAAAGGCGATTCTAAAGATTTCGATTGGTATTGCAGGTGGTAAGTCCATCGCCGAGCCGATGGAAGAAGTGGGCATCTTCCCGCCCATGGTGATCCAGATGACTGGCGTCGGTGAAAAGACCGGTAATTTGGGCGGTATGCTTTTGAAGCTCGCGGACTTCTACGACGAAGAAGTGGACGCCGCCGTGGACGCCGTCGTGAGTATGATTGAACCGATTATCATCGTGTTCTTGGGCGGTGCTGTCGGTGGCCTCCTGATTGCAATGTATATGCCGATGTTCAGCATGGGCGACGCCATCAAGGGATAATAAACTGCGTAATACTTCGTTGCTCGCCCTCTCGCCGTAGGGAACTACGGCTTCGGAGCTCGCGCCTTGTCTTACTTGTTTCTTATCCCTTGCTGAGATTACGCTACGCGGAGTTGATTCCTGCTCTCGCTAGGTTTCCGTACGCCTTTACTGAAAAATCTTTCGCTACGTCGCACTGCGCCTGGTCATGCTCGGTTTTGAGCGAAATCTTAGAAATGCTTTTGTGTCATCCTGAGCGAAGTGTAACGAAGTCGAAGGATCTATGACATTGACTAAAAGACGAGGTTCTTGCCTCGCCTTTTTTACTGTCATGCCGGACTCTGTTCCGGCATCGCCTTTCGTCATCCTGGAGCTTCGAAGAGGCGATAGGATCCATACGTTTTTACTCTTTCCACCCGGTGTATTTCGCGGTTTCGAGAATCTCGTTGGCGTTTTGAACGCGTTCAGCGGTGGGCGATTGCGTGTCTTTGAGCGCGTAGTCGATTTCGAGTTCCTTGTACTTGCTTAGCGCGAATGCGTGGTAGGGGAGGACTTCGACGCGTTTGACGTTGTGGAGCGAGCGGATAAAGTCGCGGGTACGCGTGAGCGCTTCGTCGTTGTCGCTGATGCCCGGCACAAGCACGTGGCGGATCCAGATGGGCTTTTTGATTTCGTCCAGGTAGCGGAAGAATTCGATGATGTTCTCGTTGCCGAGTCCCGTGAGGCTCTTGTGCGCTTCGCCGTCGATGTGCTTGATGTCGACGAGCAGAAGGTCTGTCGCTTTCATCAATCGTTCGATTTTAGCGAATGTTTCGCCGGTGCGTCGGAACGTGACTCCACAAGTGTCGAGGCATGTGTGGACGCCTGCGGCTTTAGCGGCTTCGAAGAACTCGATCATAAAGTCGATTTGCGCGAGCGGTTCGCCACCGCTTACGGTAATGCCGCCGTTACTGCCCCAGTAGGGCTTGTAGCGAATAGCCTTTTTCAGCAAGTCTTCTGCCGAAATTTCGAAGGAGCCGTTCTCGGTTCCGTTTGCGCTTTTTGTGCCGAAGTCCCAGGTTTCCGGGTTGTGGCAGAACTTGCAGCGCATGGGGCAGCCCTGCATAAAGACGACGAATCGAATTCCCGGTCCATCGACCGAGCCGAATGTTTCAAGCTTGTTGATTCTTCCGAGAGTCATGACTCAAAAATAAAAAAGTCTTGCTCTGCATAAAAGTCTTTTTTCTCATATAATACAAACACTCCAAAAAAAGACGCTCGAGGCGGATTTTTGTGCTTTTTTGCTTGAAAAATATGCGTTTTTTGATAGCGCGTACATCTATATTTAAAGGTGTGATAAGGAGGAAACCTTTATGAAAAAATCATGGATTGCTTTGATGGCTGTGTCGGCTTTTGCTGTGCTTACCGCCTGTTCCGATGATTCTGTCGTTGATAATGGGAGCGCTTCTGCTGTGGGCCAGGGCGGAGAATCTGCAGGGGCGCTGGCTTCCTCTGATTACGAGGTGGGCGAGGGGTCGTGCAGCGGCGGATATTTGGCGAAGCGTGCGGAGTGGCGCGATGAATCCGTTGATTTTGTGATGAACGAAGACGGTTCCGCTGTCTTTTGGCTGAATACGATTTCTGTGTGCGCCGATTATGGGCATGTAACAGATGTCAAGCTGGATCGAAAAGAAGATACTTTGTTCGTCCACGATGCTTTCGAATATTATCCAGGATCTGATTCTGGCATCAGGCATAATTGCATTTGTTTTGCCGATTACAGGATAAAAGTTCCTGCAGAGTATATTGGTGTCAAGTTCCTGAATTTTAACGATGTTTACGCCATCGTTTACAAGGATCTCGAGTAAGGGAAAATTTCTATCTTTGGCGTTGTGCCAAGGATAGTTAAGCTTAACGATAGAATCCAGTATTTGCAGGTCTCGTACGAGCCGCTGAGCGCAGATGTTGTCACCGTGCGTGGCGATAGTGCGTGGTGGATTTTTGACGTTGGCGCCTGCGATATGGCGGTCGATTTTATCAATGCCTTGCCGCGCAGTCTCGTAAGTGAAAATGTCGCACTTCTCGAAAACAGCGAAGGCGCTGTACCTGCGGCAATTCCGCTCAAAAAGAACATCGTCATTTCGCATTTCCATCGCGACCACTTGTTGAATGTCGTGCGCCATTGCAATGGCGAGGTCACGCTTGATTTCGATACGCTTTATGTCGGTTCGCATGCGTCCAAGGTCGTGGGCGAAATGAGCGACCGCGAAAAGGTTACCGTGACATCGCCACTCTCGTTTGACGATGGCGTACACATCGAAATCTTGCCGATTCCGAACAGCCATGCGAAAGGCTCGCTAGTTCTCGTCGTGGACGATTTCGTGTTCTTAGGCGATGCGACTTACCCGATGGTGGGGCACGGAGAGCCTGACATGTACAACGTGCAGATTCTCGAACAGCAAATCAAGATGCTCAAGTCACTTAATGCATCGCGCTTTTGCCTGAGCCACAAGCGTGGCCTTGTGCGCGACCGCAATTCCGTCATCCAGTTCCTGGAATCCGTGCTTGCCCGCCGCCAGAAGAACGAGAATTACATTGTGGCGTGATTTGGGGTTCTGAAAAAGCGAAAAATGCGAAAAAGTGCTACCACAAAGCCGAAAAAACTCAGTTTGGTAGCATGATTTTATAATAAAGTAATTCGTTTTGTGGCTGCAAAACGCAAAGTCTGCTTGAAAATGCTACTAAACGATGTGAAAATCCATGATTGGTAGCATCGAAGTTGGCTGGATGTTAAATTTTATTACGTGTAAAGTAAAATTTATGCTACCAAATTGCACTGAAATGCCGATTTGGTAGCACTTTTTGCCAAATTCGGGACTTTGCGTCCTTCTCAAGAACAAGAAAGGTTCCCTTTCGGGAACCTTTTCGCTTAAATTCACTTTCGCGCTTTGCCTTGGGATTCCCGCTCGGAGGCGGGAATGACATCAAAGGGCGTTTGCAATTAAAGCACGCCGTGTGCCTGGCGGGCAATAACGTCGAGCTGCTGTTCGCGAGTGAGCTTGATGAAGCGCACGGCGTAGCCAGAAACGCGGATCGTGAAGTTCTGGTATTCTTCCTTTTCCGGATGTTCCATGGCGTCCTTCAGCTTTTCGACACCGAACACGTTCACGTTCAAGTGGTGGCTGCTCTGGCCGAAGTAACCGTCGAGAACCTGCACCAACTTGTTGGTACGTTCTTCGTCATCGTGACCGAGAGCGTCCGGGTTGATCGTCTGCGTGTTGCTGATACCGTCGAGAGCGTATTCGTACGGAATCTTGGCGACAGAGTTGAGAGATGCCAAGAGGCCGTTCTTTTCGGCACCGTAGCTCGGGCTTGCACCCGGAGAGAACGGTTCACCCTGCTTACGACCGTCCGGGAGAGCACCCGTTGCCTTACCGTAAACAACGTTACTCGTGATGGTAAGGATGGACGTGGTCGGTTCAGAGTCGCGGTAAGTCGGCGTGTGCTTGATCTTAGCCATGAACGTCTTGAGGAGCCAAACGGCGATATCGTCTGCGCGGTCGTCGTCGTTTCCATAACGCGGGAAGTCGCCTTCGATCTGGAAGTCTTCGGCAAGGCCCGTAGCCGGGTCGCGGATGACCTTGACCTTCGCGTACTTGATGGCAGAAAGGCTATCGACAACGTGGCTGAAGCCTGCGATACCCGTTGCGAACGTACGGCGAACGTTGGTATCGATGAGGGCCATTTCGGCGGCTTCGTAGTAGTACTTGTCGTGCATGTAGTGGATCAAGTTGAGCGTATTCACGTACAAGTGAGCGATCCAGTCCATGTAGAGTTCGAACTTGTGGACAACTTCATCGTAGTCGAGGTATTCGCTGGAGATTGGCGGATATTCCGGACCAACCTGCGTACCCTTCACGAGGCATTCATCCTTACCGCCGTTGATGGCGTAGAGGAGCGTCTTGGCGAGGTTTGCGCGAGCACCGAAGAACTGCATTTCCTTACCGGTCTGGGTTGCAGAAACACAGCAGCAGATGCTGTAGTCGTCGCCCCAAATCGGACGCATCGTGTCATCGTTTTCGTACTGGATGGCACTGGTCTTCACGGAGATTTCAGCAGCGAACTTCTTGAAGCTAGCCGGCAGACGCGGGCTGTAGAGAATCGTGAGGTTCGGTTCCGGAGACGGGCCCATGTTCACGAGCGTGTGCAAGAAGCGGTAGTCGTTCTTGGTCACCTGATGGCGGCCGTCCTGGCCAAGGCCAGCGACTTCGAGCGTAGCCCACACCGGGTCGCCGCTGAAGAGTTCGTTGTAGCTAGTGATACGGGCGAACTTGACCATGCGAAGCTTCATCACGAAATGGTCGATGATTTCCTGAGCTTCGGTTTCGTTGATGACGCCGTTCTGCAAGTCACGGGTCATGTAAATGTCGATGAAGGTAGAAACGCGGCCAACGCTCATGGCGGCACCGTTCTGCGTCTTGATGGCAGCGAGGTAGCCGAAGTAGAGCCACTGCACGGCTTCGCGGGCGTTCTTTGCCGGCTTGGAGATGTCATAGCCGTAAATCTTGGCCATGACCTTCATGCCTTCGAGGGCCTTGATCTGTTCTGCAAGTTCTTCGCGTTCGCGGATCACGTGTTCGCGCATATCCGTTTCGTCGGTCAGAGCCTTGTCGGCCTTCTTCTGGGCGATGAGGTAGTCGATACCGTAAAGAGCGACGCGGCGGTAGTCACCGACGATACGTCCACGGCCGTATGTATCCGGAAGACCCGTAATGATGTGGGCCTTGCGGGCCATACGCATAGCAGGCGTATAAGCGTCGAAAACGCCCTGGTTGTGAGTCTTGTGGAATTCCGTGAAAATGCGGTGAAGTTCTTCGCTCGGCGTGTAACCGTAGTTCTTGCAAGATTCTTCAGCCATCTTGATGCCACCGAACGGCATGAATGCGCGCTTGAGCGGCTTATCGGTCTGGAGACCTACGATCTTTTCGAGATCCTTAGTTTCTTCGGCGATGTAGCCTGCCTGATGGCTTGTGAGAGTGGAGACAACGTCTGTGTCCATGTCGAGGACGCCACCCTTTGCAATTTCTCTTTTCTGCAGTTCCTGAAGTTCTGCCCAAAGCTTGTTGGTTGCTTCTGTAGGTCCCTGCAAGAACGACTTGTCGCCGTCGTAGGGAGTATAGTTTTTCTGGATAAAGTCGCGGACGTTAATTTCGTCTTGCCAGCGACCGCCTTTAAAGCCTGTCCATGCTTCCTGCATATAGCCTCTTTTGCTCGTGCATAACCAAATGTTATAACTGAAAAATCACTTAATTTTTCTGGTTGAAAAATTGGTTTTGCGGCGATTTATCTTTTTTTTCTTCATTTTTTCAATGTAAACCGCAATATACATATTAAAAAAGGGGTGGGCAAGGTATAAAATGCACCAAAAGATTCCGAAATGGCCTTTCAAAAAGCTTACGAAAATATTATGTGTCCAAAAAGTGAAAAATGCGGTTTTTTATGTAAAAAGGGCTTCATAAAGTGTAAAATACGGTTGATACAGATGGTTTTAAATTTACTCTAGCTAGGCGTGTTTTGCGCGAAATATAAACTATTTTATAAACAAGAAAAACGAGGTCAATATGAATAAGATTCTTCTTCCCATAGCTGCAGTAGCACTCTTGGCTGCATGCTCCGAAAATAACACTGACGCAAATTTTGCTGCTCCGCAGCCGGGCGTTGCTTCCTCCAGTTCCGAAGCTATCGGAACTCCGGTGGATCAGTCTTCCAGCTCTGCCGAAGTTGTTGTGCCGCCGGAAGTTTCTTCTAGCTCCGAAGCGGTCGTTCCTCCGGTTGAGTTGTCTTCTAGCTCTGCAGCATCTGAGTTCACTTATAGCGTTCCGACGCTGACTGAAATTAATCCGAATTATGCTTATACTTTCTATGGTGCAGAACTTACGGGTGTGGAACACTTTAAGTATGGCCGTTTCGAAGCCCGCATGAAAATGGCTTCCATTTCGGGCTCCGTGAGCTCCATGTTCCTCAATTATGATAATTCTTGGATGAAGGAATATGAACCGTGGAACGAAATCGATATTGAAATTCTTGGCAAGAATCCGAATGAATGGCAGTCCAATATCATCACTCGCGAAGGTGATCCGTCCATTAACAAGACCACGACTTCTGAAGTTGTTCATCCGTTCGATTACGACGCCACGAAGGAATTCCACTTGTATGCGATTGTCTGGACTCCGGAATATGTCTCTTGGGAAATCGATAGCGTCGAAGTGCGCCGCGATATTCTTGGTGGCTCCCATGGTACCCATGCCGATGCTGACCAGGTCGCATTCCTGACCGAAGAACAGAGCCTCCGCTTCAATTTGTGGGCTTCTAAGACTCCGTCCTGGACTGGCAAGTTCACGGGTATCGGCCTTCCGATTGAACAGCAGATTGACTACGTGCGCGTCTATTCTTATGACGAAGCCACCAAGGGCTTTACGCTCTCCTGGCAGGATGACTTCGATGGCGAAGACATCGATCCGCAGCATTGGACTGTTGGTGACTGGGAAATGGAAAACGTATGGTACCGTGGCCAGAATATCAAGGTCCAGAATGGCGTTTGCAGAATTATCATGGACTACGAAGCCAACTAAAAACATCAAGAATTGTGGTGTATAGAGAGGAAGGCTCACGGAGTAATCCGTGGGCTTTTTTTGATATTTAGTTATTCGTCGTTCGTTGTTGGTCATGGGTTACTTTTCTTCTAAAATGAATAATTGTATATTGACCAATGACCAACTGCTAAAGAGGTTTATTATGAAGAAATTTGCAATGGCGGCTATCGCTGCAGTATCGCTTGTCTTTATGGCTTGCGGCCCCTCTAAAATCGAAATCCAGGAGGCTTCTGTTGAAAGTGATGTGCTGATTGAAGTGCGTCAGGTGCTCAACGATTCGATAAGCCTTTTTGTGGGTAATACGTTTTATTTGAATTCCAGACAAATTGTCGCTGACGATATGTACCCGCTGTATGCGAGTACGCGTGACCCGGCCGAATTCGAAAAGCTCACGGCCACGGACGAAATCAATAGCGACGAAGAGTTCCTGAACTATTTGCGTCGCAAGTCCCCGGACCTCATCAACGTGGGGATCGTGATTGGCGAAACGGCTTACAACGAGGTCGGCTTTGAAGAGGCTGCCGCTGTCGAAAAGCTCACCAAGATTTTCCAGAAAGTCCAGGGTGGTTCGCTCAAGCTCTTCCATGAAAAAGAAGGCCAACTTACGGACATGAAGAAGATTTATTAGTTCCTAGTTACTAGAGTCGTCATGCTGAGTCGAAGACGAAGCATCCAGTCAATTTTCAATTGGAATTGTGGCTGGATGGGGCTACGCCCCTCAGGAGGACGTTCCTTAATGTCACCCCGGCCAAAGGTCGCTGAACCTGTCGAAGTGTGCCGGGGTCGCTTTTTTATATAGCGGAGCCGGTAGCCATACCTTAAAGCGGCGTAGGCCGCGACCTCATAGCTCATAGCTCATAGCTTATTTTTCTACATTTACGCGCGAAAAAATCAAAGGTAAAACTATGTCCGAAAAAATGACTTCTGCGCAGGTGCGCGAATCTTTTATCAAGTTCTTTGAATCCAAGGGCCATCTCTTTGTGCGTTCTTCGCCGGTGGTCCCGCACGACGACCCGACGCTCATGTTCACGAACGCCGGTATGAACCAGTTCAAGGCCATCTTCCTCGGTGACAATCCGAAGGGCTGGAAGCGCGCTTGCAACAGCCAGAAGTGCCTCCGTGTGTCTGGTAAGCACAACGACCTCGACGTGGTCGGCCGCGACAACTACCACCACACCTTCTTCGAAATGCTCGGCAACTGGAGCTTCGGGGACTACTATAAGAAAGAAGCCATCGCTTGGGCATGGGAACTCCTCACCGAAGTTTGGAAACTCCCGAAGGAACGCCTCTTCGCAACGGTCTATCAGGACGATGACGAAGCATGGCAGATCTGGAAGGACGTCTCTGGTCTTCCGGATGACCGCATCATGCGCTTCGACGCTCACTCCAACTTCTGGGAAATGGGCGACACCGGTCCGTGCGGCCCGTGCTCCGAAATCCATTACGACCGCGGCGACCTCGCTACGCAGGCCGAAACGTTCAAGGACCCGATCAAGGGCGTGAACGGTGAAAACGACCGCTACATCGAAATCTGGAATAACGTGTTCATGCAGTACGAACGCGTGAGCGACGGCTCCCTCATTCCGCTCAAGGCCAAGAACGTCGATACCGGTATGGGTTTCGAACGTATCTGCGCTATCCTTCAGGGCAAGACCAGCAACTACGACACCGACGTGTTCACTCCGATCATCGCAAAGATCGCTGAACTCTCTGGCGTTCCGTATAACGATGGCGAAGCCGGCACTCCGCACCGCGTGATTGCCGACCACATCCGCGCTATTTCGTTCGCTATTGCCGACGGCGCACTTCCCTCGAACGAAGGCCGTGGCTACGTGCTCCGCCGCATCCTCCGCCGCGCTAGCCGCTTTGCCCGCCTCCTCGGTCAAAAAGAAGCCTTTATCTACAAACTCGTCCAGGTGCTCGCCGATACGATGGGCGAAGCCTTCCCGGAAATTCGCGAACGCAAGGAATTCGTCGCTTCCGTGATCAAGAGCGAAGAAGAAAGCTTTATCCGCACGCTCGACGCTGGCCTCGAACGCTTTGCCGGCATCGTCGCTGAACTCGGTGACTCCAAGGTCGTTCCAGGTGACAAGGTGTTCCTCCTTTACGATACTTACGGATTCCCGCCGGACCTCACTGGCATCCTCGCCGAAGAAAAGGGCCTTTCGATTGACGAAAAGGGCTACGAAAAGTGCATGGAAGAACAGAAGGCCCGCGCTCGTGCTAACATGAAGCAGGGCATCAACACGATGGGTACCGAAGGCTGGACGCAGTACAGCGAAGCTAGCACAAAGTTTGTCGGTTACGAACTCTCTGCCTGCGAAACGAAGGTTGTCCGTTGGCGCGAAGACAAGGGCGTCTTGAGCATCGCTCTCGAAACCTCTCCGTTCTATGCCGAAATGGGTGGCCAGGTTGGCGACAAGGGAACGCTCGTTTCCGCTGACCTCGAAATCCAGGTGTTCGACACCGTGAAGGTGAACGATACCGCTCTCTGCCGCGGTAAGGTCGTTAAGGGCACGGCTAACGAAGAAACGATGGGCGCCTTGTTCATCGCTACCGTCGATAACGAACGCCGCAACGACATCCGCAAGAACCACTCCGCCACTCACTTGCTGCAGGCCGCTCTCCGCCAGGTGCTCGGCACTCACGTGCAGCAGCAGGGTAGCTTCGTTTCGAACGAACTCCTCCGCTTTGACTTCAGCCACTTCAGCGCTATGACCGCCGAAGAAATCCAGAAGGTCGAAGACATCGTGAACGCCAAGGTCATGGAATGCCTCCCGGTCAATACCGAAGTGATGGGCGTTGACGAAGCCAAGGCTAGCGGTGCTATGGCACTGTTCGGCGAAAAGTACGGCGACGAAGTCCGCGTCGTGAAGATGGGCGCCTGCAACGAAGAATTCTCCAAGGAACTCTGCGGTGGCTTGCATGTGCAGAACACCGGTAACATCGGCCTCGTGAAGATCGTTTCTGAATCCAGCGTTTCTGCTGGCGTGCGCCGTATCGAAGCAGTCTCTGGCCGTGGCGCCTTGAGCCTCCTCCGTGCCGGAACCCAGATCCTTACTGCTCTCCGCGAACAGCTCCGCTGCAAGGACGCCGACGTTCTCGATCGCATCCAGCAGACGTTCGCCAAGACGCAGAACCTCGAAAAGAGCCTCCAGGCTGTGAAACTCGAACTTGCAACGCTCGCCGCTGCCGAAATCTTGAACGGTGGCCTCAACGTTGCTGGCGTGAACCTCTACGTGCGCGAACTCTCCTTGCCGGACGAAAAGTACAAGAACTTGCTCGACGGTATTCAGAACAAGCTTGCAACCGACTCTGTCGCCGTGATTGCGAACAAGGACAACGGCAGCGGAAGCATCGCCGTGATGGTCGGCAAGGATGTTCAGGCTAAGGGCATCAAGGCTGGCGACATGGTGAAGGATCTCGCCAAGGCTTGCAACGGTAAGGGCGGTGGCCGTCCGGATCGTGCCCAGGCTGGTACTCGCGAACCGGAAAAGATTGCCGAAGCTATCGCTAACGCAAACAACTGGATCCGAGCCAAGTTGGGTGCTTAATTAGACGAAAGGACGCCCCGCGTTGCGGGGCTACAGACAAGAGACGAAAGAATGCGTTTCTTAAAAAGCTGCGACGATGGTCGTGGCTTTTTTTTGTTGTAAAAACGCAAATTTCCCGTTTTTCACCCCGCTTGATTCCAAATAAAATGTATAATTGAAGCAAGGGACGGAGCATTGGAATGGAACCGCTTTTTAAGTTAGAGAGCATTTATGTTACAAATGTAATTGGGATTGTCCTGATTACTGTTATGATCGTTTGTAACTTGTGGCGCCTGCAGAGTCGGAATCACGCCGACAGAAACTTGTTGGTGATGATGTTCTTTGCTCTGACCGGTTGCATTGCCGATCCGATTGCTTATTCGATGAAGGGCATGCCCGGCCTGCTCCCTCGGGTTCTCGTTTATTCGACGAGTACGTGGCTTTTTGCTTCAAACATGCTGGCGGGCTATTTCTGGGTGCGCTTTTTGGCGTTCTACTTGAATGGCGGTTTGCCGCGCCGCTCCAGAATTGTGCTGAACGGTGTTGTCGTCTTTAGTTTGCTGTTGCTTGTCGTCAACTTGTTTGTGCCGATTGTCTTTTCTGTTAGCGAAAACAACCTTTACTCTAGATCCTATTGCTACATGTACTTCTTGGTTGTAGATTACTTGCTGGTGGTTTACAGCTTGGTCATTTACTTTAAGAGTAAGGCGAATGGCGGTTTCCTCAAGTTCTTCCCGATTTGGGTCTATGTTGTGCCGATTTTGATTGGTGGCGTGGTGCAGACGATTTTCTACGGCATTTCGGTCATCCCGACGAGTATTGCGGTTTCGATTGCAGGTGTGCTTGCGGGACTCCAGAATGACATGATTTACCGTGATCAGCTTACGGGGCTTTTTAACCGTTCCTATTTGCACCACCTGCTTGAAAAGTACAAGAAGCGCCCGAAGCTTCATATCACGGGCGTTATGATTGACTTGAATGGCTTCAAGCATATCAATGATGAATTTGGACATGCGATGGGCGATGACGCCTTGGTAGAGACGGCGCATGTTCTTCAGTCGGTCGTGAACGATACCGGTTGCGTTGTGCGCTATGCGGGAGACGAGTTCGTTGTGCTGCTCAATACGCACGATAGCGTGGCTGTGCAGATGTGCCTTTCGGAAATCCGTAATGCCTTTGACGAGTTTAACAAGAAAAAGTCTAAACCTTATTCGTTGTTTGCGTCCATTGGTTGCCATAAGTTCAATATGTTAACGGAAAGCACCGATGAATTCATCAATGTGATTGACCGTCGCATGTACGAAGATAAAAAGGCATTTTATGCGACCCATGCCGGATTGGACCGCCGCAGGCGCTAGCTGTTAGATTATATTTAATGATAAGTTAAATTGTTGCCTTGAGGGGGTGAACATAATGGAAAAGAAAAAGCTGATTGCACTTTTGCTGGTTGTTATCAGTATTCTCATGATCACGTTCTTTGTGAAGGACTGGCTTGTCTTTTACCTGTGCGGCGCTGTTGAACAGTGCTTGGTCGAAAACAGCAATTACCAGAATATCGCTAAGTTCATCGTAACGGCGATTATGACGTTTGTCGTGTTCTTTATTGGGGATAATTGCTTGTGCCCTCGTGACCGCAAGGTTTTACAGGCGGGTTTTGCAATGGCGTTCTGTGCCGATTTCTGCTTGAAGATTCTGCACAACTATTCTCATGTACTCGAGTACCGTAGTGATTATACTTTGTTGGGCATTTGCTTTTTTATGGTGACACAAGTGCTGTTCATCTATCGCCATACACGCTTGAGCGATACCGACAATAGCGTACCGAAAATTATCTGCATCCCGTTTGCCGTGATGTTCCTTACGAATGCGCTTCATCTGTTCCGCATTTTCGAAGGCCCGACGGTTCCGATTATTGCGACTTACGCTGCGTTCTTGATTTGCTCGCTCGTGGTGGCTTGCCAAGTGCCGAAGAAGGGTTACTTCCCCAAAACGAACGCACGGAACATCAAGCGTGGTATGATTCTCTTTTTCTGCTGTGACGCTTGCGTCGGCATTTCGCTTGCGACAGGCGATGACCATAGCGTCCAGGAAATTGTGGCGACCGTTGCGAACAACTTTGTGTGGTACTTCTACACGCCGGCGCTTATTCTTTTGGGCTTGAGCGGTTACAAGCGCAAGTCTTGATTGTGCATGTTTTGAACTGATTCCTGTTAGATTTAAGCCTCCGCGATGAACGGGGGCTTTCCTTTTTCTA
>Ga0310696_10004662_pt1 | contig 16767 bp, 13 predicted proteins | sample AusTroGonzalo_MG_4_FD_203885 | JGI IMG/M metagenome (GOLD analysis project Ga0310696, IMG submission 203885) | Bovine rumen microbial communities from tropical cattle in Woodstock, Queensland, Australia - Gonzalo_02 (v2) (version 2) | ecosystem: Host-associated > Mammals > Digestive system >...
GAAGCAATCGGCAAAAGAGAGCTTCGGCGCGCGATTGGAGGGCGCAAGAACCGCGCCCGAGGCGGTGAAAACGCGCGCGTCCGCTTCGACAGGCGCGAGGGAAGATGAAAAATCGTGAAACTCCAGGACAACAACCATTGATTTTGCCGCGTGGATTTTGCTATAATTCGCTATCAGAATCATGAAGGGATTTCAGCATGGCGACATTTCAGTACATAGCTAAGGATTCTTCCGGCAAGGAAACGCGCGGAACCGTAGAGGCGGGCGACCGCAATTCCGCCATCGCGTCCGTCAGGGCGATGGGGCTTCTCCCCACGGCTCTTGGCGAAGTGAAGGGCGCGTCCGCCGCGCCGCCGCCCGCCAAGGGCGCGGCGAAAGGCGCTAAGAAGCCGAAGGCGAAGTCTGGCCTTAACAAGGATATCAAGATCAACATCCGCATGCCGAAGTTCCTTCAGGGGCGCATCAAGACGAAGATCCTTACGCAGTTCACGCGCCAGCTTGCGACGCTGGTGAACGCGGGCCTTCCTCTCATGCGCGGCATCGAGGTCTTGAAGCGCCAGATGAAGGATCCTCGCATGCAGGAGGCCCTTGTCGGCATCTCCGACAACATTGCGGCCGGCGGCACGTTCTCGGAATCGCTCACGGCGTATCCGAAGATCTTCGACAAGCTCTACGTCAACATGGTGAAGGCCGGCGAAGCGGGCGGCGTATTGGAAGTCGTGCTCGCGCGTCTGGCGGAGTTCGCGGAAAAGTCGGAGCGCATCAAGAACAAGGTAAAGGGCGCGATGATCTATCCGTGCGTCGTCCTTTTCGCCGCAGTCGGCATCACGTGGTTCCTGCTTGTCATGGTGATCCCGAAATTCAAGCAGGTGTTCAACGACATGCTTGGCGGGCAGGAGCTTCCGCAGATTACCGAAATCGTAATCCAGGCTTCTGAATTCATGCAGAACAACGGCCTTCAGATCGCCATCGGCGTCGTCGCCGTTGTCGTAGTCTTCAAGATTCTCGCGAAGACCGAGAAGGGCGCGTATCTCCTCGACATACTGAAGCTCAAGATGCCGGTTACCGGCACTCTCGCCCAGCGCTCTGCCGTCTCGAAGTTCACGCGCACTCTCGGCACGCTGCTCTCTTCGGGCGTTCCGATTCTGCAGTCGCTCCTGATCACCCGCGATACGACTGGAAACCGCGTCCTGACAAACGCCATCCAGAACGTGCACGATTCTGTCAAGGAGGGCGAGTCGATGACGCAGCCGCTTTCCCAGTGCAAGGTCTTCCCGCCGATGGTCGTGTCGATGGTGGAGGTCGGCGAAGAGACCGGTGCGCTGGCCGACATGCTTACGCGCATCGCGAACACTTACGACGACGAAGTCGACAACGCCGTCGCCGGCATGACCGCCGCGATCGAGCCGGCGCTCATCATAGTGCTTGCTCTCGTCGTCGGCACGATCGTCATCGCCATGTTCATGCCGATGATCAAGATCATCAGCTCCGTTTCCGGCGCAGGCGGCTGATGAAGATATCGGCAGTAACGGATTGGCTTGACAAGACGCTTGACGTCGCATCGTTCGGCGAAGACGTCTCCAACAACGGGCTGCAGGTGGCGCGGCGTGGCGAGGATGTTCGCCGCGTCGCTTTTGCCGTCGATGCGAGCGCACGTGCCGTAAGCGCGGCGGCGGCGGCCGGGGCGCAGCTTCTTGTCGTCCACCACGGCATTTCGTGGGGCGGCGGAATCAGGCGGCTGGAAGGTGGCGTTTACGAAGTCGTAAAGTCCGCGATGGACGCGGACGTTGCCATATACGCGAGTCATCTTCCGCTTGACGCGCACCCTGCGCTTGGCAACAACGCTGGGCTAGCGAAGGCGCTCGGGGTCAAGAACCTCAAGCCCGCTTTTCGATACAGGGGCAAGCTAATCGGCTTTGTAGGGGTGCGTCGCGAGAAGTTCGGCGGGCGCACACGCGTCCAGAAGATAGGCGTATGTTCCGGCGGCGCCGGCGACTTCGCGGAGGAGGCGAAGCGTCTTGGCTGCGATCTTTTCGTGACGGGCGAAGCAAGCTGGGGCGACGTCATCGCGGCGGAAAACTGCGGAATGAAGATGGACTGCCGCGGACACTACGCGACCGAGACGTACGGCGTTCGCGCCCTCGCGGCGGAGATGAAGAAGCGTCTTGGCGTCGAGACAATCGATCTAACGGAGGAACTTGGCCATGAAGTCTAATGCGGAGATACGCCGAGAGGCAAAGTCAGTGCTGGCGTACGGGTGGTATGGTAGGATTGCATGTGTCTTTATCACGCTCTATCTTATCATGCTGCTGGCTGTATCCTCTGTGGGCGCGGTGTTTGCCGCGATGAACATACAGACAATTAGCGACCACATATTGGCTAAGATGCAGGCCGCGCAACAGGGCCTTGCGTATGCGATTCCATCTCTCACGGCAGGGTTGTCAATGACGGGAGCGTCGGTTTTTGTCCAGATGATAGGCTATCTGTTCAGCGCGATATTCCTGTTCGGTCTGGCGACTGTGCTGTTGAAATCGATCAAGAATGACTCAAATCGCTGGTTTGCGGAATCCTTTGGTGGCTTTGCGCGTCCGTTCGAGGTCTTCTGGCTTATACTGCTTATCAACGTCAAGGTGTTCCTATGGTCGCTCCTATTCGTGATCCCCGGCATTGTCGCGATGTACCGCTATCGCCAAGCGTGGTATTTGAAAAGCGAGAATCCGGAATGGGGCGCATTTAAGTGCCTGTCGGAGTCTGGCAAGATGATGAAAGGCCACAAGTGGGAGGCTTTCTGCCTTGATTTTTGGTTCGTGCTCTGGTTCGTGCTATACATGATTGCATTTGCCGTGCTTGGTTCCATTGGTGGAATCTTGGCTCAATTTGTAGGTGGAGTTATTTCGGCAGCTGGTGGCATGTTCGTTATGGCTCTCTTCGTTTGGCTGATATTCAGGCTCGCCATTTATTTCTTCGCTGCTCGTGCCGTGTTCTACAAGGCGGTCGTGGAAGCTAAAGCTGCAGAATGTCCTGCAGAATCGTGATAGACGGCAGTTTGCCGCGCCAGATTGGCCTGACGCGGCGCGAGCTTGCGTCCGCAGCCTCGTTCTTCGCGGCGAAAAGCGCGGCGAGAGCGCATCTTGACTTTCGCGAAGTTACGGTCGTTATGCAGGATGATTTGGCGTCCGCCGAAGTCCATTTGGCGATAAACGGCGCAGAGGGACCTACGGACGTCATCACGCAGCGCTACGACCCGATGCCAGGCGAGGAGCCGGGTGTCTATGGCGAGCTTTATGTGAACGTCGCGCGCGCGTTGTCCGCAGCACCGCGTCGCGCCAGGTGGAGCGCGGCGAAGGAACTGCTTCTTTATGTTGCGCACGGCTTGGATCATCTTTCAGGAGAGGACGATCTTTCGCCGCGTGGCTATGCCGCGATGCGCCGCCGTGAGCTTGGCTGGATTCGCGAGCTGTTTGCGACATGAGCCTTGCGGGGACGGTCCCGTCGCCGCAGGTGTCTGACGGGGGGGCTGTTGATTTTCGATATTGGTTTTGCTATCATTTGCATTAAAATTCAAGGAGGTGTTCCTGATGCGCGTGTTGACCGATTCGAATGAAAGAATTGAAAGAAAGAGTGGAAGGGGCGTCGCGGTGGCGTTCGCCGCTTCCGCCATGCTCGCCGGAGCGCTTTTGCCGTCCGGTGCATTTGCGGAGTTCAAGGTGGACCGCTCAGTCATGAGCGACGCCTACTGGAAGATATGGAACGACGATGTCCAGGCGAAGATAGACGCCGACATCGAGAAGTACCGGAAGGCGGATGCGGCCGTAGAGGTTGCCGCGCCGGACGGCACGGAGGTGAAGGTGGAGCAGGTCGGCCACGCCTTCTTCTTCGGCGCCCACATCTTCAACTTCAACCAGCTCGGGAAGAAGGAGTGGAACGACCGCTACAAGGAACTGTACGGAACGCTGTTCAACTCTGCCACGGTCGCGTTCTACTGGCGCACGCTCGAGGTCTATCCGTACGCGCCGCGCTTCGAGGAGCGGTACGAGGACACGGAAAACTTCTGGAACAGCTGCCCGCAGCCGAAGGAGCAGCCGCATTGGAGGCGTCCGCCGCCAGATCCCGTGATTTCCTTCCTCAAGACGCGCGGATGCCGCATCCACGGCCATCCTCTCGTGTGGGGGAACAACTCCTGGCACACGCCGACGTGGCTGTGGGATGACTTCTGCCCGGAGTCGGAGAAACTGGCCCTTGAGCAGGCTAGCGGCGTGAAGCTGCCACGCCGCGACTTCACCGTGCCCATGGGCGTAAAGGACATGAAGAACGACCCGAAGGAACGTTCGTGGGCCGCCGCATGGAAGGAAATCTACAAGAGGCTTTCCGACGAGGAGATAGCGAAACTGATCCCGACCTTCCTCAAGGCGCAGAACGACTTCTACGAGCGGCGCATACGCGACATCGGCGAACGCTACGGCAGCCGCGTAGACTCGTGGGACGTGGTGAACGAAAGCGCGACGGACTTCGACATCTTCGGCCGCAAGGCGGTGCGCGGCAAGGCGTTCGACAGGAGCTGGTATGGTCCGATGCCGGCAGACTACGCCTACAAGGCGTTCGCGTGGAGCCGGAAATACCTTCCCGAAACGGCGTGGCTCAACATCAACGAATACAACATGGGCCCGTTCTTCGAGCAGGTGGCCGACTTGATCGCGCATGGCGCGCGTATCGACGTCGTCGGCTCCCAGATGCATCTCTTCAATCCGGCGGAGAGCGTGAAGATCGCGCGTGGCGAATATTCGGAAGAGTCGTACATGAAGACCCACCCCGCCGCCGTTGCCGAGCGCTTCCGCGTCCTTTCGCAGGCGAACCGTCCGATCCATCTCTCAGAAATCACCATCACCGCGCCCGACATGTCGCCGCGCGGACAGATGGTGCAGGCGATCATCATGCGCAACCTCTACCGCGCCTGGTTCTCGGTAGAGAAGATGAACGGCATTACCTGGTGGAACGTGGTGGACGACTGCGGGGCGCCAGGCGAGCCGTCGATCAGCGGGCTCTTCACGCGCGACATGCGCCCGAAGACGGCCTACTTTGCGATGGACGACCTTGTAAATCGCGAATGGAAGACGAGCCTTGCCGCAAAGGCGTCCGGCGGCAAGGTCGCGTTTCGCGGCTTCCGCGGCCGCTACCGTCTCACCTGGAAAGACGCGGACGGCAAGGAGCGTTCCAAGCTCGTTGAATTGAAGTGACTTTCCAGAGCGCAGCGGGCATGGGGGGTTCTCTAGCTGCGGAATTCTTTCGGCGTTTTGCCAGTGGCGGCCTTGATGCGGAGTCCTAAGTGCGAGGCTCCGCAGAATCCGCAAGAGGTGGCGATTTCGTCAACTGTTCGGTTGGTGCCGCACAGCATAGAGATTGCGGCGTCAAGTCGCAACCGTGCGATTTCACGGCCGATTGAATTTCCGAAGACCGCCTTGGTCCTTCGGCTGAGAATCGTTGTCGAGCATCCGGCTGCGGTCGCGAGTTCGGAGATGGTGGGATGGCTCTTGATATGCGCAGTCGCGTAGGCGACGGCCCTCGCGACGAACACATCCGAAATGGCCTGCGTGTCGGTCGAGCGCCTCGTTATCACCGCCTTGTGTCGGCTCATGACGACGCGGTCCGTCGTGCGGCGCGATATGAGGGCGTCCATCGCCTCGCCGACGTTGCGCCCGCGTTCGCGGTCGCCGACGGGAATGGACGAGATGGCAGGCACCGTCATCTCGCAGAGAAGCTCGTCGTTGTCCACACCAAGAACGGCGAGTTCGTCCGGAACCTTCACGCCTGCCGATGCGGCCGTGGCGATGACCTGCTGTGCGCGACGGTCGTGGACGCAGAAAAGGGCGGTGGGCTTCGGAAGATGCTTCAGCCATCTGGTCAGGCGGTGCGATTCCATCGCGAAGTCGTTCTGCTCCTTCGGCGACGGCGTCGGATAGACGGAGGGAACGAAGCCGTTCTCCGCCAGACGCTCCGCGAAGCCATTTTCGCGCTCCTTGCTCCAGAACGTCGGCTTGGCGGTTCCGATGTAGGCAAAGGAACGATAGTGCCGTTTGAGGAAGTAGTCCGCCGCAGTGCGGCCTTCTTCGGCGTGGTCGTTGACGAAGGTGACGACGTTTCGCGGCGTAGTCCTGTGCGGAGCCGAGAGCGTCGGCTCTATGAACACCGCGGGCAGTCGCGTTGCGATGAAGTCGCGGCGCTGACGGTCGTTGAGGATGTAGGCTATGATGCCCCGGCAGTTCCACGTCTTCAGGTCCTTCAGGTGCTGGCGGTTCAGGTCGTGCAGGTCGAGGTGGAGCTGCCAGCTCGCGCCTGTCTTCTCGTGCGCGTAGGCAAGCAGGCCCTCAAGCAGCTGGCGCTGCGTGAAGGTGGATGTCGGTATCACCACGAGTATGCGCTGCATCGTCTCTTTCTTCGCCATCGCGCGCATTATACCATTTTTTATACTTTTAGTTTCAAAATATTATAGACGATTGTTGTATAATACGAGCATCAAGGCGACATGGCTGTTGGGCGCAGGGTTGTCGCTAGACTAGATTGAAAGGGAGAGTAGAAGTGAAACAGGTGAAGATAGGGATAGTCGGGGCCGGCTTCATGGGCACGACCCACTGGCGGATATACGGCGGCATGAAGAACGCCAGAATCGTGGCGCTTGCGGACGTCGACCCTAAGAAGCGCAGTGGCGACGTCTCGGCTGTCGTTGGCAACATCGGCGACGGCGACAACTCGAAGCCGCTCGACCTCACGGGCGTGAGGGTTTACGACAGCGCGTATGCGCTCATCGCGAACGCCGACGTAGATGTCGTAGATGTCTGCGTACCGACGCCCGATCACGCCGACATCGTCTGCGCGGCGCTTGCCGCCGGCAAGCACGTGTTCTGCGAGAAGCCTCTTTGCCGCGACGCGGCGCAGATGAAGCGCATTGTCGCGGCGGCGAAGAAGGCCAAGGGGTTCTTCAATGTCGGGCTTTGCGTCCGTGCATGGCCAGAGTATCGTGCTGCATACGAGTACTTCAAGAGCGGGAAGGCGGGCAAGATGCTCTCCGCCACGTTTAAGCGCATATCTCCCGGCGTGGACGGAAACTCATGGAAAAACTGGTACATGGACGGCAAGGCGTCTGGCGGGGCGCTTCTTGATCTTCATGTGCACGACGTCGATGAGGTGAACTGCTTCTTCGGGGTTCCAAGGTCCGTGTCCGCCATCGGTTCCAATGTTGTCTCCAAGGGCGCGATTGATCATGTCGTCGCCACCTATGACTATGGCGACGGACGTCTTGTTATGGCCGAAGGCGGCTGGGAGCAGGCGAAGGGCGCGACGTTCGAGATGAGCTTCAATATCGTCTGCGAGAAGGCGACGCTGAAGCTTGATTCGACCGGCTATAACATCTTCCTGAAAAACGGGAAGAAGATTACGCCGAAGTTGGACGTAAAGGCCGGCCCTACAGGCTGGCACCACGAACTCAAGTATTTTGTCGACTGCGTCGCGAAGGGCGTCAAACCCGAGAAATACCAGAAGCTCGACTCAGTTGTCGACAGCATGAGAATCGTTTTTGCCGAGGAGAAGTCCGTCAAGCTTGGACGGGCCGTCAAGCTCTAACCACCAACGTCCAACGACTAAAATGTACAAGGCTCTAAACTACTGGGTATTCGGAGGCTTCGGCCCGAACAAGACTCCGTATGAATTCATAGACTTCGCCAAAGCGCAGGGTCTCGACGGCGTGGAGATGACGATTGGCGATTGCCTTTCCATCGACATCTCCGAAGTGGAATGCCGCAAGATCGCAGCGTATGCGAGGGAGAGCGGCATCGGCGTCAGGACGCTCGCGACCGGTTGCTACGGCGCGATGTCGCTTGGCGCGGCGGACGAGGCCGAGCGCGAGAAGGCGGTAGACTTCACAAAGAAGTACCTTCAGATAGCCGCATGGATAGGGGCGGAGACGATTCTCGTCATCCCCGGGTCTGCACATGTTACGTGGGATGCCTCGCGGCCTGTCGTCCCCTACAAGACGGTTTGGGAGAATTCCGTGAAGTCGTTGAACGAGCTTGTCCCCTTGGCGGAGCGGCTTGGCGTCAACATCGCTCTTGAAAACGTGTGGATGCGGTTCCTCCTCTCGCCGATGGAATGGAAGCTCTTTTTGGACCAGTTTGAATCCGACTGGCTTGGCATGTACTTCGACATTGGAAACTGCCTCATCTACGCTCCGCCGCAGGACTATGTCGAAATTCTCGGCGCGAAATACATCAAGGCCGTCCACATAAAGAACTGGAAGGGCGACGACTGCGGCGGCACTTTGCACGGCTTTGGAGATTCCATCCTCGAAGGAGATGTTGACTATAAAGCGCTTTTCGCGGCACTCGCGAAAATCGGCTACGACAAGACGTTCACCGTCGAGATGATTCCGTTCTCGCGACTTCCAGACCTCGTTCTGCCCGACGCCGCCCTTGCGGAGAAGATGGCCGTGCAAATCAAGGAACTAAAGGCGTATCTGTGATAATGATCCATGTTTCAGTTGTAAAGTGGGAGTGACAACCCTTAACCTGTGATAAAACCAACACCTCAAGGAGATAAAAACAATGAAAAGACCACTGACAATCGGCGCGGCGGCTATGGCTGCGCTTACGGTGCAAGTTGTCATTGCGGAACGCAGTCCGTCTGCGTTTCAGGATTCCAGTCCGGCATCGCTCGATACGCGCATTGGAACGATGTTCGCCGTTGGCGGACAGGCGTTGGATTCTCGTACTGGTTCTTGGTCCGAATCGGACTTTCGCGGTATGGACACCACGCCAATAGGGCTCAGTATAATCATTCGTTAATGTCAACAACAAATAAGGAGTAAAGTCAATGAACATGCAAGCAAAGATTCTGTCGGTTTTCGCGTGCGCCTTGTGCACCGTAACCCTCTTCGGCTCGGCGACGGACGTGCCAGTCGTCTCCGATGTCACGTTTGACCAGCCCGGCGGCGGACGGACGGTGACGGTGACCTACAACCTCCAATATGCGCCCGCTATCGTGACGGTGGACGTTCTCACGAACGGGGTGAGCATCGGCGCGGACAAGGTGACGCGCCTTGAAGGCGACGTGAACAGGGTCGTACAGCCGGGCGCACGCCAGTTCAAGTGGTTTGCCAGACGCGACTGGCCTGACCAGCTGATATCGGAAAACATCGTTTCGGTGAAGCTTCGGGCATGGTCTCTCGTGGAGCCGCCGCCGTACATGGTGGCCGACCTTGAAACGCCCTCGAACGTCACGTACTATGCGAGCGTGGATGCTCTGCCTGGCGGCGTCACGAACAACCTCTACAAGACTTCGCGCCTCGTCATGCGCCGCATCGACGCAACGGGCGTCCGCTGGAACATGGGGGCGCACAAGACCGAGAAGGGGTATGATGCGAATCGGCCGCAGGACGCAATCCATTCCGTGCAGCTGACGAACGACTACTACATTGGCGTGTTCCAGCTGACGCAGGGGCAGTGGTACAGGATGGCCGGCGCATATCCGACTTCTGCCGACGTGACGACCGCCGGCGAACGCGACGTCTATCCGCTGCAGTACATCACGTTTGTCGAGATGCGCGAGGTCGCGCCCAGCGTGTCGGTGGCGAGCCCTGCCGGCGACAGCACGTATCACTATCCCGCCGCGCCTGCGCCGAATTCGTTCCTCGGTCGGCTTTCGTCGCATACGGGCGTGGCGTTCGACCTGCCGGGCGAGTGCGAATGGGAATACGCCTGCCGCGCCGGGAACTACGGCGCGAAGTGGGGGAATGGAAGTCTTGTCGCGTTGAACGGATCTACGGATCCTTCCTTGCCGGAATTGGCGACCTACTGGACGAACCCCAACATGTGCACGCCTGTCGGCTCCCACAGCCCGAATTCGTGGGGACTATACGACATGCACGGCAACGTATGGGAGATGTGCTTAGACATCTACACGGAGGACATAACGGATCTGGACGGCGCCATCAACACTTACGCCAAGTCTGATTCGTACAACGCCAACGGCAAGCTTCTGCACAGTGAACGCGGCGGTGCGCGGCATTCGACCGCCACCTCATGCCGTTCGGCCTACCGTGACAAGGACCCCGAAGGCAGCCGCACATACGGCATTGGGTTCCGTCTTGTCTCGCGCATCGCGCAGTAAGGGGAGGCTGTCATGACAAAGCAATTTCTGTTTGCTGTGGCGGTAGTCACGACAAGCGCGACCCTCCTTGCCGCACCGTCCGTGACGGGCGTGACGTTCTCGCAGGAGGAAACGGGGCCTCGCACCGTTACCGTCAACTACACGCTGTCCGGCGAGGCGGCCATCATCACGATGGACGTGCTGACAAATAACGTCAGCATCGGCGAGGCCAACATCCAGTATCTTGAAGGCGACGTGAACCGCCTCGTGCAGACGGGTGACCGCCAGATCAGGTGGTTCGCGCAGAAGTCGTGGCCGGGGCATCAGATCGACGGCGACACGGTCACGGTACGCGTCAACGCCTGGTCGCGTTCCTCGCCGCCCGACTACATGGTGGTTGATCTCGAGACGCCGAACAACGTGAGGTACTACACCAGTACCAACGCCTTGCCGGACGGCGGGCTCACGAACCGCGCATACGCGTCAAGCCGCCTTGTGATGAAGTACGTCGAGGCGAAGAACGTCACATACACGATGGGTTCGCCGTCAAGCGCAAGGGGATACAATGCGAACCATGCGGAACACAGCGCGACGCTCTCGGACAACTACTATATAGGGATATATGTTATTACGCAGGGGCAGTGGAAGCGAATCATTGGGTGGTATCCGGCCAGCAAATATTCGCCGAGTGATGCGGCGACGCGAGATTTCTATCCGGTGCAGTACGCTGCGTTCAACGAAATCCGCGAGGTCGCTCCAGTGAACGACAATACGTTGGCATCGGACAACAGCGACGCAAAAGGTGCGAAGGACGTTGTCGGCGACGGCGCATACGCCTATCCCGCCGCCCCCGCGTCGGTTTCGTGGCTGGGACTGCTTTCGAGCCATGCCGGGATTGCATTCGACCTGCCGAGCGAATGCGAATGGGAATACGCCTGCCGTGCGGGAAACTACGGCGCGAAGTGGGGCGACGGCTCGGCAATCATGAACACGGACGTGGACGAGAACCTGAACAAGATCGGTTTCTACACCAGCAATTCGGGTCGCGTCATCAATCAGGTCGGTCTTCTTGCGCCCAATTCGTGGGGAATCTACGATATGCACGGCAACGTCTGGGAATGGTGTCTCGATTTCTTTCAGAACAACATCTCAAGTCTGAACGGTGCGGTGAACACGAAGACGAACGGCGTTGCGCGCACGGAGCGCGGCGGAACGTTCCTGCATTCCGCCCCATCCTGCTATCCGGGCTACCGCACGTCCGACCAGGGCAACACCCGATATCCGCGTGTAGGTTTCCGTGTGGTCACACGTGTAGAATAAGTAGGGAAAGAGAAAACATGAAGAAGTTACTGGTCTTGGCGGGTTGCTGTGCAGCCCTGTCGGTGGCGGCGTTTGGCCGTGGCGTTGAGCATGTGGTGCTGATAGGCGTGGACGGATTGGGTATTAGGAATATTGTCTGGGACAAGATGCCGAATTTGCGCAAGTTGCGTGACAAGGGAGCGTTCACGGTTGCGCGAAGCACGTTCCCGACGTCGTCTGGCGTGAATTGGAGTTCCGCGCTCTGCGGCACGACACCCGACCTACATGGTGTGCGCGACAACACGCCGAAGCCAGGTGTGCAACCCGCCGTCACCACCGCGAAGGGTGTGCATCCCTGCATCTTCTCGGAAGTGCGGCGTCAGGAGCCGAATGCCTACACCTGCTCGCTCTATGACTGGAACGGAATCGGCTGGTACCACGATTCGGCGTCCGCCAACTTCACGAAGCTCTATCCGTCGAACTTCGAGAGCGAGTCGCAGTACACCGACGAGTTCATCGAACTCTTGAAGAAGAACAGTCCGCGCCTCGCGTTCATCACCTACGACATGTGCGACCATGCGGGACACGCCTCTCGCTACGACTCGCCTGAATATGCGAACGCCTGTGCGCAGATTGACGGCTTCATCGGGCGCATAGCTGACTACGTGGCGGCCAACATGGCAAAGGACACGGCGATCATGCTGTTCTCCGACCACGGCGGACACGACAATGGACATGGCGACACGACGCTTGAATGCTACGAGATACCATTCCTCGTCGTCGCACCGGGGTTGGACGGGTTCATATTCCGCGAACCCGTCACGATCAGCGACGTCGCGCCGACGGTTGCGTGGCTTCTCGGTTACAAGATCCCCGACTTCTGGCGCGGCAGACCTGCGCTTCGAAGGAGCGTCAAGTATCCGCTGCAGAAGCGGCTTGTCGTTCATGCGGGCAAGGGGAACGGTGCGCCGGAAAACACGTTGCCCGCGTTCAAGGCGGCGGTTGCGACGGGGTTCGGCTTCGAGTGCGACATCCAGATGTCGTCCGACCATCGCATTTTTGCCGCGCACAACCCGTCGGCACTGGTGTACGGCGGTGGGGATGTGCAGTTCAAGACTATGCCGTGGTCTGAAATCGAGAAGATCGATGTCGGGCGTACGCTCGGTGGCGTCAGATGGGCGGGAACGCCGCCGCCGCGCTTCGAGGACATCCTCGCGCTCATGCGCGACGGACGGAAGTCGTTCGTCGAGGTGAAGGAATCGGCGGGCGTCGAAATTGTGCCGTATATCAAGAAGGCGGTCGAGAGCCAGCGCATCGCCACGCCGAAGAACATGCTTTTCATTTCGTTCGACCGGGAGATATGCCGTGCGCTGCGCAAGGCGTTGCCGAAATACGAAGTGCTGTGGATTACGCTGTCGCACAAAGACCTGGAGCGCAAAGACGACAACAAAGGCCCCGCGTATACGGCGGAAGAGATAATCGCGCTTCTGAAGGAAGCAAACCTTTCTGGCGTTGACATGCTTGGCGACATGTCGGTGGTGACCGAAGAGTATGTAAAGAAGGTTAAGTCGGCAGGCTTCAAGTTTGGCGTATGGACGGTGGACGACACGCGGAACGCCCGCATACTGCTTGAGCGCGGCGTTGACGCGGTGACGACCAACCGCTCCAAGGAAATCGCAGAAGAGCTGAAGGACTGGAAGTGGCCGGATGGCGTGTTGTAAAGGTATTCCAATGGCTTGCATGTTCAACATTTCGAGAAGGGCGTTCCTGTCCTCTGCAACTGCGGCGGTCGGTGCGTCCGTGTTCGGCGGCATCGCAAAGGGGCCGAATGTCACGTTTGGCGTATTGAGCGACGTGCATCTCAACAAGTCTGGCGACGAAGACACGCTGCTCAAGGCGTTTGCGTATTTTCGTGACAACGGCGTGGATGGCGTGCTCATCGCGGGCGATATCGCCGATCGCGGATTCATCGAGCAGATGGAACGCTGCGCCGACTGCTGGTGGCGCACGTTTCCGGACGGCAAGGCGCCAGATGGCCGTCACGTCGAGCAGCTGTTCATCTATGGCAACCACGACATCGACGGCTGGACATGGCACACGAAGGACGACTGGATTCTCGCGCATGGAATCGGTCCAGCCGACAACCGCGTGAAGACGTGGGAACGACTTTTCAAGGAGCCTTACCGTCCGATCTGGGCCAAGAAGGTCAAGGGATACACGTTCATCGGTGCGCACTGGGGCAGCGAGAAGGATCTCGACGCCTTCCTTCAGGCGAATGAGGAGGAGCTGGGGCTTCGCAGCGGGAGGCCGTTTTTCTACACGCAGCATGCGCATCCCGGCAACACCGTGCAGGGGCCGTGGGCGTGGGGCAACGACGGCGGCAGGACGACGCGCGCCTTGGAGAAGTTCCCGAATGCCGTGGCGTTCTCCGGACATTCGCACTATTCGCTCACGGACGAGCGGAGCATCTGGCAGGGCAAGTTCACGTCCATCGGCACGAGTTCGCTCAGGTACATTTTCTCCCAGTACTGGCGCGACAACGGCGAGAACCATTCCGGAATCGTGAAGCAGATGAAGATGCTGCCCGAGTGCAATGGCCGACAGGGAATGCTTGTGCGTGTCTATGACGACAGAATCGTCCTTGAGCGCCGCGAGTTCCTGTATGACGAGAGCCTTGGTGCGGACTGGATTGTGCCGCTCGACGGTTCGCGTCCGTTCGCGTTCGACGTCCGTGCGCGGGAGAAAATCGCCCCCGCGTTCGCGGCAGATGCGAAGGTGACGGTGTCGCGCGGAATGGGCAAGGACCGCAATGGAAAGGATACGGACCAGATCACGGTGTCGTTTCCGGCTGCTCATCCCAGTTCAACGTCTCGCGTGTTCGACTACGAGGTGACGGCGCTCGCATACCATGAGGACGTGGACTATCCGGTGGCTGTGAAGAGGGTTCTCTCCGAGAGCTTTTTCCTGCCGGCTGCGCGGGAAGCGAAGAACGGACACATCGTCTTCGCCTTGGACGAGCTGAAGGGCGCAACGGAAGTCCGCTTCGCAGTGCGTCCGCTGGAATGCTTCGGGCACAAGGGCGCCGAGATATACTCCGAAATGTTCGCATGCAAAGGTGTATTAGAGCAATGAATACGTATACAGACAAAGTGGTTATGTTCGTTGTTGTGGCGTTGATGGCAACAGGTCTTTTCGCGACTGGCACCGTTACCGACGTTTCTGACGACTTGCCGACGAGCGTGGTGATGTGGGTGTGCCCTGACGAGCCGTTTGCGGACGGCATTGGCAAGCCGCGCCATTATCGCAAGTCATTCGAGACGAAGGAAGGGCTGGTCAAGGCTACGGCGCGTTGGTGGGTGGACGACACGGGCAGTGTATTCGTCGATGGCGTGAAGATGCCGCATTCGGCGATGATGGTTGATCAGTCGGCAGACTTGACCGCGCATTTGAAGAAGCCGGGGCGGCATGTGATTTCGGTTGAGGGCACGAATCTTGCGGCGGCTGGTGGCGTGTGTGTCTCGATCGACCTTGAGTACGCCGATGGACGGCACGACAGCGTCTATACCGATGGAAGCTGGGAATGCAAGAAGGACGACTCCGATTGGGTGGCGGTTAAGGTGTATGGCGATCTCTTCACAGCGCCGTGGACGTCCGTAGCCGACATGACGCAGATGGAGCTTTACGGCGAGCGCCGCCGCCGCGCCGCAGTCGTGGCGGCGCGGGAGGCCCGCGCAAAGAAGGCTCTTGCGGCGATGGAGCGCGAGACCAAGCCCGTCTGCAAGGTGGTGTACGAAAACGGCAAGTCCTACTTTGACATCGGCGGGCGGCTGTTCGACACGGCGTACTACAACGTCAACGAGAACTGGAATGGCGGCAACCGCAGTCTACGGCGGCAGATGGCGGCGTTCCGCGACGCGGGGATGCACGTGTATGGGCTTGGCGTCCTCACGCCAAACGTGTGGCGTCCAGACGGCTCCATCGACTTCGACGACGCAGAGCGCAAGATGCGCGACGTGCTCTCCATAGACCCTGAGGCGCGGTTCCAGTTCTGCATTACGACGAGCTTTCCGCCGAAGTGGTGGATGGACCGGCATCCCGACGAACTGGTCGCCTACGCCAACGCGGAAGTGAATCCAGCTGAGTACGACCATATCAAGAACTGCCGTGCACCGTCGTTTGCGTCGAAGGTGTGGCGGCGCGACATGTGCGACTACATCACGCGGCTCGTCAGGCATCTTGAATCGACGCCATACGCTAAGCGCATCTTCGCGTACCGTCCCGATTTCGGAGTCTATCATGAATGGCACTACTACGGCATGGCGGAGTGCATGCCCGACGTCGGCAAGGCGATGGCGGCGGCGTTCGGCAAGCCGATTCCGTCGAAGGAAGAGCGGCTTCGCACGTCCGCCGGCGTTATGCGCGATCCAGTGAAGGACCGTGCCGCGCTTGAGTTCATGCGTTGCATGAGCAGGGAGGTGCGCGACTGTCTGCTGGAGTTCGACAAGGCCGTAAAGGATGCTTGCGGCGGACGCGCCCTCGTCGGCAACTACTACGGCTATTTCTTCGGAATGCCGTTCCGCGCCGAAGGCTGGCACATCGAGACGGACGCCGTGCTTGATTCGCCTTATGTCGATTTTCTCTGTTCGCCGTATGATTATGCCAAACCATCGCGTGGAGCCGGAAACCTGCAGTATGCGCGGTGCCTACTTGAGGGATACCGTCGGCGCGGCAAGCTGGCCGTTCTGGAGGCCGATACGCGCACGACTCTGCACAAGGCCGTCGGCGATTTCCTCTATGCGAAGACGCGCTCGGACGACGTTGCGCTCCTCGCGCGCGATTTCGCGGGTTCGCTCTGCTGGGGATGCGGGTTTTGGTACTACGACTTCGGCTACGGGTGGTACGACGCGCCGGAGTTCACCGAGCTGTTCAAGAAGCTGTATCCGATCCGCCGCGAGATCAAGGATTGCCGCAGCGTTTCCGATGTACTGGTAGTTGGCGACTTCGAGAGCGTTCTTTACACCAATGCGGACTCGCCGATGTTCTGCCACGAGCGCACGAGCGGTCTTGTCTATCAGCTCGGGCATACGGGCGTGCCATTCGATTCGGCATCTGTTGCCGATGTCGCTTCCGGCAAGTTGAAGGACTACAAGCTGTACATCTTCTGCAACCTGCACCATAAGACGCACGAGAAGGAACGGATCGTCAAAAACCTTCGCGCAAAGGGCAAGACCGTTCTGCTGCCGGAGAATCCGCTTTCAACGGCGGAGCTGCGGACGCTCTTTGCAAAGGAGGGCATACACGTCTGGAACGACGATGCCGATTCCGCGATTTACG
>Ga0310696_10004664_pt1 | contig 16766 bp, 11 predicted proteins | sample AusTroGonzalo_MG_4_FD_203885 | JGI IMG/M metagenome (GOLD analysis project Ga0310696, IMG submission 203885) | Bovine rumen microbial communities from tropical cattle in Woodstock, Queensland, Australia - Gonzalo_02 (v2) (version 2) | ecosystem: Host-associated > Mammals > Digestive system >...
GGGTAAATGCGATTTTTTACAAAAAAGTTTCCGGGGCGCACCGGCCAACGCGCCGATACGCCCCGAATCCAACGGCCACAAGGCCGGCTTTACGGATTGAGACTTATTCTATTTTTGGAATCACTGGAAATCGACCGCCCTTAAAGCACGCCGCGAAGTCTAAGATTGCGCATCGCCTTCTTGTATGCTATGCGGGCGTCGGCGGCTTCGCAGCCCTTGAGCGCGGCGGCATTGCGTTTCGTGAGAAAATCGTTTTTCCAGCTCCCGTCCGCATTTTGCGTGCGGATCATCTCGCCGATTGACGCGTCGTCCATCGCAAGAGCAAGGCCGTATTCCCCGCCAAACGCAACCGCCCGCGACTTGCAACGAGACGGGGAGAACGCAAATATCGCGGCAAAACCGACGACTGCAGCCAGCGATGCCGCCGCGAGCCAGCGGGGCCTGCCCCAAAAAACAAGCCTGCGGAAGCTCTTCGGCATCTCTCGCGCGGCAAAAAGACGGTCAGCCACCTCGCGGTAGCCAGGTCCAAGCTCGCGCAACGTATTCGCAAGATCGTCTGTCATCTTTCGGCTCCTCCCTCGTCGTTTCTGGAAGGTTAAACGCCACGGCGGACGAATAAGTTCAGAAACACCGTGCACGAATACCGCTTGTCTGAAACTATAAAGTCTCGCAGTTCAAGAAGGTCGTACGCGACGCCGCTCATCGACAGATCGTCTACCGCCGTACCGTAGACACGTGTCGCAAGACTGGTATTCGCCCGGCAGTGCCGTCAGGAGCCGTTCGCCTTGATGTTCTCAATGAGGTCTCGCTTCGTCTCTGCTTTCCTAAATCTATCGGCGAACTATCTCGTACATGTACGTAGCCGACGCCGGGTCTGCCCCTATGTCGGCGACAAACGCAAGCCGCCCGTCCTTTACGACGCAAGGCACAGCACTGCGCCGGGATCCGTCGCCGTCGAGAGAAAAGACCTCGAACTGTCCAGACGAGAGGACAAGCCCCACCCTAGCCTTGGCGTTCCTCATCAAGTGCGGCAGCTCGCCCCACGCGGTCAGGACGCACATAGTGTCGTCTTCGTACGTGGTCCCCGTGTTCTGTACGTCCGTCAGGTGCGTAAGGAGGATTCGAGACGAATCCACGAGCGGCTTTCCGTCAAGGGAGCTGGCCCAGACCGTCGCAGGCACGTCGCCGCAGTCGACAGTCAGGGCTCCGGCGCGCATACGCCCGCCCTCCGCGAAGAGACCGCAGGTCAGCGGAGTGTCGATTGTCATCGTTCCCGCCTTGCCGTCCACGACGAGCGACTTTTCGTCCCCGACGGCAAGGTCACGCCGCAGGAAGAGGCACATCGTCGCCCTCTCGGATGCGAGCAGCAGAGGATCTCCCGACATGTCGAAATAGCCCATTGCCTTCTTCTCTGGCGTCTTGACGCCCACGATGTCGTGGCTCCATGCAAAGCGCCAGAGCCCGTCCCAGCCGCACTTTGCCGCCCACGCCCCAGTAACGACGCCGCCCACGCAGCGGAACTTCCCGGGCGCGGCGAAATTCCATTCCGTTATGGTGAAGGGCCTGTCCCCCAGCCTGCACCTCTCCGCCTGGCCGACGGCTCGCGGCTCCTTGCCGCGCAGCGGGTTTGTGTTCGGGCACGAACTCGGCAGCCGCCACGACTTTTCGAGAAACCGCGGATGGTCTACGTAGAAGTGCATGTCGACGTAGTCGAAATTCCTCCGGCAGCTTTCCCATCCGGGGTTCATGCTCCATCCATTGAGGTCCGTCAGGGGAATCTCGGACTTCACCTCGTCGCGGACTACCCGCTTCATGTGCGCGAAGAACGCGTCTTCGGCGGCTTTCATCGCCTTCATTTCGTCTGGAGAGAGCCTGCATCCGTTGTCGGGGCAGTTCTCGTTCACGAGCGAGATTCCGACAATCCCAGGCTCGTCCGCCCAGCGTCTACCGGTGTGAGGGTTGACATGCGTCAGCCATTCCTTCGTGAACCTGGCGAGATTCGCCATCGCCGCGGCGTTTGTGCGCACGGCATCCTTGAATTCGCCCATCTCAAAAGCGCCATCCCTGTCTATTCCGCCTTCACGGTACGGAACACTGCGCGAAACGTACAGGTCGGTCGTTACGTAGATTCCGTTCTCGAAAAGCGCGGCAACAAGGGCGTCGAGCTCCGCCATGCTCTTCGGATTTATCTTTGTGCCGTCCTTTGCACCGCTCGCGAGTATGCCGTCGTGGTGGTGCAGCCTTACCGCGTTGTACCCAAGCCTCGCAAGCCGCTTCGCAAACACGTCGGCCCCCTGCCTGCTCTGCCCGTAGTTCGCGCCAAAGCAGAGATTCACGCCGTAGAAGCGCTGCGCCACCCCAGGCCGGTCCAAGAACTCGAAATGCCCGTTCCGCACGACTACCCGCCCGTATTTGCCGGCAGGCGCATCGATGCCGCAAACGGACGAGAAGTCAAGCGCACTGCCCGGCTGCACCGCCGACGACGGGCGCATCGGCACCCAGTCGCCGCCAGCGGCGACCTTGACGGGGGACGGTGTCAGCAGTTTCAGCCCGGACGACGACGACAGCGTGGCGCCGAAGCCGTATATCTCCCCCGGCGCAAGCGCCTTCGCCGGATTCATGATGCGGAGTTCGAATCCACCGCCAAAACCGGAGTTGTCCTGCATGAACACGTTCCGCCGACCGTCCAAGACCATCTCGCATCGCGTCTCGCCGTCCTTCCCGACAAGAGCAACCGACTTGACGCCGTTGGCATGTCCGAAATGGAAATTGCTTCCGACCTTCGGGAACTGCTGTCGCTTCCCGTCGTACTCGTAGGCCCCGCCGTCGAACTTGTCCAAGGGGATGTTCACGTGCAGAAAGAGCTGTTCGACCTTTACGGGACCGTCCACCGCCATGAACCACCTGGCGGAGACCTTCCCGTCCGGCATCTGCACGAACGAAGCCGTTCCCCTGCCGGTCGCCGTCTGCCAGTTCATCTTGAACGAAACGGTGTCCTCGCCCGATACGCGGCGGTCTGCGACGGCGTTTACGACCTTCCACCCAGGAAGAAATCCCTCGGGGCAGACGACTACGCCCGACTCATTGAACTTCGCCTGCGCGTTCCTGTCGCACCTGAGAACCTCTTCTGCGGAAACCATCCCCGCGGCAAGAACCGCAATCGCAACCATGTGACTTTTCATCGTTTTCCTCCTTTGACGTCTCCGCTTTCTGACAGGGACATCGTAAACGGCCCAAGCGGAAGCGACGCTTCGTTGAATACGCAACCATGCCACGGGCTGTTGAAGAGATAGCGGACGGCCTTCGGCGCGGAGACTCCGTCCGCGACAACTTCGATCACGTTGCCGTCGAACTCTCCGTTCTTGACGTTCTTCTTCGCATACCAGAGCCAATGGTCCTTGAAGTTCACGATGCGGGCTTTACGCCATACCCCTGCCGAATCCATCAACTCGAAGTCGGCGGCAAGGGACATGTCCTCGTTCAAGACGTACATCCACTTTGCGTTTGAGAATTCTATGCGGACTTTTCCCGATGCGTCGCGCGTCGCCTTGAGCGCTTCCGGCGAGGCATCGCGGATTCCGGAAAATCCGTAGTCGCGCTTCAATGCCCGTAGAGCGAGACGAAGACCGACGGTGTCCTTGTCCCTCGGATGGATGTTCTTCAGGTTGCCTATGTCAGAGACGACCACCATGGCGGCATTGGGATCCTCTTTCTCGTATTGAGTCTGCTGCAGCTGGATTGAGAGGTGCCCAGCCTCGCACGGCGCAAGCTGCACGTAGTAGAACGGCATCGTGGGATTGCCGAACTCGCGCCGCCAGCCGCCGACAAGCGCGCGGAACTTCGCAAGGTACACGCCATCCGTATCGTTCTTGTTCGACTCGCCCTGGTACCACAATACGCCGCGAAACGGAAACCTCGTCATAGGTGCGATCATTGCGTTCCACATCACCCCCGGCGCCTGATGTGCGCCGCCTTGCAACCGGAGTTCTCTTGCCCGCGCCACCTCCGCCGGAGGCATGGACGGCTCAATGAACGCGCCGCCGCGCGAGACGTCCACAAAGCCGACAGGTACGTGCGCGGCTTCGCGGACGTATCGTGCAAAATACCACGCTACCGCCGAAATGGAGCCCTCCTCGTGGTTCCCGTCGTAGGGCTTCTTCCATAGATCCTCGCAGCTGGACTTGCGCCAGACGAGTTCCACGTCGTTCGTAGGCGCGGCGGCGTACGCACGCCTAGGTGCCGAAAAGCGAAGCGCGCTGTCGCGGACGATCTGCGAAAGTGCGTTGCCCTTCGCGTCGTGCTGCCGCGCAGAATGTCCGCAGACTGGAAACTGCATGTTGCTCTGGCCGCCGGCAAGATACACGTCGCCAACAACCACGTCCTTGAACGTGCGCGGTCCGACCTTCAGGTCGCGCCCCCTGTCCGACGCGGGAAACGACGGCAGGGTCACGCACCATTCCCCCTTGGAGTCCGCCTTCACAGACGCGCTCCTGCCCCCGAAGCTCGCGACGACGCGCTCGCCTGGTGAGGCAGTTCCCCAAACGGGAACAGGTCTATCGCGCTGAAGCATCATTCCGTCGGCAAAAAAACGCGACACGGAAACGGAACACAGAAGAAACGCGGCAAGTACGCTGCTCATCTTGAAACCCTCCCCTCAGGACATGAACGAAACATGGCGGAGCCTGTCGCGGAGGTCGACTCCCTCTTTCTGGACCATCGCCGGAGCGCGGTGCACCTGCCAGTCGGCGAGCTCGGCGGCCAGCGCGGCGTCGGGATGCTTCGCCAATATCGACTTCAGCGCCATCAGCGAATACGAAAGCGCCTGGAACCTGCACAGCTCCGGCGACTTCCACGCGCCCTGCCCGTACAGGTCCTTCATGAATCCGTCGGCATTGTCCAGGACGATCGCACGCAGCGTCTTCGCGATTCCTGCGTCGGCGAAACGCCCAAGCAGGAGAATCGCCTTGACGCGGTTCGGGTACGCCCCCTTTACAATCGGGTCGCACGCCCCGCCCGGCTGCATGACGATGCGCCTCAGCATGGGAATCGCGCGACGGTCGCCCATAATCCCAAGTGCAACGGCGAAGTTCCCCGCGAACGGCCCTTCGTTTCCGAGTTCGCGAAAGAGCATGTCCGCCATGCGCCTGCGCTCGGCCTGCGATCCGGTCAAGACGCGCTTCCAGCAAGTCCACAGCGCGTATGCGGCCTGGTCTGCCGGCGAATTCACGCTCTTGCCGTCCTCGCCCTGCCACCATTCGCGCGTGCGCGTGATTGGCTGGCGCAGCGCCGCGACGGCCTGATCGTCGGAATACGGCTCGAACTCGTATCCGTGGTACGTGGTGACGTGCGACTTGCGCGGCGGGACGAGCGTTCCCGACGACTTGAGGAGCGGCTGAAGCTCGGAATACGGCACGTCCTTCGCCGCGCACGACCTCGCGAGCATAACGTGCGCCGCGCAGGCCGCCGCGACGCCCGACTTGCGCATCTCGCCATGCATGCGGATCGCGCCTCCGAGGTCGTGCGACACGCCGAGGTGCTTCGACGGGACGAGCAGATTGTCCACCCCCTTCGCGACCAGCGACCCGTAGGGAATCGCCGACGGATAGCCGAACATCGGAAGTCCGCACAGCACCTTCCAGTTCTGAATCTCCTCCGACTCGAAAGCATGGTCGCCGTAATAGACTGGCAGATCCTCCGGCTCCCAGGCGTACATTACGGGATTCTCGTACTGCCGCTCGCGCAAGGCATCCAAGAGCGTCGCGATCTCCTCGGTGACAACACGCTCTTCCTCACGCGCGTTGACAAGGGCGGACGCGCGAACCATCCGCATGTTTTTCGTCTGCGAACGCCATGTCGGGTGCCGCATGGCGCACAGATGCAATGCGACGTCGGAATACGCTTTCGAAGGCACGGCAAGCGAATCAGGGCTGCCGCCGTATATCGGGCGCACCGCGCCCGTCTTGCGGTCCACCCACGTCTCGCCGCGTGCGCACGTGGCCATCACGCCGTCGAAGTCGCGCCCGCAGCGGACTGGCAGAGCGCACATCTTCGCAATCGTCGCGTTGCCGGTCGCGTCGACGACAACGCCGACCTTCACGTCGGCCATGATTCCGTTTCTTGCATAGCGAAGCCCGACGATCCTCCGGCCCTCCATCCACACGCCGACGGGCACCGCCTCGTAGACGACATCCGCCGCCGCGCAGTTCCGCTCGAACGTTGCCAGGCTGGAGAATATGCCGCCGCCCCAGTCTATGCAGCCGACCGTGGCCTGCCCGCCCATGCCGCCCGTCCTCTCAATGCCGAGGCACTTCCTTCCGAACGAAACGCACTTTTCAAGGGCTTGCGCCCCAGCCGTGCCGAGGCCGACGACGGCGATGTCGTACGACGCCGAAAATGCGGGCTTGCGCGGCGTCTCGCGCACGGTTCCGCGACCATCCCTTGTCATGCCAAAGCGCATTTCAAGCCCTCCTCGAACGCGGAAACGAACGTGCCGAACTGTGCGGACGGAAACCAAGTCCAGTTCTCCGCGACTTTCCTCCCGATGGCTTTTCCGCCCTGGCGCCTGTAGACGGTTCCAAGCTCGTTGACTTCGCAGATCGCCTTGCCGTCGCCCCTGAGAGATCCAGCCTTCTCCCACAGCCTAAGCCTCGCATCGCGCCGCGTGGCGTCTGCGGGAAGCGTCACGGAAACGAGCCCAGAGGCGGAGACGGCGGAGAACGTGCGCGATTCGACGTCGCCGAGCCCGCAGTCCCGCCATCCAACGGAAGTCGTGTCCAGCAGCGCCGCCGCGTCGACTTCGCACATGCCGGACGAGCCGCCGCCGCAGACCATTGCCCTGCCGCCCTTCCCTCGCGCCCCGAAGGTCACCAATTCTGCGTTGCAGAAAAGCGCAAGCCCCTTCTCCGCGGCATACTGGTGAAGGAAGTCGGAGAGCGGCGGCAGTTCAAGCCTTCCGTCCGTGACTAGCCCAGCCGAACGGATGGCGTCTGCAAGTTCACCACCCTCGTCGGTAGACGCATCGCCCAGTTCTCCCCAGTCGCCGACCTGCGAGAACTCGGGCGCGAGATGGATGCCGCGCTCGACGACTGCGCAGCGCCCGGGGTTAGCCACGGCGACGCCGAGGCCGAACGCCGTGCCGCCCAGGACAAGAGTTTTGGGACGCGGCGAAGGCGACATCGCGGCGGCGAAAAGCGACGGGCTGAACGAGCAGGCCATCGCCCCCGCCGAGGCGACTTTGAGGAAATCGCGGCGACCAACGCAGGACGACGACACGGGCATCGACATCACCTGAAGGAAATAACCAGCCCCCTCGTCTCGAACTGCTCGAACTCCTCGGGCTGCAGCACCTTGGAAGAGAAGCGTATCTCGTCCATCCAGCCCTCGAAGCCGGATGTCGTCGGGAACCGTCCAAAGCAGTATGGGTAATTGCCGTCGAAAAGCGCATTGGACTCGTCAGCATTCAAAAGCGGCTGCGTCAACACAACGCTGCGGTCTACGTAGAGGATAAACTGCCTTGCGGACGCATCGTACGAAAGCGCCACGTGATGCCACCTTAGATCCGTCAAGCTGGTGACGGCGGTTGTTGCGCTCTTGTAATAGTCGGTTGTGCCTTCGCCGTATTCTGTGAAGTCCGCCGTGGGGCGTTCTGTCCATTCAAGTTGCAACCTCCCTTCGCTCGTGTAGGACACCATCCACGACGAACGCGGATACCAGACGGGGTTGTTGTTCGCAGGAGCCGTGTTGCCAGCCTTTCCGAAGATCAAGGCCTTCTTTGTAGCGTCGGGGGAATTCGGAAGATTGTACTTCTCCAGTTTCACGAACGCCTCCATCGTCCACGAAGCCGGGTTCATGTGTTCGCGGTCTGCCTTAGAACTCGCCAAAGAGGTGGCGACAATCGCACCGTAGTAAACAGCGTTCCCCTGGCCGGCCACGGTCGCCCCGGCCGGGTAATGCAATGCTAGGTTGTTTGTCCACATCCTGCAGCCTTCCCACATGACCAGGCGGTCAGAATAAGAAGTCCTTTCACATCTCGGAGTGCATTCCGCAAAAAGATTGTAGAGGATTCTGACGGGACGGCCGTCGGGATATGTCTTGACTCCCGTTGTACCAGGTCCTGTCGTGCCTCCGGGCGCTCCATACACAGGCTCGTTCGCAACCCCATCGTCGAAGGATAGCGCAAACACCGTATCTGGAAGCACAGCCTTTTCGGAAGTTGTCATGAAGTCCGACATTGAGAGCGCTCGAGGCGTCACGCGTACGCATGAGATGTAGCCGCCAAACACCTCCTGACCCTCTTTCTGGGAAAATGCGGACGTTCCAAGCACAAGCGGATACTGTACCGCAGTATACTGATTTGTGACGATGGCCGCATTAGGAGATACTTGCTTGTCTATGTAAGTCCAAATCGAGTTGTCGGAACGAGTATATACCACCGCGAAATGATGCCATTCAGACCCCAGCGTCCTAGACAACGTGCTCTGCGTGGAAGCTCCAGTTGTAATGGTACCGTTTTTATTGGTCAGCGACTCTGTTGCGCAGGCGTTGTAGGTTCCATGCGTATTGGGATATGAACCTGCAGTGCCGGTCATGTTGAACTTTACGGCAACCTCGTCACCGTATTTCCACGCCGCCATTGTCCGCCAGTTGTCATAGGCATCCATCTTGAAGAAGAATTCGACCGTGTAGGCATCAAGACGGGAAAGTGACGTCGCAAGCGATGCGAGAGAAATCTTTCCGCCATTGTCGCTCTTCCCAGCCTCAAAGCGCACCGACTGCGGATTTTCGACAAGTACGTCACCTGCATTCGAGCTCCCGTATATCTTCGTAGCAGGGCAGTCATCGGAGAACGTAACAGAACCGCCAATAGTCGCCGCTGTCCCAGGAAAGAGGGAAGAGTCCACGCCATTCACCACTCTTGCTACCGCATCGCCGGAATTACCATCCTTGAAGTCGTAGAACGCCATCGTGTCCAACCCCGAAACATACGATGTAACGTCAGTGCTGAGGAACTCGCTCGGCGACAGAGCCGCGCCGCTTACCCTCAGGCACGACATGGATGCGTGGATTGATTCCTGTCCTGTCTTGTTGTCCCCGTCAGGAAGGCGTTTATATCCACTCCCGATACGGAACATGAGATCGCTGCCTGACGTATTCACGTACTCCGTATCTCCGATGTGCGCTCCGTTTACGTAAAACGCCAATGTCCCTTCGTGCGTAGATGGGTTTGTCTCGGAAAACACAATCGCTACATGATACCAATTCCCATCGCTCAAATTGTGCTCAAACTTGCAATTAGTGCTGGAAGTGCCGTCGGAATATTGCTGCAACGTCAGGTTTTGGGCATCTTTCCCGGTAGTACCGCCAGTTGTTACCGGCGCAATCTGCTTAAAACCCGAAGAGGAAGACTTAAGGTAGAATGCCGTCTTGGAATAGCGGGCATAAGAGCCACCCTCGCTATAGTTGAATCCCTCTACCATCTTAATAAAATATTCGACTGTGAATGCCGAGCGTCCTGCAAGAGCCGAGGCGAGGCCGGGAATCTCGACATATCCACTCCTGTTGTTACTATCCTTGTACCTGAAAGCAATAGAATGCGGAGCGGAACACACGAGTACTCCTCCAGTGACAACCATTCCAGGGCCGTCGTCGGAGAACTTCGGCTTCTGGCCGTTGGAGTCTGCCAAATAAGCAGTGCCGATATACGTGCCGGAATCGTCGGTGACGGTGCTCACTTCTGTACCGACATCTCCATCCTTGAAGTCGTAAAACACAGACAGCGGCGAATCGCCGAATGCCGAAATCGACACAAAGGTAGCCGCAACTACGCTAAGTGCCACCCCTGAAATTTTGGTCATTTCTTTCAGTTTCATGTCTTTAACCTCCTTTGAATGGCTGTTGTTGATTTGACAGACATGCGCATTGTACCATCATAGACTTATCTTTTTGCGCAAAACATTTTCCGGCACAACGCCAGTTTCACCTTGCAACAACCGCAGGGCGTCCGCGCCAGGACTCCGGCACCGCGTAGCCAAGCAGCGCGGCAATCGTCGGCGCAGTGTCGGCGAGAAGGACCGGCTCGCGAAGCCGGAAGCCGCCGCGCAGCGCAGGAGCCGATACGAGAAACGGCACCTCGAAGCAGTCAAGGTTCGCCATGCCGTGCTCCTTGCCCTGCCCGCCGTGGTCTGCGACGACCACTATGGCCGTGGAATCGCGAAGCCCCGCGTCCTCAAGGCACTCGACGATCTTGCCGATGTTCCTGTCGATGCGGACGCATGCATTCGTGAAGTCGGGCGAGCCCCAGCCCGACTTGTGCCCGTACTCGTCGGGCTGGCCCTGGTAGAGAAAAGCCAGCTTTGGACGCTTCGCGCGGATCTGCGCGATTCCCTCGTCCACAACCGCGTCGTCGCGCTCCTCATATGAGCCGTCGGAACAGTATCGAACGAAATCGACCTCGTTCGTGGCATGCACGAAGCCAATGCCGTCCCAGTCGTAGAGCGACACAGTGCAGGCCGAAGGGTCCTGTCTGCGGATCTCGTGGAAGATGCACGGCGGAATTCCTCTGTCAGTCACCTCGAACGCGGACACATCCGGCCTGCGGCTGTTCCACTCGCGGTAGCCGTGCAGCTCGACGACGGTGCCGAACATGGCCGTCGCCCAGTTGATGCCGGACGACGTCGGAAAGCTGCACCGTCCTACGGCGTAGAGGCCCTCGGAGCGGAGCTTCGAGAGGTTCGGCATCTTCTCCCAGGGAATCCACCTGGCGCCAAGGCCGTCAATGCCGACAAGGACGACGTGCTCTACCTGCGCGGCGTCCGTTCCCGGACGCACGGAACCGCAGCCGCACGCAACGGCAACCATCACGGCAACAAACACGACATTCTTCATCGTAACCTCCTTGATTCCACTTATGTACATCGTCGTGAATTGTACCATCAATGCCTTATCTCTTTGCGCAAAACATTTTCCGGAGAGCTAGCCGGAGAAACGCAAACTGCTGCGCAGGTACTCCGCAAACAGATAGTCGTACACCATATAGCCGTCGGGCGAGCGATACACGAGGTCGTGCTCCTCAAGCCCTGGCAATGCAGTGCGGACGGAAGACGGCGCCGTCAGGGAATGCCGCCTGATAAACTCTCCGGCGGTCATCTCCCTAACCTTGCCTTCGGACGCAATCGCGCGCATGAGCGCCCTGCCGACTTCCGTCTGGGCTGCGAGCAAATCGTGAAACGTCAGCGCCCGATCCTCCACAAGGCTTTCAACCGCGACGTCAACGTCCTTCGCGGACTCAAGTGCGCCGCCTTCGCCCCATATTCTGTTGAGGACGCTTTGAAGATACCATGTAACCCCGTCAAAGCGTCTGTACAGGGCGTCAAACGCCTCTGCCGAGAACCCCCGCCCCGCCTCGCGGAAAAAGCGCTCGGCGAAAGAGCGATATGCGTCGACCCCGATGACGTCAAGCGACATTATGTCGGTAGACTGGTAAAAGGGATGGCGGGGCGAAGTGAACATCTCCCCCATCAGGTGGTGGCGCGAACCGGAGAAAATGAAATTCGCGTTTTCCAGAAACTGTATGCGGCTACGCAGCAAAGCCTCCGTGCCCTTCTCGGGATAGCTTAGAATCTGCTGGAATTCGTCTATCGCCAGGACAATCCGCATCTCCTTGGAAGCAATGTAGTCGAATACGCCCTGCAACGTCGCCTCCGTCGCATTCTTCTCGACAGTAAAGGAAAACGAGACTCCGCCAGTGCCATCTGGAGTCACCGTTGGCCGAACGGCCTTGAAAAAGCTCCCTATCGCCCCGAGCGCCTTTTCAACGTTGCTGTCCAGCGCACCGATAACTGCCGAGGCAAACACTTGAGTGAACTCGTTGAGGTTTGAAGTCGAGTAAATGTCAATATATATGGGCGCATATTCTTTCGGCAGGGAATTGAAAACATTCCTGACAAGGCCAGTCTTGCCATACCTGCGCGGAGCCATCAGCGTGACATTCCGTTCGTTCACAAGCGCAGAAACAACCTTGTCTGTCTCGCGAACACGGTCGCAGAAATACTCTGGACCACGATAACCGCTGATTACAAATGGATTATTTGGCTTCATGGTCGCGAATTATACCAGATTATCCGTATGGCGTAAAGTACGAAACGTAAATAACGCCATGAAAACACTACTTGGCGCAAAACATTTTGCGGCACTCGGTCGGGGAAACGCCCATTGCAGCATAGAAGTCGCGGTCAAAAGTCGGTATGCTCTTCCAGCCGCTGCGCTTTGCGACAACGGAGACAGGCAAGGTCGTGTGCTCGAGCATCGAACGGGCGTTCTGCAGCCTCGCGTCCCTGATCGCCTCCTGCATGCTAGTTCCCGTTATCTCCCTGAAGCGCATTTCCGCCAGACGCCTGGAGCACCCCATCTTGCATGCAACGTCGGAAGCCCTAAGGCCTGTGCACGCCTTGCGGCGAATCAACTCGACCGCCAAGTCGACCCTGAAGTCAATCCTTTGGTGCGAGTGCTGGGTCGACTCCCTCACGGCAATGCCTATCGGACGGAACTCCCTCCTTTGCGGCACAGTCTCGCCACGCATCACCATGTCGAGCGCTTCGGCGGCAAGGAACGCTCCCATTTCCCAGTCCGGCACGACGCTCGTCAGGTGTGGCTTCGACTTCAGGCAAAATTGAGGATCGTTGTCCACCCCAACGACCGCGACATCCTTTGGCACGCTGACGCCCGACTTCCTGCAGACCTTAAGCAGTATGGCAGCCAGGGCGTCGTTCGCCGCAAACACGCCGCATGGCTTCTCAAGCCTCTCCACCCATTTGCACAGCGCCTGTTCAAAAAGCTTCCCGCCGCCGATATTGTGCCTGCCTTCCGCTGCCGCCGGCGGGCAAAACGACTCTTCCAGCCGCCCTCCGCGAAGCCTAACTTCGTTGACAAACGCGGCCTCGCGGTCAACGCTCCAATACCAGTCCCCGGCGGCACGCATAAACGCATACGACGAACATCCCGCCTTGAACAGCTCTCTCGCCGCCAAGTGCGCCGTTGCCTTTGCGTCGTGGTTTATGTACGGAGCGTCTGGCGGCACCAAGGTAGGGGAGCAGTCGAAGCAGACCGTGGGAAAGCTGCAGACTACGGCATCGGGAAGCGTACGGTCCAGGGAGGCTATTATTCCGTCAGGGCGGCACTCGTCTATGACCTCCTTGATTCGCCTATCGCTCGCCTCGGGGCCAAGGCATATGCATTCAAGACGCCATCCACGAACTCTGGCAAAACGCCTTAGCCCGTTTACCTGAAGCCTCAATGCAGGGAAAACGACGTTCTGCAACGCCAGGACGTTGGGGGACTGCGTGTCTTTCACAGGGTAGCGGCCAGACGCGGAGTTGAACCGCTGTAAGCGGATTTGCAGTCCGCAACCTAACCGCTCGCCAATCCCACCGTCTGTCATCTTTCGGCTCCTCCCTCGTCGTTTCTGGAAGGTTAAACGCCACGGCGGACGAATAAGTTCAGATGGTTTTTTACGGCGTGTCCGGCGGAAATAGGAACGCCGGCCATCTTCAAAGGCCCCTTTCCCATCCATCAGATTCGTTTGTCGCGGCAGAAGACCGCTTTCCCCGTCCGGAGCGCACGTCAAAGCGATCAAAGCGGAATCCCTCGACATTCGACATGTCGATTGGCCTCTCGGCTTCGACTGCTCCGCTCACGTCCTCGAATATGACATTGCGAAGCGGGGTGTCGCCCGTTCCGCTTAGCACGAGAGCCTTTTTGGACTTTAGCCGTGTCCTGCGAAACGCGACGTTCCCGAAATCCCGAAGCGTTATGCCCGGCTCGACCGAGAATGCAATCGCCGTGTCGCCCACGTCGATGTCGCAGTCCTCAATCGTGATATCCTCCATTCGGCAGCTCCCATGCTCCCCGTCGAGCAAATACCTTACTGGATGGCAGGAAACCACTCCGTTGCTTCCCCTCATCTTCAGGCGGCGGAATATTCCGTTGCGTATCGTTCCGTCCGACGGGCATCCAAGCCGGACGCACTGGCAGGCGCTATCAAGGGCGCAGTCTTCGACGACCATGTCCTCGCATACCAAGTCCTCTCCTCCCGGAGTGCGTATTGCACGCATGACGATGCAGTCGTCTCCGGTCTTTAGGTCGCAATTGCGTATGCGCACGTGCCGGCAGCTGTCGATGTGAAAACCGTCGTTGTTGATCATTTTCTGGTCGGCGACGATCCTAACACGATCCGCCGCGAAGTTCTCACACTTCCTGATCCAGCATGTCCATCCAGGGCTGTCCTTGAAAGTTATTCCCTCGAAGCGGACGTTCCGGCAGTTGAAGAACTCTACCATACGCGGGCGCGGATGCGGCGGCTTCGCATAAAACCACCCCCACAGAACCGTATTCACGTCGTAGAACTTGACGCCCTGACCATCGATCACGCCCTTACCGGTTATCGCTACATCCTCGCCGTCAAGGCACGCTATGAACACCTTCGTGGACTTTTCGGGACGTCTGCCGATGCGAGGATCGTCCACGTCGTCGTAGTCCGCTGGACTTGCTCCTCCGAGGATCACAGCCCCCTCCGGAACGTTCAACTCGACACGACTCCTTAAATAAAGCGTGCCACTTGGATAAACAACCCCTCGCTCAAGCGTGACGCGTCCGCCACCAGCCGCATACGCGGCGTCTATAGCCTTTTGTATCGCGGCGCCTGTATGCGCCTCCGGGGAAAAGTCCTTCGCCCGCAGCGAAACCGCCGCCACAAGGCACGTAAACATTAGAATCGTCTTCATACGAAAGTATTATACACTATCTGCACATGGCATTTCAAATTCCCGACAAGGGAGAAACGCCGACACAAGCGCCGTGAACGGTGCGACGAGCACAAGGCCAAAAGACCCCACAAGCGTCTTCACTGTTTCGGCAGATACGATCGTCGAGTTCATGAAAGCCGCCGGCGGAGTTCCCTGCGCGGCGAAGACCATGAGAAGCGTGAGGTAGCCGCCGGAATACGCGAGGAGCAGCGTAGTGGTCATTGTGCCTACTACCGACCTTCCGATCCTGAGCCCACTCGAGAAAAGGGCGCGCGGCGGCAATGCAGGGTTGTGCCGCGCCACCTCGTCAACACCTGATGCAATATCCATTGCAAGATCCATCAGTGCGCCGGACGATGCAAGTATTGCCGCGCCCGTAAACACATCCGCAAGGTCAAGTGACGAATGCCCGGAATAGAGAAGCGCCTGGACGAACGGCATCGTCGCCCCGTTTACATGCATCGCCGCCGCAAAGAACTTCGACAGCACAAGCGACGCGCCGACGCCGAGCATGGAACCCAGAAACGCCGCAACGCCCTTGCGCGAAAGCCCAGCAACAAGATACATGATTACGGCGGCGAGTGCAGACACCGTCAGGAACGACACCCATGACGCACTCCATCCCATAAGACATAGCGGAACAAGTATCTTCCAAATGGCAAGGCAAGCAAACACGAAGCTGAACAGAGCCTTTGCCCCGGTCCATCCGCCAAATACAACAAGAAGAAGGCAGAACGCCCCGAAGAGCGCCGCCAACCAGCCAAGCCGCCAATGGTCGCGGGCCACGAGCGTGTCGCCGTCCTTCGCCCCACCCGCAGGCCATATCACCACGGCTGAATCCCCCGCCTTGAATTTCTTGTCGAAGTCGAGCTGTGCGCGCAATTCGTTCGCGGCACGGAAACGTCGCCCTTTCGCAGGGCCGGAGAGAATTTCCACTTCCAGGTTCTGCGTGCCGTATTCGAGCTGGCCCGTGAGCTCGACTGCGCCGTCGTCGGTCGATATCACGCGGGCCCGCACGGCCTCGCCGCCGCCGTCCGCGAGCGGACGCACCGGCGGAGCGAACCACATCGCAACGCAAAGCAGCGCAAACGCGACGGCGGGGACATAGCCTGTTCCCTTCATTGCGTCACTCCCCGAAAAGCCCCTTCAGACGATTGCCTATGTCCGTGTTATCCTGCATTCCAACAAGGATGTCCGCCCTGCATCCATACGCCGTTGTAAGCGTCGGCAGCGCCGTGTGGGATCCAGAACTCCACCCGACGCCTGCATGGGCGGCCAGCACGCCTCTGACGGCGGCCGCGAACCTGTAGCGGCGCTTCTTGTCGTGTTCGGTGGTATCGGCGACATGGTTCTTTATGAATTCGCGATCCTTTTCGAGCGCGTTGCGCATCGCCTCCACCTCGACGCCGTTCACAAGCAACAAGTTGTCCGCGCTACCGTCGAACACGAGACCGAAATTCTCAGTGACGAGCGGCTTCAGATCCTCGAAGCGGAGGTTTATGTTCTCCTTCAGCATTTCCTTTATCTTCATGGAGAACATCTCCGTGGAGATTTTCTGTCCCGCGAAGAATTCAACCTTGAACCTGTCGCCCGTACCGGCGAACCCCATTGAGAGCCCGCCCGTCTCATGGTCTCCCGTAACGATTACGAGGGCCTCACCCGGACGGCTCTCGGCAAAACGCATCGCGACCTTGACGGCGTCGTCGAGAGCAAGCACCTCTCGAAGGTTTGTCGCGGCATCGTTGGCGTGCCCTGCGAAATCCAGCGTGCCGCCCTCGCACATCAGGAAGAATCCATTCGGATTGTCGAGGACCTCTATCCCCTTCTCCACGAACTCCGCCAGCGAAGGACGCGACCCGTCGTCGTCGATGGCGAACCCAAGATGACGGTCGGAAAAGACGCTTAGGCTCTTTTCGCCTGGACGAATCGCCGCCCATTCGGCCCTGTTGGTCACGACCTTGTAGCCGG
>Ga0310696_10004665_pt1 | contig 16765 bp, 14 predicted proteins | sample AusTroGonzalo_MG_4_FD_203885 | JGI IMG/M metagenome (GOLD analysis project Ga0310696, IMG submission 203885) | Bovine rumen microbial communities from tropical cattle in Woodstock, Queensland, Australia - Gonzalo_02 (v2) (version 2) | ecosystem: Host-associated > Mammals > Digestive system >...
CTTTATCGTGGGGTCTTCTGCCGAGAATTTCTCAACATGGCGGGCGAGGAGCTCAGGGCTTACCTCGTCCTCCTTTATGCCGCACATCCTGAGCGAGCGGGCGGGGTCGCCGCCTTCCATGAATCCTTGTACCTTATGGTTCATTATGTAGGCCTCTACCATCTCCTCGCGGTGATTCCTCAGGAGATATGAAGGAACGTATTCGTCGGGGTCGTAGAACTGTGGAGCGAAATCGTAGATGGGGCCCTTTATGCCTGTTTTTCCCGTGTATACCTTCACGTCCTCTAATTCATAGAGGCTTACAAGGACGTTATCCCTGCCTTTGGCTGCGCACTCCTTTAAGACCTCTGTCATCTCATCGGGATATATGCGGTCAAGATTGAAGCTGCTGCTGACGAGCAGGGCTTCCCTTGCGTCGTGCTTCGCTTTAAGGTATCCGAGCCACATCTCCTCCGTGATGTCTCCGTATATGCCCGTATCGTAAGGGGTTATCACCGCATAGGATCCCGGCGAGTAATATTCAGGCTCCCTGAACGTGAACCTGGGCGATGCCATTATGATGCCGACGGATTCATCCCTGTGCCCCTGATATGCGAGCAGGACTTTGGCTGCGTCAAGGGGCTTGTTGGACCGGGACAGCTCCGTAAACATCTCCTTTGCAAACTCGTATGGAATCTTGGCAGTGTCGAAATCAGCAGCATCCCCTCTGAACGCGTTCTCCCAGAACACAAGGAAGTCTTCCGTCTTGAATTTCTTACCTTTTTCATAAAGGAGGGCTATATCATCCACCGTAAGCTGGCTGTACCTGTTGCTGAAGTACCTGTCGTCAGGCGATGCGATTCCTTCCCTGAGCGCGTCAAATGCGACTCTGTGAAGTATTTCCTTGGTACATTCCTTGCATTCCTCGATGTCGACGAGTTTTATGTACCCCTTTCTCATGAAGTCCATTGCAAGCTCATGATTGTAGCCGTCCCTGAACAGGTAATCCACGGCTATATACTTAAGCTCGCTGGGATTATCTGCAACCCGTGGATGATGGCTGGTATATGATTCGATCACCCTGTTGATGAACTCAGGCGTTGCGGGGCACTGGAGAAGGTATGCGTACATGGGATGCTCCTTGATGACGAAGTCCACCAGCTCGGGTGAAGGATCCGTTATCTTGCCGAGCTTAAGCCTGTTCGCAGGGCTGAACCTCCAGGATTCGCCGCTCCACGAGAAAGTGTCGGTACTGTAATTATCATGCTTCGCACAGAGAACCTGCAGCTCGGGCGTGATGAACTCGCGTGGGATTATGGAGATGTCAGCGTCTTTCGGGTTCGAGCGGATGTACCTGTCTGCAACTTCCTGTGTGATGTATTTACTGTCCAGGTATCTGGTGTATCCATGCTCCACGGCGTATTCCACGTCATCTTCCGTAAGCTCGGTGCATTTAAGTATCAGTTCGGGAGCCGACTCCCTTATCTTAGCGCGCTCTTCTGCTGATGCTTTCCCTATGCTGTCAAGAACCTTCGCAAGATGACCCGTAGACTCATAGCCCTCAGGGTCCCTGATCCGCCCGAACACCTTTGCCCTCTGGTCGGGGCTGAGGGATTCAAGATTGTCGAACAGGAAGTCGAGACGCTTGGTATCGTTTGAGCGGGCTCCTGCAAAATACCTGTACTGTATCTCTATGTCTTCGATATCCTTTACCTCGAACAGCGACCATATGAACTGGGCATCATCCTTTGACTTGGCTAAGGATACCAGGGTATCCCTTACCGAAGGCTCGTCCATAATGGAGCTCATGTTCGGCATACGCTCAAAGATGCTCCTTTCCAGCAGGTGCTTTCCATCGTAGAGCATCGAACAGAACTTTTCGGTCATATCGGGGTCGCTGACAACCAGGTCCCTGAACCGCCCTAATGCCGCATCGAGCGCAGGGACGGATGCCGAAGTCAGGAAAACGGTCCTTGACATATCCATGTACATGCCGAGGATATCCTTCTTGTCAGGTATATCGGAATCACTGAAGGCTTCGAGGCTGTCGGGATGGAGATAGAGAAGATTGTGGACGTGTTCCTGCTCAGTCCCGAACTCCCTTGCAGCTGACTTTAACGAGGGGCTTATCCAGGCTTTTGCCGAGGAAGGGAGCTTAACGCCTAATCCGGCACACTTTGCTTCAACCTCATCCCTGCCGAATTCCTGTACCTTTCCGTCGTGCCATACGATATAGGATATATTCTCGTCTCCCGTGCGGGGGGTTACCCTTATCACAAGGTCGCGGTTTTTAGGGGCCTTTATGACGCACGTGGTGAAAGGCGAGGCGTGCTCCCTCATGGTGCGGGTTCCGGACGTTACGGCAAGGATGTCTATCCTATCGGAGTCAACAAGTGGAACGCTTATGCTTCCTGATCTTATGTTACGGCCGCCGTCGGGAAGGTCGGAGGTGAGGATGAAGCTCATGCTTCCGTCATCTCCCCTGTTGAGCCTGGGATTGCCTGTCTTGGTCTCTCCTATGGACAGGTTCTTGGTGAATCCCCTGCGGGCTTCGCTGAACCCGTTGGGGACGGGGATGTTTATTGATGCATCCTTTCCGCTGTAAATGTCTATAAGGGCGCCCGGAGTGACATACTCAAGCGAGCCCCATTTCATCGTCTTCTCCTGTTTCACCAGGTCGGTATTCGTATATATCATATCTGCCTCCTGTAGTGGATATTACCGGTAAACCATCTGTCCGGCAATATGTTCTGCAGGCAGGAATCGGCAGGCAGCAGACCGTTCGGGAAATGCAGGCTTGGACGTTCAGGGGGCATATTGGAGTCGGAAGGGAAAACTGACACGCATCCGGCAGGGGAGCCGGAGAAACGGGGTATTTATATAAATGAACGAGATAAGGGAAAGAAAGATATTCAATACAAAGGAACGCAGGGGCATCCTGAGGATGACCGGCGGGAAATGCGCCCACTGCGGTAAGGGCCTTAACGAGGATACCATGACCGTGGAGCACGTATGGCCATGGAGCAAGGGCGGCCTCAACGACAGGTTCAATATCCTCGCACTCTGCAAGGACTGCAACATAGAGAAGTCAAACCTGATATATCCGATGTCTTACTACAAGTACATCCTTCCCGAGTTCGAGGAGGAATACGATCTGTACAGGGGCTATGTATCGGCCATATCGCCGGTCAAGACCATCATGCAGCTCGACTACAAGGAGTACAGGGGCGTAGGCGACAGCTATGAGAAGCTGAAGCTGATGGCAAGGATCGCTAAGAAGGGCAAGAAAGGCATGGAGCTAGCGTACTCTATGCAGATGAAAGCCAAGCTTGAGCGTGCCTATCCGGGAGACGCCGACAGGATATTCAAGTTCGTGCAGAGGTGCGATTCAAAGAAGTGCCTCATATCGGGAATGCACTATTATGACAACGTGTACTGCATCGGCGACGACATCGCCGCAGGCGAGGTATATATCCTGGGCAACGGGATAGACATATACGGGCTCTTCTCCTTCAGGCCGATAGAGGACGGTTCGGTATCGTCTCCTCAGATCGAGAACATAGCCGAGGAGCTCGGGCTTAAGCCTTCGCTGGTGATGACCGCCGCGATGACGAGCCTAAAGGGTGTGGATTTCTTCTCAATGGTGCTCGACGACATGTTCAGGTGGCAGGTGCACAGGAAAAGGCTCCCGCTCTACTTCGGGATACTGGGCAAGACCTTCAAGGAGGACTATATCTCACTGCCTTACAGGCTGCACGGGCACGACGGAGAGATAGAAACTCAGACGATAGCATATTACAGGAAGTGGTTCACTGACGAAGCCGAATGGGTAATCGGCAGGGAATCGGAACATTTCGGATGGAAACCTGAGGATGACGCGGTCGAAAGGCTCGCAGAGCTTATGATGGCCAAGCGTTCAATCTCGGAGTTCACCGAGGAAGAAAAGAAGTTTTTAGGCAGAATGAAGGGAGCAGAGAGATACTTTATACCGGAAAGCTACGACAAGTACGGAGAAGGCGTCTCCTACTTCGGAAAGGAAGGATAACAATGAGCATCATAACCAGTGTGAGCACTTACAGGGGAAAGAACACTCCCCAGGAACTCGGCATCTGGAGCCGTGCAGCTGCAGGCGAAGTAAGCAACCTGAGCAGTATCTGCGGCATAGAACGCGGGTTCTGCAGGGCTTCGGATGTGAGGGAAGCACTTGAAAAGAACGCAGAGAAGCACGGCATAGAGCCTTTCGAGATTGAACGCGTCATCTACGCGATGTCAACCTCGGGCGATGTCAAGGTGATAAAGACATCCAGGGGAAAAGACCTCATGGATGCAGAAAGCGCTGTAGAGTTCTTAAGGCAGTATCCCTGTGGAAAGAACAGGTGAGACCCACCAGAATGCCCATAAAGGCGTTTTAAGGATTTATATGATATCTTTTACGCCTTTTGGCTGAAAATCGAAATACGGGCATTCTGAGAGCTTACAGGATAACAAGAAAGGGTGAACGGATAAACATGGACAACAAGAAACCTCCTCTGACGGATCAGCTCAGATTCGTATCAATCAACTCGGATGGTAAGAAGAGCAACTGGAACCAGACTGCAGGGCAGATCATGGGTGCCTACTACGATAAAGGCCCGTCCTATGTGCCCGCGATGGATGACAAGGTTATCGACGTTGCAGCGAACGGGCTGCCGTTCAAGGCTTCTACCTTCAGGGACATCTTCCTGAGATACGGGATGGACGAGCCTGACGAGGACTAACCTAGGATAAGGACAACTGAATATGAATACACAAAAATAAGAACCGGTCGGGCATCCGAATCCGGTTCTTTTATTATTGTCATGCTGGTTCAGTTTGCGGGTATGTCCTTGATGATGCTGTTCTGCCTTATCTTCATCACAGCGTCCACGATGTCCTTCAGCCTGTAGCACCTCAGATGGTCGCCTTTCCTGGTGATGAAATAATACTTCGGCTCTCCGCTGCATACGATGCTGAGCATGGCCTTCAGCTGATCCTCGTCTACTTCGAGCGATTCGGCTGCCTCCCATGTGTACAGCATATGCTCCGTGGAAAGCATCTGCCCGAGCCTTCCAGACGGCTGTTCTTCAAGGTAATGATAAAAGTCCACGATTCCGTCCTCCCCCGGCGAAAAGAATAACATCCAACTGCTACTCTATAAATAATATCCCTGTGGGGCGGTGTTGTCAAGAGGAAATCTTGAGTTAATGATTATTTTATGATTATTTTATTTCCGGACCCGCGACCTTCTTTTTAAGCGGGGGCAGTTTCCCTTTTGTAAGGCACTCTTCCATGGAACGCCCCGCTTGCATCCTTGAAGTTACGGTAGCAGGGCTTAAACCCCACGCGTAACTCATCTCCTGGATGGATCCGAACTCCCTGCCCGTATGGTCGGTAACCCTCTTTCCTCTCGGCAGGTCAGCCTTCAGGCAGTCTTCAAGGGGAAGCCCCTTGTCAAACCTTGCCCTGAAGGTCGAAGGCTTGACGCCCCAGAACAGGCTCATGTCGCTGACCGAGTCGAACTCCCTGCCTGTATGGTCCTTTACCTTGTATGAATCGGTAAGGCATTCTTTGAGTAGCAGCCCGCGCTTTTTCCTGCTCTTGAAGGTCGAGGCGGATATGTTCCAGTACCTGCACATTTCACGGACTGACGGGAACTCCCTGCCCTCATGGTCTTTTACGGTATCGCCATAAGTAGGGGGTTCGGTCAGGGCCCTCTTCAGATCCCATTTGTAATCATAATAGCGGGTCCTGAATGTTGCGATTTTTATGCCGTAATGGTCGCACATGTCCTTTTCGGATTCATATTCCTTGCCTTCATGGTCAACCTTGACGCTGCTGCTGCTCTTTGAGTTCCGTCTGATGGGACGTTCAAGACGGTCCCTTAACGGCCAGTTATGGAGGCGCCTCTGCTTGTATACGCTGTAGGGGATGTTCCAGTGGTCGCACATCTTGTGCTCTGAGGCAAAAGAGTTGCCAAGGTGGTCGTATACGAGGCCGTCGTCAAAAGGCTGTGCCTGGGTATCCGGAACGCCTGCCTGACCTGCGAATGTGATATGCTTGCCTGACTTAATGGCATAATCCGCGACAGGCACCATGGTGCTGAGCTCGCTTATAAGGCAGACTTCGTCCGCCATCTCAATCATACGCTGCTGCATCCGGGTTAACGGTTTAGTGTCCCGTTCTGAGATGCTGTCCGAGTAGGATACTGCAAGCAGGACTATCTTTCCTTCCATCGTAAGCTTGCGGTACATTTTCTCGTAATCCACCAGGCTCTTTGAATTTCCGCATAATGTGACGATGGGGAAATCCTTCTTTTTATCAGCTTCTGTCATATATGCCTCCGTGTGTTACCATGGATATTCGTAATCAGTGCCGTACTTCTCGTTGAAATCCCTGAGCTTCTTCTTATCCCTTTCCGTGTATACCTCAACCGCCTTTTCTGCCTCCTTCTTTGTAAGGAAATATCCATAAGTGCGGCCTGAGGGCTCGGGAAGGTCGTCTAATGAGTGGATGAAGGCGCTTGAGTAAAGGGGGATATTCTTGCATGACTCCGTGCTGTTGAACGCGGACATCGAGGTTATGGCTATCCTGGGGATAGCTCCTCCCTTGTACAGCTTCTTGGTGTCGGGTGTCCCGAGAGCCACCTTGTTCACTATATATTCGTTGATGATTATATGCCCAAGCCTTAAGTAGTTGCCGGTATGTGAATAGGACGATCTCTTGCAGAGCGGGCATTCAACCTCATACTCGGATCCGTCATCGCCTTTAGCCTTAATCACGCGGGTGTTGCTGCAGGCGGGGCACATTGGATTGTAGCTCTGTACGCCGTGCTGGTCCTCCTCGACCGTATAGACCTTATCGCCCAGCCAGACCGGGACCATGGTATCTACTGATGCTGTTCTCGTATAGTTCATATATCCTCCTGGTTGTGTCAGGCTATTTCATCCTGTATCCGTCTATAAATTCGCCGAATTCGCTCCACAGTGTTCCGAATTCCTCTATGAAGGCTTCGCCGTCGTTCATGTAGTATCTCGTCTCCTCATTGCCCAGCTCTTCCCAGTAACCTTCCTCGGTGGTCCATTCCTCGTTCTCTATGGCGGACACGGCTTTGTTGTACAGGCCGATGCACTTGTCGAGGTTCTCCATGAGGGGAAGCAGGTCTCCGTCCGTGTCGGCGTATTCGAGCATGTTCTCAAGCGCCCCGAAATAGTCCTCCACTTCGGTTACATAGGGAAGGTTCTCGTTTATGTACCAGTTGAGGTCGTCAGGGTAAAGGAAGTATCCGTCGATGCGGTTGCCATCCTCGTCCTCTCCGCCCTCGTAGTAGAACTCATACCAGTCGACCACGAGCCACAGGTAGTTGTACATCCCGTAAAGGGCGTCTATGGTCCCCATGCCTGAGATCTTCTGCCAGTTTCTTATCGAGGGATCCATGTCCTCCTCGTCCATGACGATGAACACGGCATCCTTTATCCTGTAGCTTATGTCGTACCCGTATTCATCGGTCATCAGCTCGCCATCGAGGACCTCAAGAGTGCCTGCGACCGTTATCGCCTGCACAGAGTATCCGAATGATTCGCCTTCCCTGGGGTATACCTCTATTGTGTCGACGAGCATCTGGCTGTTGTCGTATATGAACGGCACGTCGTTGTAGGGCGAGTCCATAAGGTACAGGAAGCATCCGTCCGTAGGGCTTGCAAGCGACATGTATCCGTTTATCTTTACCGTCTTTCCGTTTATCTCCTTAAGGTATTCCAGCAAGGGGCGTCCGGCGAACGAAAGCTCGATGGCGTCTTCGGGTATTTCTACATTTTCCTTTGTCGGGATTTCCGTATCATTGACCGGCTGATCTGTAACAGGTGCCGCAGTGACGGCAAGCGATACCTCGCCTTCCTGTTCCCGGCCGCCCTGCCCAGTGCCCGTAGGTACAGGCTGCATCTGTTCTTCCTGCTTGCCGCAGCCGGTAAGCGTGAACAGCAGGATGAGCGTGACTAAAAGGAATACTGATATGGCGAAGTTCCTTTTCGTTAATATCATAGTATATAGCGGATGGAAACCCACGGTTTTAACCGTAGGAGGAAATCCGCCCTGCCGTCAGGCAGGCCTCCTTTCGATCAGATATATCTTTCTTGGTTCTATCAGCTTTAGTTTCTTATAACTGATACTTGCTGAAATCTTTGTCCCGTCCAGCATCCTTACATCGAAGCTTCCACTTGCGCGTCTCCCAAAGATAAAACATTCCCTGTGTCTGTACAGGACTTTGTCAAACAGCCGGAAGCCTTTCACTTCATAAGGTGACTGGTTGCGTTTTCTTATTCCGCCTTTGTTCACAGTGCATTTGTGTATCTGTCTGTTATGACATCTGACCTTCTTCTGATAATATATAACACTGTCAGATACAGACATCGGATGTCCGCTTATGCATCTTGCATCTATGCAATGTTCTTTGGGCAGACCGTTCTCTATTCGGATATTCTTTGTTATATATCCGTATGTGAGACTGACGTCGGGATAACTGTCCTTTAGCTTATTATAAAATGCCCATCTCATTATCCCCATGAAGGTGGCATCCCTGAAGGACATCCCACGCTTTATGTGTTCGGGGAGCTTTATCTTTCCTTTGTGGTAATTGTCATGACAGGTCTTACACAAAGTTATAAGATTGTTTGGAGCATCCCCACCGGTCTTTCGGCTCTCGATATGATGTACGTTTAGGATTTTATCTTTACTTTTACCCTTACAGCACTGACAGGTGTGGTTATCCCGGAAAAGAACATACTCGCGGACATTCCACGCATTGAGTTGTTCTCCTTTCTGGTAATCTGTACCTTCGATGTCCGGGGTTTTGATCTTCTGGATGTCGAAGGCTGCTACTTCCGCTATGATTTTTGTTATGGGAAGTATCTCATGTACTTTTCTCACCACTGTCAAATGAACGTCTACCTTGTTCTGGACTGAAGGTGCTAACCAGCCGTCTTTCCGTTTTCTGTTATCAAATCTCGGTTTGCGGTATCTTGTTTTTCTGTTACGTCTCGATTTTCTTAACTCTCTGCGAGCTGAAAGCAGGTCTACAATGTCAGTCCGCAGTTCGACTTCCGACTCAAAAAGGACTTTGTCTTTTGTAGTTGCTGACAAGCCGATATGCTTTGAACCTGCATCTACGCCGAGAACAACAGGCTGTCTGATGTCTGTTGTTTTGTACAACAGCTTTATAGTGAACGGACAGCGTTTTACCACTTCTGCTTTGCCAGATTTCAGCATCCGGCGGATTTTCCCGCACCGCTCTGTCGGCATGAGCGGCTGTCCGTTTACATTTAACACATATACCAGCATAGCGGTACTCCTTTCGGTTATTTGATAAGTTTTATGCTGTAAGCCGGCACTTATCGGGCCGTAGTTGTACCATCGCCAAAGTTAATGAGAGGTTTTATATATGCAGCACCGTCCCTACCCAACAGGACTGTTTAACCACATACCGCAGTGTCCGGGGCTTGGTACTACACTCCGGAGTGCCTGTATATTCTCTCTTAACGTAGTGCTAATATCACATGCCCGGAGGCTGTTTAATTGCACTAAGGCTATTCAGCATTGGGACTGTTCGCTGGGTTTGCCGGCGTACAATCCCACGACTTTAGTCGTGGATCACTGAAGGATACCAGCCTCAACAAACCTTTCAGGTTCACCCCTTTAGTCGTGGGTTGCTGAATCTTGTGTCGGAGGCTCGGGTTTTTCATCCTCATACTCTTCCTTCTTCATGGCTTCGTTCATGAGTGCCGTTATGACCATTCCGCCGAGGATGTTGATGCCTTTGGCGAACTCCCGCTTTACGATGTATACCCTTACGGAATTGACCGCCGCTATAATGAGCAGGACCATCGCCACCAGCATGAATGGGAGTACCGGGATGGAAGCCTTGGTGGCAAGGCTCAGTATCCCGCCCGACATGAGGAACAGTATGGCGGAATCGAACAGGCCCTTTACCAGGGCCGACGTCCTGTTGATGTACTCTATGGACTTGTTCATCATCGCTATGAGCTCGTTCCTGTTCTTCTCAAGGTTTTCTATCTTATCCATTGACAACCCTCTCTTTCGATGCTGCGGAAGGCTTCTGCAGTGGAAGCGACTGTGCCCTTCTTATAAGCTTCGCGATCCACTCGGGGCCCATTTCCTCATGCATCCCGTTAAGGGGATTCCTGCGGTCTTCAGGCCTTGCGAGGCCGTCCTCGGTGATGAGGTATCCGTTGTCGTCGAGCTGGTCGCTGTAGCCGTTAAGGAGCTCGAGGTTACGCTTCGATTTGGGTATGGTTACGGTAAGAAGTCCTGCGCCGTAAGCCTTTCCCCTTCCGATGCCGTCTATGAGCGTCATGCGGAACTGTTCGGCATCGGTTATCTTGAGCGTGCCTGAGAACCTTACCGTGGCTATGGTAACGTTGTCCCTGCTCTTCTTTCCCTTTAAGGGAGCATGCATGAAGTCGAGCCATCCGCTTCCGAGGACTCGTCCCGTGAGTATCTTAAAACCGTGGCTCTCTCCTGCCTTCCTCAGCCATTTGAGCTGGCCTTCGGTGTCGGTGTAAGCCAATATCTTAGGCGGCCTTGAGGGGCCGTAGTATTCTCTGTAAGTGGGGTTTGCCGTAACCTTGAACTGAAGTATCATATCGTCCCTGATGTCCGATATGCGTGAAAGGTAATCTTCTGTTACGGGCTGGAAGCCTTTGCGTCCGAACTGACGCATGAAATTGTCCATATTTGGCTTTGACACGCTGAGGATGGTAATCTTCATCCCGTTTCCCTGCGGATCTATGCGCCAAAGGTTCCTTGGCTGCCGGGGGCCGAAAGCCCTCTCTACTGCGCCATGGAACATGGACGGAGTGCCTTGCTTCGACGGATCCAGTTCTGCCGTCGTGATATAAAGAGTATTATGTTCACTGTTCTTTTCGATATTCATCTGTCCTCCTTGAGGAAACCCCCGCATGAGCGGGGAAGAAAATGGTAAATTTATCTGTAAGGTTTTGGTTGTTGTCCTGTTCGTTACATCCGGTAATATGCCGAGGCTTTTTATCGGGGACTGTTCCCCGAAAGGAAGCCTTAGAAGCCGCTCACCCTTACCGGACGCCTTTCGCCGTTGTCGGCCTGATCCATGAAGCTGTTCAGTATGGACACTATGGATTTTATGCCCGACTTGTCGCAGTGCACGAACATCGCGCCGTTCGCTTTGGCGTTATCCCTGGCGGTATAATAAAGGTTGTGGGTCGTATATTTGGTAAGGGCAACGACCATGTCGGCAGACGCGCAGTCTTCGTAGGTTACCTTGTGCTTGAAGCTGCTCATCGGGAAGAGCTCCTGGAGCCTTCTCATTATAGGATAACTTTCGGACTCCTTGTCCCTTGCGAATATTATCCTCTTGCCCTTTATCTCTTCCTTTATATCTGCATCAGAGACTGATGCAAGGTCTTCAGCCGTGTCGGATTCCGTATCTGACTTGGACGATTCGAGTATTTCTATGTATTCGGCAAGGTCGCTGTTCTGCTTCCTGAGCCTCTCGGACTCCTCCTGCTCCGCTGCGAGCTTCTTGCTCAGCTTGGCTATCTCCATGGCGCCTGACTTTGCGGCGTCTTCCGCCTTCCGCCCTTCTGCGAGCTTAAGGCTGGATATCTCAGATCTGAGCTTCTTTATCTCTTCCTTTAACGCTTCGGCTTCGGATGCCTTCTCGGAGAGCTTCTCTGTCAGCTCGTTGGCATAGCTGACGCTTCCGGGGAGCGGAGCCTGGTCTTTCGCCTGATCCAGCTTTTCCCTTTCCTTCGAGCTTCGCGACTCAAGTGCGGAAAGGAGCCTTGATATCATGTCGGTCTCTAACAAATGCGTCTCAATGATGTCATAAGGAAGGCATCGGGAGAAGAAATTGTTCTCATTAAGGTCATCCGCTAAGCATAGCTGGGTCCTTAAATGAGCGTAGATGGAAGCGTTAATGCACGAGGATAGCAGCTCTGCGCCTGCGGGGTTTACCTCGGAAGGAGTGCCGCACTCTTTTGGCAGCAGTATGTCTGAGAACAGGATCAGGGCATCCTGGAGCATCAGCTGCACGTCAGCTATAAGCCTGTCCTTTTCTGCAGGAGTGGCGTCTGCCGGGTAGGCCGCCCTTTCAAGTATCCCGCCTGCAGGTATCATGGTCGGCAGGTCGCTAGCCAAGTCCTTATCCAGCTTGGCGGACATGTTATACAGAACCTTTATCATGTGTACGTCGGTAACGCTTGCGGCCATCTTGTAGGCATCTTCCCTGGACATTGAATCCATCCAGTACGAAGACGGCTTCATACGGGTCTCCAGAAGCTTTTCCTGAACGTCCTTGGGGAAATTGAAAGCCGTTAGCTGTCCTCCGCCAAGCCTTGTGTTCAGTATGTGGTACAGCGTACAGACCGCCAGGTGTGCCATGACGCTGTCGCTCCTGGTGAATGACAGCTCGAAATTGGTCGCCTTGACTAAACTCGTGAGCTCGACGCCGAGCACCGAGTTCAGGTGGTCTGACCTGATGTCGCTCATGGTACGGAGGGAGCGCTCCACGAACCTCTTGAACCTGGCTGAATGGCGGAATTCCTCCGTTGAGCTGAACGCTATGGCTGCCGACTTCTCTTCCTTCTTATATCTCTCTATAATATCACTCATAGGCATGTCCTTTCTTATGCGGGTGCGTTGGAGACTACAGCAAGGGCTGCTGACTGTGCCGCATCGGCGGCAATGAGAGCCCCATCGAGGTCCCTGTTCTTTGCAAGGTTGGTAAGCCTGTTCTCGTCCCAGCTGTACATGGTGATGAAATTGTAAGCTATGACGCTGCTGTATTTGGATGAAACTCTTCTTGCCCTGCCGACGCGCTGCTGGTAAATGGCGAAAGTGTCGGGAAGGTCTATGTTGATCACGTGCCTTGCCTGCTCAAGGTTAAGTCCCTCTGCCATGGCGTCCGTGCCGCAGAGCACGTTGTGCTCGGGCGAGTTCCTGAACAGGTCGATATTCCTTTCTCTCGCATCCTGACCCTCAGCTCCCGTATAGGAAAGGGTCTCGCACTTGAGCGTCTTGTTGATGTGGTCTGCGAAATACTTCGCAACGGTCATGAACCTTGAGAAGAGTATCACCTTCTCTCCCGCGTCGAGTATCTCGCTTACGGTATCGGTTATGGCCTCTGTCTTAGGCGAGCACTTGTAGTTGTCGGGAAGGAGCTCTAAGTAGGGCTTTACCATGTTGGACTTTGAAAGCCTTGATATGGCAGGGTCCGTAGCGAGCACCTGCTTGATGGCTATAAGACCTTTCATGAGGTTTGAAAGGAGGAACCGCTGTTCCTTTGACCAGTCATCGGTCCTGCCCTCGTACTCGGTGTATGAGTTCTGCATCTCCGTGCTTTCCTTTGCGCACTCGCTGAAAGTCCTCATCTGTGCCTCATCGGGTTCTATCCTTATTTCCTTCTCTACGACCTCGGGCATCGTGATCGCAACCTCGTCCATGGTACGGCGGATGGTGACCTGCTGGCACAAGTCCCTGAGCTCGTCAAGGTTCCTTGCGCCTATCACGTTCTCGTGACCGTATGAAAACTCGGTTACGATGTAGCGCGCCTTGAACGTCTTCCACTGGTCGTCAAGGGCCGTATATCTGTTGAAGTAATACGGGTCGCTCATGCTTATGATGCCGAAGATGTCTCCGGGCCTGCTCATGATGGGGGTACCGGTAAGAAATACTGCCGGGATGTTCCTGATTACCTTGGCGATGTTATTGTTCATGATACCATCCTTGGATTTGACGCAGTGAGCCTCGTCGATTATGACGAAATCGGGAGAATACTGCTGGAGCATCTGTGTATCGCCTAAGAAATTGTGATAGTTGGTTATGAGAATGGCCGCCTCGGCTTCCGTGGCTCCCTTATAGGCGACCTCGCGTTTCTTCTTGGTGTCCCCGGTTATAAAGATCTGATACCTGTCCGGAAGGTCCGAGAACTTGTCAAGCTCCCTTGCCCACTGAGTCTTGATGGACTTCTTTACGACAAGGAGGATCTTCTTCAGGTTCCTGCTCTTCGAGAACCACTGGAGCGTGGTTATGGCCTGGGGCGTCTTTCCTAGTCCGCATCCGTCCGCATTGATGACGAACCCGGACTTGCTTAGTCGGTCTATCATGAACTTTGCGCCGTACTGCTGGTAGGGATAAAGCTGGAGCTTCATCTCGGGAAGGGTTATCCTCGCGTCAAGCTCATAGTCTGCGACTACGTCAGGCGCGGGCTCTCCCTTTATTTCCCATAACGGGGTCTTGAAATATATCTCGCCTGTGAAGTTCTTCTGAACGAGGTCAAGCATCCTTAAGGGAACCTGCCAGAGCTTGAGCTCCCTGTTCCATTTAGCGTAAGGGATCTGTTTGATCCTTGTCCCGTATGCGTAGGCGCTTCTTATATTGAGGATGGTCCTTGATGGATCAAGGGTTATCGTAAGCATCAGAGTGCCTCCTTCTTTATTTGGTCCGTATGCCTGAAAATGCCGTTAAGACATACAGAAGGCGCAGGCTTGTGAGCCCGCGCCCTGGTGCTATGCCGGGTTTCCGGTCTTATTTTAAGTAACTCTTTGCGATCTGGATGAGGAGGTCTACCTTGTCCTCTCCGATAAGGGATGCGATCTTTGCGAGTTCCTCTACCCTGCGATTTCCGCCTGAGATAACCTGTAATCTGACCTCGGTCGCGATAGCTTCGCTGATAGCTGCTCGATATTCGGGTGAAAGGACGATTGTAGGTGCTACGGGGATTGCAGGCGCTGCCTGAGCTGCGGGTACTGCTTCTGCTGCGGGTGCTGCCTTAACTTCGGGAACTGCCTCTGCTACGGGCGCTACTTCTACTACGGGAGCTGCCTCTGCCTTAACTTCTACTTCCTTAACCTCTGCTGCGGGAACCTCTTCTGCCTTAGGCTCTGCCTTAGGAGCTTTCTTGACCTCAGGCTTAACCTCTGCCTTAGGCTCTGCCTTGGGAGCTTCCTTAATCTCGGGTTTAGCCTCTGCCTTAACTTCTGCCTTAGGAGCTTCCTTAACTGCGGGCTTCTCCTCTACCTTGGCTGCTGCCTTAGGAGTGTAATCGGAATTGAAGAAGTTTGCGGGAAGATCGAAGTTATTTGAAAGAGCCTTCTGAAGGGTGGGATAGCTCGTGTAGCCGCTATAAGGGCCGTAGTGGAATCTTCTAACGGTATCCGCTGTAAGGCTGGTCTTCTGAGCAAAAGCCTCTTCTGTAAGATTGAACATCTTAAGGATGTCGTCGATTACTTCGCGTGCGGGTCTTAAAGATACGGGTTTACGTGATGACATAGTTTCTTTCCTCCTTGTTATCCCTTGTCCCTGGGAGCCAGGTTATTGTTTGTTGCGGTTGTCCGGAATGGCCGGAAAGGATTCTGGTTAGCCGGCGGGTCCCGAATGCGTTTTGTCTGCTTCCCTGTCCGCCTCGCTACACCCATAATATGGGGTGATTTTTTTCAAAAGTGCTTCCCCGAAAGGCCGAGGAGGGGGTGCCCACCCCCTTAAAAGTGCCCCAAAGCCTTGAAAATACGACAAAAGAGCTCTTTGGAGAGCTCCTTCATCCTCTAAAAAAATTTTCAAAAATTTTTCATTCCAGCAGAAAAACTACCCCCGCCGTTGCGGGGACGGCCCTTTCGGGCCTTCTGCATCCCAGATATGGTAAAAACCACGGAGAGGCTTTTCATTTTTTTGGAGGAAAACAAAATGCCGTCTAGGATACCCCCGCCGAAGCGGGGAAAATTCTCACATGAAATTGAAAAATGGGTATCCCTGGCGAAGGGACACCCCCGCCTATGCGGGGACGAGGTATGAAAGATGATTAGAATTCCTGCCTTCAAACAGGCACCCCCGCATATTGCGGGGATTTGAGGATATGCATATGTCCAAAAAACATATACGATGGGCTGGCTGTAACAACCCACCCCCGCTCTTGCGGGGAACCTTTTCAGGTCTTGGTTGGTATTTTATGAAAGGTTTATCCTATCGTCTTAGGCTCTTGCCTAGCGTATGCTGCTTCGGCCAGCCGGCCTTTCGACCCCCGCTTATGGCGGGGAATTGGGGTTACTTTAATTAAGTATGGTAGTAAGCGTCTAACAGCTTACCCCCGCCGGAGCGGGGACCAGAAAGAAAAAAGCTATTAACACACAAACCACCCCCGCGGGCTGCGGGGAAAGAGAAAGGTTTATTCGCAACGAAAAGTTACGACGACTGGTGACTCGGTATCACCACCCCCGCCTGTGCGGGGAGTCCGTGTGGACTGTATGTAAGATCATTTCTTCTTTGCTGCGTTGCAGGCATCTTTCCAAACTGAGGAAGCCTTGAATGAAGGAACCTTGCATGCAGGGATCTTCATCTCGGCGCCGCTCTGAGGGTTAACGCCCTTTCTTGCTGCTCTGTTGGCAAGCTTGAATGTACCAAAGCCTACAAGCTGTACCATGCCGCCCTTAACAACCTCTTCTGTAACTGCGTCGATAAGAGCCTTAAGTACTCGCTCTGAAGCTGCGTTTGAAATCTGTCCTTTTTCTGCGATGATCTTCGCTAAGTCCTGTCTGTTCATTCTGATATACCCTTTCTGTCCGTTACCGTACGGATCCGACTCCTGTGGGGCCCTTCTCAAGCCCTTGTATCCTTAATATGCACACGACCATCGCCAGATAGGCGGGATTTTCGTGCTACTAAGCGGTTTTACTCGGCCTTTGGCGCCTCGTCTGGGTTCTCACGGCCGGGGTATGTGATCACCGGT
>Ga0310696_10004666_pt1 | contig 16760 bp, 11 predicted proteins | sample AusTroGonzalo_MG_4_FD_203885 | JGI IMG/M metagenome (GOLD analysis project Ga0310696, IMG submission 203885) | Bovine rumen microbial communities from tropical cattle in Woodstock, Queensland, Australia - Gonzalo_02 (v2) (version 2) | ecosystem: Host-associated > Mammals > Digestive system >...
ATGAGGAACACTGTCAGACAAAGGAACGCCCCCGCGATGAGCGCGCAATGGTAAACGAAGGCCTTTTTCATGCCCAGCTTCACCACGAGGCTGTTCTTGCCTGAGGCGCGGTCGTTCTCATAGTCGCGCATGTTGTTGATGTTCAGCACGGCGTTGGAGAGGAAACCCATCGCCGAGGCAGGCAAAAGAACGCTGAAATCGAGCATTTTGGTGGCGAGATAGAACGTTCCAGCCACGGCCGCCCAGCCGAAAAAGAGGAAGCAGAACAAGTCGCCGAGGCCGCGATAGCCGTAGGGACGTTTCCCCAAGGTGTAAAGCAGGGCTGCCAGCACTGCACCGAGACCCAAGGCGGCGAAAACGGCCAGTTCCTGCCAAGTCAGGCGGGCCAAAACGAGAATCAGTAGGGCACCGGAGACCAAACACAATGTGGCTGTGAGGAACAAGCCCCGTTTCATTTCCTTTTCGGTGATGGCTCCGCTTTGCATCTCGCGCTGCGGGCCTACGCGGTTGGCGCTGTCGGTGCCTTTCTTGAAATCGCCGTAGTCGTTGGCGAGGTTGGAGAGGACTTGGAGCAGGATGGCAGTTAGGGCGCAAAACACGGTCGTTAAGGTCCCTGAGCCTGTCGAAGGACCGACACTATAAGCCAAGAAACCGCCCAACATCACCCCCGAAAAAGAGAGCAGCACCGTCCGAGGACGGGCTGCTCTGAACCATGTTTTTAACTTTGCCATACTATTTTGGTATTGCCTTCGGCAAGAAATCGTTCAAAAATCTATTTTAAAAATCGTTCAAAAAATTCTTTCTTAATTTTGAATAGATTTTATTATGATTTTTGATAGATTTCTTCGCGAAGCGAATTCCAAAAACTATCTCCGGCGGCCACCGCCACGGCGTTTCGGTGAATAGTAATCGTCGTCATAACGGCTGGCGCCACGGCGACCACGGCCTGAGTCTCTCGACGAGGAATAGCCGCCACGCGAACCGCCACCTCTCGAGCTGGACGAACGGCCACCGCCACGGCTGCTGCCGAAGCCACGCTCGGCGTTGCGCTCCCTGCGGCTCGGACGGTCGTCATCGTCGTAGAAGACGTCGATGTCGTCCAAGTGGTCTTTCCAGTCGGGGTCGAGCCACTCGCGGCCGTCGCGGGAGCGTTCCGACTTGTAGAACGGCTTGTCGTCGTCGAAGTCCTTCTTTTTCTTCTTCGATTTCTTCTCGAAGAAGTCGTCGTCGCGGCGATCACGTTTTTCGCGGAAGTCGTCGTGTTTCTCACGGCGTTCGCCACCACGAAAGTCGTCGCGTTCGCGACGTTCCTTGCGCTCGCCGAAGTCCTTCTTCTCGCTGCGACTTGCGCTGCGGTCGGGCTGGTCTTTGGCCACTTCCACCACGATGCCGCGCGGGTTGCTGCGCGGGTCGGCGAAGCTCTCCAGAATCAGGTCGACATAGTTCTCGTCAACATCGACATAGCTGAAGTCGCCAAAGAGGTCGATGCGGCCAATCGGGATGTTCTTGGTGCGCGTCACGTCGTTGATCTTGCCGATGATCTTCTGCGGCAGGATGTGGTCGTTTTTGCCCATGCCGAAATAGAGGCGCTTCATGGTCTCGTCCTGATGCTCGCGCTCCTTCTTGCGCTCTTTCTTGTCCTTCTTCTCGTCGCGCTCGTCAACGTTCAGGTCGATGGCGTCCTTGTAGTAGTCAAGGAAGCGGTTGAAGTTGAGGGCCACCATGCGGGTGATGAGTTCTTCGCGGCTCATCCAGTCGAGTTTGCGGAAAACGACAGGCAGGTAGTCGTCGATTTCCTCGCGGTTGATGTCCACATGCTCGATGCGGTCGATGTGGTTGAAGAGTTGCTTCTCGCAGACTTCCTTGCCGGTCGGGATCATGGCCTTCTCGAAGGGACGACCAACAATTTTCTCAATCTTCTTGATTTTGCTCTTTTCGCGCAAATTGATGAGGCTGAGGCAGATACCGCGCTGGTCGGCACGGCCCGTGCGGCCTGAGCGGTGCACGTAGGTCTCGATGTCGTCAGGCAGGTTGTAGTTGATGATGTGGGTCAGCTCCTTCACGTCGATGCCGCGGGCGGCAACGTCGGTGGCGACCAATAGTTGCAGGCTGCGTTTGCGGAAGTGGTCCATCACATTGTCGCGCATCCCTTGCGAGAGGTCGCCGTGCAGCGCGGCGGCGTTGTAGCCGTCCTGAATGAGGTTGTCGGCAATCTCTTGGGTCTCAAGCTTGGTGCGGCAGAAGATGATGCCGTAGATGGACGGCGTGTAGTCGATGATACGCTTCAGCACCATGTAACGGTCCTTGGCAGCCATCATGTAGTACTTGTGGTCGACGTTGGCGGTGCCGGAGTTGCGTTCGCCGACGGCCACCTTCACGGGGTCGTTCATGTAGTTCTTGAGGATGGCCTCCACCTCCTTCGGCATGGTGGCCGAGAAGAGCATGGTGTGGCGTTCCTTGGGCATGTACTCGAGGATGTCGTCGACCTCCTCTTGGAAGCCCATGTTGAGCATTTCGTCGGCCTCGTCGAGAATCATCGTCTTGACGTTGCTGAAGTCGACACGGTTGCGGCGAATCATATCGCGCAGACGACCCGGCGTGGCCACGATGATGTGCGGTTTCTTGGCCAGGTCCTTGAATTGCATTTCGATGCTGGCTCCGCCGTAAACGGGCACAATCAGGATTTCCGGAATGTACTTGGCATAGCTGCGCAAGTCTCTGGTAATCTGCATACAAAGCTCACGCGTCGGACAAAGGATCAACGCTTGGACGCATCGCTGCTCCACGTTGATTTTGTTCAACAACGGCAGGCCAAAAGCGGCAGTCTTACCCGTTCCCGTCTGTGCAAGGCCCACAAAGTCAACATCTTGCTCCAACAATACAGGGATCGTCTTCTCCTGTATCGGCATAGGATTCTCAAACCCCAGCTCCTTAATAGCCTTCAACAGAGCGGGATTCAATCCAAAATCTGTAAATTGTGACATGAAAATGTGTTGTTAGGTGTATTTTGAGGCCGCAAAAGTAGTAATTATTAGCCAATTAGAGCAAATAAATCTTCCATTTTGGCAAAAAAGACGTTTCGACACGGCAAATTTTCCTACTTTTGCCTTCTGATTATGACACGGAAATCATTCATCTTGGCGGTTGTGCTGCTTTTTGCAGTCGCGTTCCTCTCTTGTGGAAGGAGATATCATCGTTCTGACATTCAGATCGATATGGATAGCTTGTTCTATGATTTGGGCAAGGAAAAAGTGGCGCGATGCATCAAGCGGGCCGATAAGGTTTTCACGGGTCTGGCGCGCAACGGGCTGAATGGCACGGTGCTCTATGCCGAGCAGGGGCAAGTCATCTACGAGAAGGCCTTCGGTTGGCGCGATTTGACGGTGCGGCATAAAGACTCCATCCGCATCGACGACGCCTTCCAGCTCTCGTCCGATTCGAAGATGTTCACTGCCGAGGCCGTGATGCTGTTGCAGGCGCGAGGCAAGCTCGATTACGACGACGACGTACGCAAATACATCCCTGAGCTGCCTTACGAGGGCATCACGATTCGGATGCTGCTCAACCACCGCTCGGGACTGCCGCGCTACGACGCCATGGCCGACAGCTTCTGGCCCGACCGCCGCAAGCCCTTCTCCAACGAGGCGATGCTCAAGATGCTGGTTGCTCAACGGCCTGAACCCTACGGCGCGCCCGATGCCGCTTTCTTTTACAACAACATCAACTACGCGGTTTTGGCTTCGGTGGTGGAAAGGGTGAGCAAACAGCATTTCGAGGACTTCATGCGTGAGAACATCTTCGAGCCATTGGGCATGACGCACTCCTATATCTATTCCATGCGCGACGATTCCGAGGTTTCGCTTTACATGCCTACTGTGGTGCAGGGTCATGAGATGTACCGCAAAGGCCCCGTCAAGTCGCAAAACGACTACCTGAACGGCGTGATGGGCGACAAGATTATGTTCTCGACGGTGGCCGACCTTTGGACTTTCAACAGGGCCTTGGATTTGAACCTGCTTTTGCCCGACAGCTTGCAGGCCGCGGCTTTCATGCCGGGTTCGGCGCAGTGGAAGAACGACGAGAACTACGGCTTCGGCTGGCGCATGAGCAAGGCGCATCCAGGGATGTTCTTCCATTACGGCTGGTGGAAGGGCTACCGTAGCCTCATCGTCCGCGACGTGGTGCACAACCGTTTCCTCGCTGTGCTGACCAACACCACCCAGCTCATCCCCGACGCGGTTTGGGACTTCGTCAGCGACACCAGCCTCATGCTGCCCGAGGCGGAGCTTTGGCCGCAATAAGGATTATTCCTTCACCACTTTGTCCGTAAACACCTCTCCATTTTCCAAAGTTACTTTCATAAGGTATTGCCCTGCCGATAAGCCTTCCAAATTGAGGCTTTCCAAGCCGTTTCTCTGTGTCTTCACCAGCCTTCCTTGCAGGTTGTAAAGCTCTATTTGCTTGGGTGTTACATCTGGTGAGTATTGCAGGTGGAGTTCGTCTTGGGCGGGATTGGGGTAGTAGGTGTAGGGACGGACAAAGTCTTCCATTTCAGGGATGGAGAGAGAGCCGTCGGGGAAGAACTTGAGCATGAAAATCTCTGGGTCGGAGCCGAAACGGGGAGAGCCATAAATGTCTGAGTAATAACAGTAGCCACTCACGAGGCATCCGTCGTCCGAGGTGGTGGTCAGGAAGTTGGGGTAATAGACCTTCATGTCGTATTCGGGATAGTACCTGTCCCAATACCGCTGCCAAATGACGTTGCCATCGAAATCCATCTTCGTGACCACAAAGCAATTCATCCAATCGTAGCCCCAGCCTCCAGGGGCTCCTACGGTGTGATAGAAATAGAAGGCGTCCTCTCCCACTATGTCGGCACACGTGCTTCCTTGATTAGACTTGATGCTGTCGTTTTCGATGCCGTTCTCGCCTTGGCCTACTGTGACATAGGAAATCACGTTGCCATTTTGGTCAAACCTCATAAAACCAACAACAGCATCACTTAACCAATTCTGGTAATCTATGCGTATCAAGTCTCCTTCACCTCCCAATATCACCGAACCATCCGACATGGGAATGCCTGTGTAAATTATATCTAGGGAGAGGAGAATCTCGTAATAAACACTTGAACTATCATGAATTGTTGTGGGAATGGGTGTATTGCTGACCAACTGCATATCCCTGTCGATTCTGACAAGGTAACGTTCCCTTTGGGCATTCAACAGGTACTCCATAACTATTCCATAGTCGCCACTGCCGTCCTGAAACTCAAACAGGTTCCCGCAATTGACGATAAAGGTGTTGCACGGGCCTGGGTATTGGACAATGGTAGCAATTTCTCCCTCGGTCGTCATGCGGCAAAAAGCCGCACCTAAGTTGGCGACCCCAAAACAACAAACAATGTCATTGCCACTATCCATGATGGCAGCCAACAGCATGTTTTCATGGTATGATTCGGGAAGTTCTATCTCCTTCTGCCACAGCAAGTTCAAGTCGTGGTCGAATTTGGCAAGAAAAGGCCTGTCGTAATGGAGGTCGTTGTCATGCACAAAACCGATGGCGAGACAATGGTTGGCATCATGGGGGTCGTTGAACAGCCTGACGACCATGGCATAGCGGCCTTCATAGCCCAAGGCCAGTTCCCCAAGAATCTCTCCTTCCAACGACACCTTATAGACTATTGGCGGGAAGGCGACACTATCCGATTCGTAATAGGGAAAGTTCTTGCTGTCGCTTGCTGCAACAAGGTAGAATCCCTCTGAGTCAGCGTTAGGGGCAATCTCCAAATGGACAACGTTTGGAACTTCCTCCCAAAACAGTGTATGGTTGAGTTGGTAGGGGTAAAGATGCTCGAACAGGAAGTCGGGCTGCTGGGCATTCGCCCACATTGTTGCCATCAAAATGGCGAGAAATATTGTAACTTTTTTCATGACATTTTGATTTAAGTGATTAGTTTAGTTTAAGTTGAGTTATTCTTTTATTATTTTATCTGAAAACATTTTTCCGCCTTCCAAAGTAACTCGCATCGTATAAGCACCCGAAGCCAAGCCTTCCATATTAAGGCTTTCCAAGCCATTTCTTTGTGTCTTCACCAGCCTTCCTTGCAAGTCGTAAAGCTCTATTTGCTTGGGTGTTACGTCGGGTGAGTATTGCAGGTGCAGCTCGTCTTGGACAGGATTGGGGTAGTAGGCGTAGGGACGAACAAAGTCTTCCATTTCAGGGATGGAGAGAGAGCCGTCGGGGAATATTTTCACCGCAAAGATCTTCGGATCCACATAGTCCAACCCATAGTTTCTGCCTGCCACAAGGCAGCTTCCGTCGGAAGTGGCCTGCATCGTAAATGGCTGAATCAACCGCCCGTCATGGTAATAGCGCTGCCAAACAATGTTGGCGTCCATATCGGTCTTGACCACCACGAAGCCATTCGGACATGTAAGTCCCGTTGACCCGAAAAATTCATCGTACACTCCGTAACAGAAATACAAATGGTCTTCGCAGACATCCATTGCTTTGTTGCATGCCAACTCCCTTTGGCTCTCCTCATTATAATTCACGTCTCCTTCACTTGCCGTATGCGTCACGCCCAACAGGTTGCCGTCCGAGTCGTATTTCATTACAGCTATGGCAGCCCCCCAACCGTGATTGTAATTGGCATCCCACCATCCATACCCGTCCTCTGCGGCTATGACAATCGTGTTGTCTGGGAAAGCTTGCGCAGCGGCACGGTAATAGTAGATGGAGTTGTTTTCCATGGGCAGGGATATGGAAATCGGCAGGCTTGTGCGGGCAAAAGCCGTGAAGTCCCTGTCGGTTCGGATGAGGTACGGCATGTCGTCATTGTTACCTTCCTCCTCGTATTCTTCCACAATATGGCCGTAGTCACCGCTGCCGTCCTGAAACTCGAACATCTCCCCTTGGGCACCAAACAACAAGTCACATGTCTCGGGATACTCTCCGATAGCTTCAAGCTCGCCCGATGGCGAGATTCGAAGATAAAGGCGATGGTATACACCTATCGGTGGTATTCCTCCGTTCGGTTCGGCCACGAAGGGCACTACGCAATACACGATGTCTCCCGTGCTGTCCATGAACGTCCTCGCTTTGTATGTCAGCTTCTTGTACTCATCGGGAAGCTCCACCTCGCGTAGCCATTGCAAGTTGAGCCATTGGTCGAACCTTGCCACGAAAATCTTGTCATACTCCTGTTCCAAGTCGCGTGTCTTTCCCACGGCAAGCACACAGTTCGGGTCGTCCGGGGCCTCGAACAGCATGTCTATGACGGCGGGGGCGTCTTCCATGAGGGTCAGCTGGCCTTCCATCTCGCCCAAGGGCGACACCCTAAATACCATCGGTGGGATATTATCGTATTCGAAGCCATCCAAAAACCAGGATTCCGCCTCCCCGCTGCATACGGCGAGAAGGCAACCACCGTCATCGGTTTCAAGCGTGCTGTACACGTAATAGTCCTTGTAATTCAACCCAAACTCTGGCATGGAATGCTCAAACAGGAAGTCAGGATGCTGGGCTTTTGCCAGCATTGTTGCCGTCAAAATGGCGAGAAGAATTGTAACTTTTTTCATGACGATTAGTTTTTAAAGGTTATCGCCGCAAAAGTATATAAAAAATCCGCGAATTTTTCAAAGCTTGGGCAAAAGTACAAGTTTTTGTTGTTCTAAAAAACATCAAATCATTGAATAACAAAGATTTGTAAATTTAAAAAGTACAAGTTTTTCTTAGCCAAAGAGGTTGGAAATCGAGCTGGAACCCACCTTTTTTCGTATGTTGGTGCGGTATTTTGCCACCGTGTGAAGGCTCAGATGCAAGATTTCTGCCTCCTCCTTCATCCTGAACCCGAGGAAGGATAATATGACGATGTTGCGCTCCGTGTCGCTCAGTTCGGGGTGGGCCGCTTTCAGGTTTTCCATGGCTTGTGGATAGGCGGTCTCGAAGTCGGCGAGGATGTGCTCCCAAGCCTTGTCGCCTTCTGTCTTGTAGAGGTTCGACGCCCGTTGTTGCAACACTTGCTGTGAGTGCCGCAGCTCTTGTTTCATCGTGTCAATCTGTTGCTTCATCATCGACTCTTCTTCCAACAATTGCTTGTGCCTATATTGCAAAAGCATGATGATGATGGACGAAATAAAAAGCAAAATGCTGATAACTATTATTATCCGCTGTCTTATGATCACTTTCTGGTTCATTATGTTTTGCAAGGAACCATAATCGTATTTCTGCTGGATTCCATATAAGTTGTTTTGTTTCCGCTTGTCTCTTATTTCATCAAGCCATTTGTCGTATTGCTTCCAATAATAAAGAGCTAATGAATCGTCATGTTGGCTCTCTGCGAATTGCGAAAGAGAACTGTATGCGGACACCAAGGTTTCCATTTTTATATTGGCTTCAGGCAAGAATGATTCGACCCGTCTGTAGTAGAAAGCAGCTGAATCGGTCTCATGGGTTTCAAAATAGACATCGCCTAAATTCATGTTTAGCAACAACAATTCGGTATTGTCAGGGTTGGGTTCACTGGCTATTTGCCTAAGGCAGTTGATGGTTTGGTCATATTTTCCTTGCAATTGGTAAAGCACGCCGAAATTGTTTAGGATTTTACGTTTTACCTTATCAAAATGACCTTTTTCTGCATATTCCAAACCCTGTTGCAGGCAAGTTTCTGCGTTGTCATAATCACCAAGCACCAAATGACATACAGCTATCATATTCAAAGACAAGACCTTTTCGGAAAATTGGTTGCCAAAGCCAAGTTCCGCGTTTCTTAATATAGTGAGAGCTTCTTGCACCATACCATCGTCAAGGAGCATTTTCCCCATTTTATGTTCCGCCCGCGCCACAGCAAGGCTGTCCCCAGCAAGCCCGCCATAGTGTTCGGCCTCCTTAAACGACTGCATGGCAGCGGCTTTCTCGCCGTAGTGTTGCTGCACGAAACCGCTGTAGAGGGCGGCGTGGGCGGCCTTGTCGTATTGTTTCTTTCGGGCGTAGTATGCGGCGGCGCGCTCCAGCTCAGGGCTGGTGGTGAGACGTTCCTTGTCGTCGAAGAACTCGTCGTCCATCAAGGGGGAGAGGTCGCGGCCATGGTCGCCAAACAGGGCCTCGCCTTGCAACAGGGCCATGTCCATGCGCTGCCGCTCGCCGAAATAGACGGGCATACGCAACACGCTGTCAATCAGGCGTGCGGTGCTGTCGGGCATCGTGTCAAACAGCCGTTCGGCCCGTCGCACCATCTGCCGTGCCTGGCGTTGCGGGCTGTGGCAGGCGGCAAGGGCCAATAATATTAACAAACCTATGAAAACGGGACGTTTCATGGGTGCAAAGGTACAAAAAAGAAAGATGCGGTCAAAAAGCGAAAATCACTTCACCACCAGCTTGAAGCCCACGCCATGGACGTTCAGGATTTCAACGTTCGGATCGTCCTTGAAGTATTTGCGCAGCTTGGTGATGTAGACGTCCATCGAGCGGGCGTTCAGGTAGGACTCTTCCTCCCAAATGGTTTTCAGTGCTTTGGAGCGCTCAAGGGTGTTGCCCATGTTCTCGCATAGCATCAGCAGCAGGTCGGCCTCCTTGGAGGTCAGCTTTTGCACGTCCTTGCCCTTAATGAGCAGATGGCGCGGCGCGTCGAAAGCGAAACCGCCCAACTGGTAGGTGGAGGGCTGGCTCACGGGGGTGCAGCAACGGCGATGGACGGCCTGGATGCGCATCAGCAGCTCGTCCATGCTGAACGGCTTGGTGACGTAGTCGTCGGCACCGAGCCTGAAACCTTCCAGAATGTCCTCCTGCTCCTTCTTCGCCGAGAGGAATATGATGGGCATCGTCGGCTGCTTGCTCTTGATTTGCTTGACCAAGGCAAACCCGTCCATGACGGGCATCATGATGTCGGTCACACAAAGGTCGAAGTCGGTAGTGCCAAACGCGGTCAGGGCTTCCTCTCCGTTGGCACACAAGGTGGCAGAATGGCCCTTGGCATCTAAAAATGCCTTTACAATCATGCCTAAGTTTTTGTCGTCTTCAACTAACAAAATTTTAATTCTTGCCATATCGTTCTCAAAGAGTGTTGTTTAAAAATTGATGCAATGCCTGATTGCGGCGTTTTCTTTTGAAAAAGTTGTGCAAAGATAGGAAAAAAATTATGAATTATTCACCAAAAACAATTTTTTGCAACGAGGATGTTGTTTTTTGTTTTATTTTCGCGGCATATAATCTATAAGACTTTAGAACTATGAAATTAGATCTTTCGCACATCAAACCATTTTTGGACAACGCACAGGTTCGCGGCATAGAATCAAGAATCTCAGAAACTTACAAAACGGTCTTCGACAAAACCGGCGCTGGCAACGATTTCCTCGGCTGGGTCAACCTGCCTTCCGAAATCGACGAGGCCTTGTTGGCCGACATCGAAAAGACGGCTGCCGACTTGCGCAAGAAGTCTGACCTTTTCGTCGTCGTCGGCATCGGCGGCTCCAATCTCGGCGCACGTGCTGTCATCGAAGCCTTGCAGAACCATTTCGCCCCGCTGACGGGCGAGAAGCCTTTGGTGGTCTATGCGGGTCACAACATGAGCGAGGACTATCTCGTTGATTTGCTGAAAGTTCTCGACAAGAAGGACTATTCCTTGGCCGTCATCTCCAAGTCGGGCACCACGACCGAGCCGGCCATTGCTTTCCGCATCTTGAAGCAGCACATTATGAATAAATACGGCGAGCAAGAAGCCGCCTCGCGCATCGTGGCCATCACCGACAAGGCCAAAGGCGCTTTGAAACAATTGGCCAATGTGAAGGGCTACAAGACCTACATCGTTCCCGATGACGTGGGCGGCCGCTTCTCGGTGCTCACGCCCGTGGGCCTGCTGCCCATCGCCGTGGCAGGCATCGACATCAGGAAACTGGTGGCGGGTGCCATTGAGATGGAGAAGCTGTGCAAGGCACAGCCAAATATGGAAAACCCTGTCTCCCAATATGCTGTGGTGCGCCACGCCCTCTACCAAAAGGGCTTGACCAACGAAATCATGGTCAACTACGAGCCGCGCTTGGTGTACTTCAGCGAATGGTGGAAGCAACTTTACGGCGAGAGCCACGGCAAGCAGCACAAGGGCATTTTCCCCGCCTCGGTCACCTTCAGCACCGACCTCCACTCGATGGGCCAGTACATCCAGGACGGCCTGCGTAACCTCTTCGAGACTGTGATTTCAGTTGAAAACGCCGACCACGAGTTGCGCATCCCGACCGAAGCTGACGACCTCGACCAACTGAACTACATCGCCGGCAAGCGCATCAGCGAGGTGAACCACAAGGCTGAACTCGGCACCGTTTTGGCCCACGAGGACGGCGGCGTGCCCAACATCCGCATCGTCATCCCCGAAATCTCCGCCAAGGTGCTCGGCGAACTGATCTATTTCTTCGAGATGGCCTGCGCCCTCAGTGGCTACATGCTGGAAGTCAATCCTTTCGACCAGCCTGGCGTGGAAGCTTACAAGAAGAACATGTTCGCCCTGCTCGGCAAGAAAGGCTTCGAGGCACAGACTGCTGCTTTGAACCAACGCTTAGGCCTTTAAATTGACAATCATTCATTCAATTCAATTTCAATTATTTAACTAACATTAAAACACAAGTACTATGAAGAAAGTATTACTTTTTGCAGTTGCATTATGCTGCATGATGTCGGTAACGGCACAGAGAATCACACAGAATCCTTCGTTGAAGGATAGAGTCAAAAGAGTTGAGCAACTCAACCGCAACACCGAGGCTTACACCCAGAAGCTCGACAGCCTCTGCTCCACAGATGGCCTGATCAAAATCTTCTTCCAGTATGACAACCAGTATAACATACAGAAGGCCATCATTAAAGGTATGGGTATGATAGTCTCTAGTGAGGAGTACTTCTATGACGCCCAAGGCCGCTGCATCAGCGTCATTCGGACGGGTATGAGTGGTTCCGAAAAAGTTGATTACACCTATAACGCTCAAGGCTGGGTGGCTTTGGAGATGCACTACGACCTGGAAAACAACCAATGGGACGAAGAGTCCAAGATCGAGTACCAGTATGACAACAACGGCAACGTCCTAGTCGCCATCGAACAGGAAGACGAGGAGGGCATTGGCTGGGTGAACGACGAGAAACTGGAGTGCACTTACCAGAATGGCAAAATGGTTATGGAGATAACCTATGACTGGTTTGGTGCCTGGGTGGAATACAGAAAGACGGAACTCACCTACGACGTCCAAGGCGACTGCATCATGGCCCTTTATTCCGAATGGTACAGCGGCGCTTGGGAAATCGATGAAAAGAATGTTTACGCTTACGACAACAACCATAACTGCGTGAGAGATGAAAACTACGACTACGATGTTTATACGGCTACTTTCGAGCTCGAAGACGTGATCGAGTTCACTTTCGACTTGACCGTGCCGATCGACGTCATTGCTGGTCTTGATTACCTCAGTGACGCAATAGTGAGCATCAACAACAAGGTGGTTTCGGTGAAAGAAACTCAGTATGAGGACGGTTTCCCCACCTCGTCCATGGAGTTCGCTTTGTATTACTCCGCCATCACGAGTGTGAGCGAAACCACGGAAGCCTCGCTGAACCTCTGGCCCAATCCGGCCTGCGAGACCTTGTCGGTCCAAGCCGAAGGCTTGCAGCAGGTCGACATCTTCACCTTGGAGGGCAGACACGTCGCCACGGTGGAGAACGGCTTTGAGTCCATCAATGTGAGTGCCCTCTCGACGGGCTGCTACGTGATGAAGGCCACCATGAAGGACGGCCGCGTGAGCATTCAAAAGTTCGTGAAGAAATAATTTTGCTCGCAGCACGCGCAAAACTATGGGAAAAAGAGTCGGGGAAGCGATCGCTTCCCCGACTCTTTTGACAATAAACTTGGATTATTGAAAACCTCTGTTTTGCCGAAAAACTGAGAACCTTGGGAATTTGTAACCAGATGGTTGTCTTTGGTGATGTTGCCGCATAATTAGGCGTTTTTCATCAAAATTTATCTCCGAAAAAATGTTTTTTCTATTTTTGCATCATAAATTTGAACATTTTGTAATCAAGATTTGAACATTTTGTAATTAGAATTTGAACATTTTGTAAGTTGGATTTATACTAGTTGAGGAGTAATTTTGAGCATTTATGGAATATAAAAGACCGCAGTTTTCGGAAGTCCTTGACAGGATGAACGAGCCAAGAAAATTCATACAAGTTTTGGCTGGTCCAAGGCAAGTAGGCAAATCAACACTGATGGACCAAGTGCTGGCTGAAAGTCCGTTGCCCCATTACTTGTTTAATGCGGACGGAATTGATGAAAATGACGCAGACTGGATACGTCGTATTTGGGAAAGTGTCAGGATTCAAATGGACACACAACACCAATCCGAAGCGGTGCTTGTCATCGATGAGATTCATAAAATCAAGAAATGGAGTGAAATTGTCAAGCGTGAATGGGATGCTGATACGAGAAATCGTCGTCAGTTGAAACTCTTTCTGTTGGGGTCTTCCAGGTTGATGCTTCGCAAAGGACTGACCGAGTCGTTGGCTGGACGCTTCGAAATGATACGGTTGGGACACTGGTCTTTTCAGGAGATGTTGGATGCCTTTGGCTGGACACTCGATGAGTGGATTTACTTTGGGGGTTATCCAGGTACTGTTGGTCTCATCAAGGACATGCGACGTTGGAAAAAATATGTGAGAGAATCGCTCGTGACTCCTGCCATAGAAAAAGATGTCATCTTGACTTCCAACATCTACAAGCCTGCGTTGATGAAGCAGCTTTTTGAGCTTGGGTGTTCTTATTCGGCGGAATTGCTTTCGCTCACCAAAGCTTTAGGGCAGTTGCAGGATGCCGGTAATGTGACCACCTTGTCTTCTTATTTGGGTATCCTCAATGAATGCAATCTGTTGACAGGACTGCAGAAGTATGCCGTTGACACAGCCCGTCGCTATCAATCCGTTCCAAAATACCAAGTGTATAACAATGCTTTGCTTACGGCCTATCGGGGTACGACTTATGAGAAGGACAGAACAGACCCTTTATTATGGGGGCGTTGGGTAGAGTCAGCCGTGGGTGCCCATCTTCTTGGAGGAGCTGAGGAAGGAAACTATAAAGTCTATTATTGGCGAGAACGTTCTGACGAAGTTGACTTTGTCATCATGCAGCAAGGGGAGACTATAGCATTGGAGGTGAAGAGTGGAAGACGAGGGATGAATAGTGGCTTGCCGAAGTTTTGCGAGTGTTTCCATCCTAAAAGAGCCTTTGTCATTGGTACTGACGGCATTGCATTATCGGAGTTCTTCAAGATGAAAATTGAAAATTTGTTTTAGATTGTCGAAAACGAAAGGCTTTTCCGTTGAATATAACACTGTTTCAATAGAAAAAAGTTGTAATCATGAATTATAACTTTTTGATTATCAATATCAATTTTTTGGAAAAGTTTGTAATGCACCTTTCCGTTGCATTTTTCAACCCAATTTTGTAATACATTTGCAGCCGAAAAACGCATTACAAAATGTCATTGAGCAAAACCAAACAAATTGCAAAAACGCTGAGCCTGGTTTTCGGCCTGCTTCTGCTGGTGTCTTCGTGCGGCAGCAAGAGTAAGACAGCGCGCATGGTCGCCATCGTGGACGAGGTGCGCGCCAAGTACAAGGCCTACGAAGACATCAGCAACGAAGACCAAATCTTTGAGGCATACGACTTTTTCGTGAGGCAAAAGGACTACGAAAACGCCGCGCCTGCCGCGCTCTACAGCGGTTGTGTGCGCCAAGCCAAAAAGGAGTATGAGGCAGCCATGAACTGCTACAAAAAAGCAGATGAGTACGGTCGCATGGTCGACGATTCGGTTAGTGCGGCCTTCGCGCAGTATTATATAGGTGACCTGCTCAACGCAAGCGGCCATGAGGCTGAGGCCATCGGCAACTACAAGGCTGCCGCCGATCTGTGGGGCGACAGCCTCTCGCGTAAGGCCAAGTGCCTCAACGCCGTGGCCATGATGCACATCGTGAACGACGACTACGACAGCGCTTTCGTCTATCTCGACCAAGCCTTGAACCTCGCCCAAACCGCCGAGGACAAAGTCACAGAAGCCTCCGTTTGGAACAACTATTCCGTTGCATATCAACTGCTTGACGAAAATGATACCGCCTTGGACTGCCTGCGGAAAACCTTGCCATTGGTGGACGAAAAACGTCGCCCCATCGCCTTGCTCAACATGGCAAAGGTCTATTTAGCCTTGGATGAGCGCGACTCGTTGGAATATTATAAAACACAGATGCTCAACGCAGTAGAGGAGGTGGAATGTAAGCCTGAGACCATGGCTGCCGTGTATGGCTTTTTGATTAAGGACGCGCTTGCCGTGGGCGACTACGAAAGCGCGTATCAGTTTGAGAAACAGCACGAACAAGTGGCCTTGGACCTCCTTTCCGACCAAACCCAAAGTTCCGTCCTCGAAATCCAGAAGAAATACGACTTCGAGGCGCAGGCCAACCAACACAACCGCCAAATGCTCTCGCGCCAAAGGGTGATTATTTTGCTCACCATCATACTGATTGCCGCGCTGATTGCCGTCACAATGCTGGTTCTCAACGCCTTGAAGAAAAAACGCATTGAGGCCGAAATCAACGCGAACCTCTTGGAGCTGAAGAAACGCAACGCGGAGCAACAGCAAGAGCGCAGCGAAATGAAAATACAACTGGAAGAACTTCAAAAGCAAACCGAGGGTCAATTGAAAGATGAATACCTGCAAAAATGCCACATCATCCGCTGTTTCGAGGTGCTTTCGCGAGACCGAAGCAACCCAATGGCTTTCAAGGACTTGGAGAAGTCGCTTTTTGAGGACGAAGACCATTGGACGAGCTTTGAGGCAGCTTTCGAGGGCGTGCATCCAGGTTTCATCGCTTCGGTCAAGGAGCGCTATCCCGACCTGACGGAATCCGAGTTCCGCTACTGCCTGCTCTCACACTTCAAGCTCTCGCGCCAAGAATATGCCGATGTGCTCGGTTGCAGTGTTTATAATGTCGACAAAATCCGCACAAGTCTCAATAATAAAATGAATCTAAAATCATAACAAAATGAAATACAAGTATTTAAAAATAGCTTTTACCCTTCTTGCTTTGTCGCTTCTGACCTATTCCTGCAAAAAGATTGACCATGACGACAAAAACAAAATCGACATTAAGGGCTCATTGATGGGCGGTGACATGCGAAATCCCCACCTAGAAGTGACTTTCTTTGAAAAAACACTTTGTGTGAGATTTTATGACAACTTGGGCGATTGCACCATCAACATCAGCAACAACACCAATTCCGTTGTCATTTGCGACACCGTGAACACCTTTTACAATGCCTCGTATTGGTATTATTTTTATGACCAACCGCTGGATCGTTACCACCTCGTCATCAGCAACGGCACCGACGAGGCTGAGGGATGGTTCAATAACTTCCGCATTGTGGCGGTAAAGCCGAAGCAATAACATACAAAACTATGGCCAGTTGGTGTTTTTATGTCGAAAAAATTATTCCTTTTGCATAATTATTTCTACATAAAACAGTTGTACAACAAGCTTTAAAAACCAGCCTAAGCTCAAGCTGGTTTTTTTGTATTTTTGCACCCATGAAAAAGCAAATCGAAATCATGGCTCCAGTGGGCTCTTACGAGGCCTTGGCAGCCGCCATACAAGCTGGCGCCGGCAGCGTTTATTTCGGCATCGGCAAACTCAATATGCGCTCGCGCTCGGCGAAGAACTTCACTTTGGACGACCTG
>Ga0310696_10004667_pt1 | contig 16758 bp, 11 predicted proteins | sample AusTroGonzalo_MG_4_FD_203885 | JGI IMG/M metagenome (GOLD analysis project Ga0310696, IMG submission 203885) | Bovine rumen microbial communities from tropical cattle in Woodstock, Queensland, Australia - Gonzalo_02 (v2) (version 2) | ecosystem: Host-associated > Mammals > Digestive system >...
CCAAGTGGGCTGGTAGCTGTCATCACACCGATACCACTTGCTCCATTGGTGAAGTAAAGGTAGAAGTGGGTTTTGCCATCGCTCTCTACACGACTGGTAATAGATGGTGCCCATGAAGCCCAACACCATGTGCAGACAGATTTTACGTCAATCACACCATGGTGAGTCCAGTTAACCAAGTCAGCAGAAGAAAGCACGACCAACTGCTGGATTTTTCCGTAAGTATTGTTTGTCTTATCCTTTGTGGTGTTGTATTCCTGCTGGTCGTTCGTGCCATAAACATACAGGCGGCCGTTATATTCTACTGCAGTAGGGTCGGCACAAAGCATCCACGGACTGAGGGGATTGCCTACTGTATTCGTCTTATAAGCTGTAGCCAGTTTGTAAGAAGGAATTTCTTGGGCATTGACCTTTGACCATTGGCCATTAGCCATGAATAACATCAGCATCAGTGTAAATGCTGAAGTAAGTAAAGGTTGATTTGATACGTTTTTAAACATAATGGTTCTTATTTAATCATTACTTTTTTGCCGTTGATGATATTAATTCCTCGTTGCAAACCATGCTGACGCTGACCATTGAGGCTGTATATCGCTCCCTCGCCTTGGGAGAGGGTTGGGGTGAGGTTCTCTATTTCTTCGATTCCATCAGTCTCCCTATTTATCATAAAGATATAGGTATTCAGGCTACGGGCAGGCATCTCAACAGTGATAAGATCGCTGGGTTCGTCGATGACGATAGGACTCTCTTGACACAGATTGGCAGTCTCATTGCCAGTTGACAAAAGATGGACTCCGCTTTTCACCTCGTATGGCAGTTTCACTCTGAGGTTATAGCCCGTCTTCGTTGTGTCGATGGCCATGACGATGATTGAGTCGCCTTTGATGTATGCCGAATACTCTTGGGCAGCTTCCGCTCCTGAGGTCATATCGCGTGAGGTAACCAAGCGAGTGGAACCTGTGACATGTTTGGCGAAGTGCGACAATACATAGGCACGAGGCAGCAGCGTGTTTTTCTTGTTACCTGAGCCATACTGCGACTCTCCCGTACCGATGAAGGCCCAATGGGCGCGCATGTACCAATAGATATAACCTGTGCATCCTGCCAACATACACTCGTTGAGTTCCTCAGCAAAGAGCAACTGCTCGTGCCAGTTAGGCAAGCGGTTGCCGATGTTATCGGTCGATGAGTGTTCTGTCATCCAAACCTCCTTGCCGTATTTGGCGGCAAGAACAGCCGAATTCTTCATGTAGTTAAGAGGTGCATGGCCATAGAGGTGACCAGCCACGATATCAATCTGCTTACGACATGTAGTATCGCGCATGAGCGGGTCGGTATAGTTTTGAGTAAAGCCAAGACTTTCGCCACTGATAAGCTTCACACCAGGATAGGTCTTACGGTCGAGCATGTAGGCATAGTTCTTGACAAGTTTTACGAGGTCTTGCGGATCGTAGAGACAGCCTGAGTAGTCCACCCACCAGTCAGGTTCGTTCTGAATGGATACAGCGTCAACGGTCACACCTTTCGACTTCATATACTTAAGGTAAGAGTTGAGCCATGGGAAGAACTTCTCATAGCAGTCTTCGCGCAACTTACCGCGCTGATTGCCCTGCCTCTCTGAATTTCCACCCTGTGCCGTTCCGTTTGTCTTATATTCACCTGGTGGTGACCAAGGTGTACCAAATACGATACCGCCGCGTTGCTTGACAATCTTGGCCGATGGTACACAGCCTTGCCAGTTATAGTTGCTCCAACTTGCGTTGTCATCACCTTTGAAGCTAGGCGAAATCTCCATGCGCATGATATTCAGTCCGATCTTCGACTGACGGCCATATAGCAATTGAACGGGTTTGGTGTCTGTTCCGTATGGGTTCATGGCGCCGTCGCAACAGGCTGCGCCGAAGCCTGTGATGGTCTGCTTGCTCTCGCTTTTCACCATCAAAACGATTGTTGCTGCTTGGGAAACCGTAGCGGCAAGCAGTACAAACATAGAAATGAGAATCTTTTTTTGCATGTTATTAGTTTTTAGTAAAAAGTGTTCGTTCGTTTATATCGGTTGCAAAATTACGAAATAATTCACAATTCACAATTCATAATTGATAATTATTTCATTTTTGCTCAAACTTTAAACATCAAACGTTCAACTTTAAACTTTTTTTACTAACTTTGCAGCGTCAACTAAACTTACATAATTATTATGTTTATGAGAAAACCCTTTTTACTTTTAGTGGTGCTCATGCTTTGCTCAATGCAGAGTTGGGCACAAGTTAAGACTTTTGGTAACACGCCGCCACTCCATGTGGACGGCAAGCACTTGAAGGACGCTAATGGAAATATTGTGCGTCTGCATGGTGTGATGGATACACCGAGTGCATGGTTCAACAACGGCCGCTGGGGCTGGGATTACAATGATGCCGGTCGACAGCGCTGTATCGACTATTTTAAGAAACTGTTCGACGGAATGGCTAACCCAGAGCTTGGCACCTATTGCAATGCGTTCCGCTTGCATCTCGAGCCAGCATGGACCAACGATAATAGTGTGCAATACAGCTATGTGGACGAGGATGGCAAGACGGTGAAAGCTGGCAAAACGGGTGATGGTGAGGCAAACATTGAGCATTTCAGCAAGACGCGTCTCACTACATACTTGAAAACTCTCTATACCAAAATAGCCCAGGAGGCGATAGCTCGAGGTCTGTATGTCATCATGCGTCCGCCTGGCGTATGTCCGGGTACTATTCAGGTCGGTGGTGCTTACCAACACTATCTGATGGACGTGTGGGACATTGTGTCGAAGAACGATACCGTGCTCAAGTACTCAGGACAGATTTCTATCGAGTTGGCCAACGAGCCGATTACTGTTCATGATGCCAACGGAAAGAGCAGTCCTAATGCGCTGCACGACTTCTTCCAGCCTATCGTCGATAAGATTCGTGCCAATGGATTCACAGGTATTATCTGGGGAGTCGGAACAGGTTATCAATCGGGCTATGAGGGATATGCCACTTATCCGCTTCAAAGCTATAATATCGGCTATGCCGTCCATGTTTACACCGGTTGGTATGGTCAGGAGGACAAGAATGCCAACGCTCAGACCTTTATTACCAATTTCGGCAAACAAGTACCTGTCGTCAACACCAACCCTATTGTGGTTACGGAGATCGACTGGAGCCCTCAGAACACCAACGATGTCGACCATATCAACGAGATGGGACAGCCTGTCTACAAGAACTTCGGTACTTGGGCTACAGGCTCTACATCGAAGTGGGGCAAGGCTTGGAAGGCCGTTCACGACTATTATGGTAACATCGGTATGACCCTCACGGGTACGAGCGACTACTATGATATCGACAAATGGATTTACAACAATAGCCTCTCCTACACTTCATGGAAGAGTAATAAGAACCGTGTGCTCGAACCTGCCTTCCTCGACAAGATGAAAGCAGCCGGCTATAATGACACCTACGAGGCATGTAGCGGTGCCTGTTTCGAGTGGTACAAGGATTGGAATACTGACACCCGTCCATACATGGCATATACCCATCAGTGGACAGGTGACTTGGGCAACAACAAGTTCATCAACCCAATCATCAATGGTGACTTCCCGGATATCGACCTCATCCGTGTTGACGACACTTATTATATGGTCAGCACTACGATGTTCTACATGCCAGGTGCCACTATCCTGAAGTCGAAAGACCTCGTCAATTGGGAATACTGCGCCAACCCACTCCTTCAGATTGTCGATAACGATGCCTACAACTTGCTCAACTTCAAGCATCATTACGGACAGGGCATGTGGGCTTCGACGCTCAATTACCATAACGGCAAGTTCTATCTCTATTTCCCATGCTCTACCTGGTCGCCCGACTCTCGCAGCATCCTGCTCACTGCCGCCGATCCTGAAGGAAAGTGGGATTTGACCCTTCTGCCCGAAGCCTATCACGATCCAGGATGGCTCTTCGATGATGGTCCTAACGGTGACGGCTACCTCTATGTGGCATGTGGTATTGATGACATCTGGGTCAACAAGTTCAATGCCAAGACACTCACGAAGATTTCCAGCACAAAGGCTATTTCCGTAGGTAATGGATGCGAAGGCAGTCACATGTATCACATTGGTGATTACTACTACATCTATGCTACCTATGGTGGAACAGAAGGCAGCCAGACCACATTCCGCTCAAAGAATCCAATGGGACCATACGAGGAGTATGTAGGTCCGAAGACCTCAACCAACCCCAATGGACGTACGTTCCGCGGACAGAAAATCCATCAGGGTGCATTGGTTGAAACCCAGACAGGTGAATGGTGGACTATGTTGTTCTGCGATGCAGGCGCCATCGGACGTATTCCTTACCTCGAGCCTGTAAAGTGGGTCGATGGATGGCCTATCGTCGGCAATAATGCCCGCGATGTGTGTGAAGGCGGAAAGCCTTATCCAAAGCCAAACGTTGGTCAGACCTATCCGCGCACTTACCTGCCAACCAACGACACCTTCACCGATGCTACATTGGGCATGCAGTGGCAATGGAACCACAATCCCGATAACACTCGCTGGAGCCTCATTGAGCGTCCTGGATTCCTGCGTCTGCGCACCGCTAGTGTGACTGACTCACTCCAGTGGGCACGCAACAGTCTCAGCCAGCGCATCCTTGGTTACAGTCCCGTAGGTACCAGCTCATCGAAGTACTACAACTCTATGGGTACCATCAAGATGATTACCTCTAACATGCTCGAAGGCGATGTGGCAGGTATTGCTGTATTCCAGGAGCCATACGCACTGATTGGTGTGAAGGTGGTTGACGGCAAGAAACGTCTGTACTATATGCAGCAGAATAAGTTGCGTGGCACGCAGACCAAGCAGACGGGTGCCGAACTGCAGTCCGATACCATTTATCTGCGCGCATCCGTCAACTTCGGAACCAACAAGGCTAACTTCTACTATTCATACGACAACCAGCACTACACCAAGTTCGGAAGTGAGATGAACATGGGTTACACCCTCGGTGTATTTGTTGGCAACCGTTTCTTCCTCTTCAACTACGCCACCAAGCAGTTAGGCGGTTCCGTTGATATCGACTGGTTCTCTACCGAGCCAAACTTCTCCGAAGAAGGATTCTTCGGACCAGGTGTGCTCCATACCTTCAGCGCCGAAGACCTCACGATGGAAGACCTTGCCATCACGAAGCAGAACTATGCCGTGACACCAGGCAGTACGAAGGAAGTGCAGATCACCTGCACCTCGCAGTCGGGCCTCGTCACCAACGTCTCTCCAAGTTGCAGCTTCGAGTTCTCTGAACAAGGTGTAGCTCGCATGGTAGGCGGAAATGTAGTCGGACAGTCCGAAGGAACCACAGAAGTCACAGCCACCTATACCGACCCGATGGGCAACAGCCGCAGCGTCACCTTCACCGTCACAGTGGCTTACTTCCCTCTCTCGGCCGATGTAGTCAATCCGTCCATCATCGGAACAGGAACCTTCACCGAGCGTACAGGAGGACTGAAGACCGCCAAGGACGGCTTCGGAGGATGGGAATACACCAATGGTGTTGACCTCTCGGCCTACAATTATCTTGTGGTAAATCTTGTTCGCCCATCAGCAGCACGACCCACCTTCCGTATCTACGACAACAACAACACCGACTTCTATTCTATCGATATGAAGACCCCGATTACCTCCGTATCCATCCCACTCCACGAACTCGTGACAGAGAAGGGACGTACCATCAATCCAGCCAAGATCTATAAGGCAGGTATCTCGTCCAACGGAGGTAGCATCGTCTATATCAAGGAAGTATTCCTCAGCATGGATGGAGAAACACCGGCAGGAATAGAGGAAAATGTAAAAATTGAAAAATTAAAGAATGAATGTATCTTCAACCTGCAAGGACAACGTCAGCAACGATTGCAGCGAGGCATCAATATTGTCAATGGAAAGAAGATATTTGTGAAGTAAAACAAAAAAAGATGGACTTTCGAAGTCCATCTTTTTTTTCTCCCTATGCTTCTTCGCTCTTGCGAACCAGCTTTTCCTTGATGCGGGCTTTCTTACCAGTAAGGTCGCGGAGGTAGTAGAGCTTAGCACGACGTACCTTACCAATCTTGTTGATGGTGATACTCTCGATGTTTGGTGACTCGATAGGGAAGATACGCTCAACTCCTACGGTACCTGACATCTTGCGAACAGTGAAACGCTTCTTGTTTCCCTGACCTGAAATCTTGATCACTACGCCACGGTAGAGCTGAGTACGCTCCTTTGAACCTTCGACGATGTTGTAAGCAACTGTGATAGTATCACCTGCTTTGAACTTAGGGAACTCTTTGCCGGTAGCAAATGCCTCTTCGGCAACTTTAATCAAATCCATTTCTTCAATTGTTTTGAGGTTTGAGGTCTTGAGGTCTTGAGGTCTTGAGGTCTTACAACCTTATAACCTTACAACCTATTAACCTAAAAATTCGGTTCATGTTCCAACGAAGCATCCACGATTCTCTCTGTTTTTAACGTGAAGCGATTAGCGTGAAACGTGAAGCAATGTACTATCTCTTCACTCTCCGCTCTTCACTCTCCACTTGTTAATTCGCCAGCGGCTTCGCTAAAGCGGCTGCAAAGGTACGAAAAATTCATAATTCATAATTCATAATTCATAATTTTTTTTGCAAAAATCATCGATTTTGTGCCGTTTTCCCTCCGATTTGTCTTATATATCTCCTTTTTTCGTATCTTTGTATTAAAAAAGACAAAAGAAGTTGGGGATTGCGTAAAAAAACATAGGGCATGAAGTGTCTTATAGATGTAATAGTAAATATATATGCTTGAACAGCCAATACTTGAACAGCTTTTTCGCCGTAACTACAGCGAGATGATTCGTCTAGCCAGAGTCTTGCTGGGCGACGACGAGGAGGCAGAGGATGTGGTACAGGATGTCTTCCTACGGGTGGCAGACAGCAACGTTGCGCCGAAGAATGATGGTTATCTGCTCATTGCTGTGCGCAATACCTGCTTGAACAGAATCCGTCAGATGAAGGTACACGACCAGGTGAAACGCCTGTTGCCTGTGGAAACTGAGATTGACCTGCAACACATAGACAAACAGCTGGAACGGCTTGATGACATCGCGGCTTTCGTGGAAGAGCGTTTAGAAGAACCTCATCGCAGCATCTTTCTCCTCCGTTTCGGCGAAGACCTGACCATTGCAGAGATTGCCCGTCGACTCGGCATGAATCCGAATACCACTTACAAGTATCTCACGCAAAGCATTCAGCAAATCAAGAACCACTTCAAACGTTCGTAAATTATGGATAAGAATAACGGAAACATCTGCCAACTTCTGGAAATGCTCGACCATCCAGAGACATACTCCGAACAGGAAATCCTTGACATCATTAATCATGATGAAGACACTCGCGAGACCTACCATCTGCTGGTAGAAGCTAAACGTAGCAGTCGACAGACTGACACTCCTGTCGATGTGGATGCGGCTTGGAAGCGATTCTGTCAAAAGCATCAGCCAACACAGCTGCGTTTTGGCTGGTTGAAGATTGCAGCCGCATTTATCGGCGTTATCTTTTTCGTGGGTATGGCTGTTGCTGCCATTTGGAGCATCACATCTAGTTTCTCTTCAACGAGTGAAGGGAATGACCATCAGCTGTTGACACTTTTTGGTAATAACTCTCCCCATAGAAGGGGAGCGGAAAGGTGGGCTGCAGAGGTTGTAGGCGATTCTACTATTGTCTTCGACAACGTGCCGCTCGACCAGATACTCCCACAGATTGCGGATTTCTATCATGTGACAGTTGATTTCCGTAACAATGATGCACGTCAGTTGAGGTTCTATTTCGTATGGAAACCTGAGGATAAGATAGAGGTTCTCATCAAGAAACTGAACCACTTCGAAAGTCTGAGTGTTGAACTGAAAGATAACAAGATTGTTGTAGAGTAGGTCATGAGAACAATGTCATTTGCATTACTGCTTGAAAAAATGAAACTTGCTGTACAGAAGCGCACAGGAGTTGTTCAACGGAAGAAAAACCATGCTGCGTGGGTTGCGAAAGGCTATCGCAAGAAGCCGCAGGTGACATTCATTCTACAGTCACATAACAAAAGTTTGCAAGTTTGTCATGTACTGCCCAAATTGCGCCAATATGAGGATGCAGAAATCATTGTCATTGATGATGGCTCGAAACCCGAACATACCGCTCGACTTGTGGCAGCTTTGACGGGTGCCAACGAGTTCTTGATGCGAGCCGACGACCTGTTCGAGAATGTTACATACGACAAGGCGATTCGATTGGCAAACGGACGGTATGTGGCCTTGATGCAGGACGACGATGATTTTGATGGGATAAACTGGGTAGAGCGTGCTGTCAACCTCTTTGCACAGTATCCCGATATGGTTATCCTCGGTGGAAAGAGCGGACTTGACATCGATTTTGATGCCGACCGTCAATGGGCGCATGGAGGTTTGTCGCAGGCATCGGGTGACTTCTGCTTCGTTACGGCTGTCAACCGTGCGCCTATGTGGATCAATCGCAATCTGTTCAAACGCTATTTGCACCACATTGATTTTCGTTTCGCTCCCTTTCAGTTCGACGATTACGAACTTTGTATTCGTGCCTGGCTTGTGGGACAGAAAGTCGGTTGGTATGATGCAGGATTCCATAGTCTTACAGCAGGTGGCATGCGGCTCTATAACAATGATTTTACACGTGAACAAAGCGACCGAAACGGTCGACTATTATATAAATTGTATGCTAACAGGCAGGAAGAACTACGGCATAAGGTCGGTGCCGCCAATGATTTATAATGATAAAACAGCATGAAAAAAGTTCTATGGATACTACTGTTTCTCTGTGAGACAATTACGATGCACGCTCAGCGTATCACGCGTGAATACAATAATGTGTCGCTCAGTGAAGCTTTACGTGAGTTGAACGAACAGAGCGAGGATTATTCTGTCAGTTTCCTCTATAATGAGTTAGAGGAATTCCGCATCACCACGTCGATACATCGCAAATCGATACCCGATGCCATCCAACAGATGATTGGTTTCTATCCCATCCGTATGAGCATCGACGGCACCGACATCTTCGTTGAGTGTAAACAGAAGACAGGTATTCGATATAAAGGAACCATCGTTGATGAAACAGGCGAACCTGTTCCTTATGCCAACATCGCCCTGCTCTCACCTCTGGACTCCATACTTCTGACAGGTGGGGTGTCGAACGAAAGTGGCCTCTTCATCATTCCTTGTGAACAGCATCCTGTCCTCGTTCACATTTCTTGTATCGGCTACAAGACGATATATCAAATGTGTGAAGATACCGAACTTGGTACGATACGTCTTCAGCCCGAGACCTATACAATCAGTGGTGTTCGTGTGAAAGGGCAGATGCCGCAATACCAGATGGGCGACGAGGGGATGATAACCAATGTAGAGCATACGCCGCTTAGTCAGTTAGGAACAGTTCATGACGTTTTGCGACACATTCCTGGTATTGTTCAGAAAGATAATGATTATGAGGTCTTCGGCAAAGGAACTCCTCTGATTTACATCAACGGACGTCAGATGCGAAGCACCAAAGAATTAGAGCAATTGAAGTCGACCGACATCAAACACATCGAACTGGTGGTGAATCCTGGAGCCAAATACGATGCAACGGCCGATGCTGTCATCAAGATTCAAACCGCTCGTAAGATTGGCGAGGGATTGAGTGTCGACGCATGGAGTCGATGGCGACAAAGTCATCGGCCACAGCAGGCACTGTCGCTCGACCTGAACTACCGACACAATGCACTCGATGTGTTTACTTCTCTTTGGGCATCTCACGAAAGGTATCTGCAGATAGCCGACATGGAACAGGAGATGCAGGGTGATTCACTTTGGCATCAGCAAAACAACATGCGGACAGAGTCGGAAAACATAGACTATCATATAGAAGGAGGCTTCAACTATTCGCCTAACGAACACCATACTTTTGGCGCGAAATATGAGATAGGATTGCCTGCAACCAATCATTCGACATCTGTCATCGTCAGCGATGTCGAGCGAGACCGCTCACATCAAGGTCGCTGGGAACACTACGACCATTGGAACAACCATACCGATGAACATGAGAAGGTCGACGTCAGCCACAAACTCAATGCCTACTACATGGGGCGTATCGGGCAATTAGGCATCGACTGGAACGTGGACTATCTGGAGAGTGGCTACACGAAGCATAACAACATCATGGAAACTTGCGAAGTCGAGGAAGCACGGCAGATAGAGGCAGATAATATCGTCAAGAACCGCATGTTTGCCTCCAAGCTAACGTTGAGTCATCCATTACTGGGAGGAACCATTGATTTCGGAGCCGAATATATCAATACCCATCGATGGGATGACTACATCGACCAGTCGCCGTTCTGGTTGCCCTATGTCAGTTCCAGCTTTAGCACCCTGAAAGAGCAGAGCATCAACCCCTACGCCGAATACTCACGCACCCTGCCCATTGGTCAGCTCCGTGCTGGCTTACGCTACGAACACGTTTGGTTCGACTATTACGATAAGGGCATTCGCATTCCGTCACAAAGCCGTTCGTATGGCAACCTCTATCCCTCCGTATCATTCAACTCGAAATTGAGCGAAGTCAAAGTGCAGCTCGGCTATTCAGTGAAGACCACACGCCCCACATACCGGCAGCTCAGCAACGATTTGTTCTATGGCAACCGCTACTCCATGTCGAAGGGCAATCCGCTACTCAAGAACTCTTCACGACACTCGCTCCACGCTTCACTCCAATGGCGATGGATACAGTTCTCATTGAACTATACCGATGAGCGCGATGCCATCATCTATTGGGTTCAGGAGCTAAGTTCGAAGTCCATCGAGACCCTCGTTACCTACCAGAATATCCATAGCATCAAGACGCTCACCCCGCAGATCGTCCTTTCGCCCAATGTCGGCTGTTGGCACCCGTCGCTCTCATTGGGACTCTTCAAGCCTTGGCTCACGATGAAGAGTTTCTCAGAAACTATCCAACTGAATAAGCCTATCGCGATGCTTCAGTTGAACAACACCTTTGCTTTCCGTCCTGACCTGACTGCCGAACTGAACTTCCGCTATCAGAGCCGTGGGCATTACCAGAACGTCTATATGAGCTATCAGCAAGCCGTGCTCGATGTGGGCGTAGTCAAAACATTCTGGCATGATTGTTTCAGCATCCGACTCGCAGGCGAAGACCTGCTCAACCGCAGTCGTGACGGCAACCTTGTCTACAACCACCAAGTACGGCTCTACCAAGGCAATTACCACGACCGTCGCCGCTTCGTAGCCACCCTCCGCTATCATTTCAACACCACTCGCTCGAAGTACAAAGGTACTGGTGCTGGTAACGAAGAGAAAAACCGACTTTAACATGCAACAGATTGATTTACTGGCTTATCGGAATGTAAATGAAGCATTCCGTAGGCGACTCGTGTACCATATCGGAAAAGACTGCGGCTTCTTCGTAGAGCTTAACTTTATGCTCGACGCCATGCTGTGGAGTCTCAATCATCGCATCCAGTTCCAACTCTATTCCGAAGATGCTAACTTCGGAACGGGCACAGGCTGGGCCGAATACTTTCAGCCCTTCTGTCCTGAGGTTCATGAGCCGTTCCATCATCGATATAATTTCCATAAGACTCCGACATGGAAACATATTATCCAATGCAGTATCCACCAGAAAAAGCCACAATTAATACCTTGGAAACTGAAGTCCGTAGCAAGAGCATGCATTGCCCGCCTCCTTTCCTTCATGACCTATCATGAACGGGTATTCCTGTCACAAGATGTCGACATCGCCCCTCTAACGCGCTACTTCGTTCCTGAGTTGAGAATCGATGCCGATTATCTCGAAGCCTACGGAATGCTAGCACGAATGATTTGGCGGCTTCAACCAGAGATGCTGCGCCATAAGGCAGAGGTTTTAAAGACTCTTATCTTGCCAAATCTCTATTCCGGCATTCAGATTCGCGGAGGCGACAAGATTATCGAAAGTACGCTGATAGGTGGATTGCCTATCATGGGCCGGCTCCAGCCATCTGCAGGCGAGCATGTGTTCGTACTGACAGATGATTATCGCCTGTTCGACGAAATAAGTCAGCATTATCCAAGGGTATATCTGCACACCCTCTGCCAGCCTACGGAACGCGGCTACTATCATCAACAGTTCTGCCAAACATCGCCAGCAGACAAACGTGCATCCGTCATCAAGCTCCTCGTTTCCGTCGATATCCTGCTCCACAGCCGCTCCTTCGTCGGTACCATCACCGCAGGTCCTAGTGTCTTCATCCTCAAGACCCGTATTGACGACCCGCAAGCCTTTGCCGTCGACTGTCCAAAAGCCGAATTGTCCCAATATCTCCGTCTCACCATCGACCGAAGGGCAAGAATATCACAGCAGAATATGAAAAAAGACAGAAACTTACATAAATAGTGAGATTTCTATGCATATTTCCGCATGTCGATGCTCCGAACAAAGAAATCTTTGTACCTTTGCACTGAGATTTCTTTAAAATATCTCTCATGCATCATAATACTCTTTAATATATCTCTTATGCGTCCTTAATACATCGTTAATGCATTCTTAATTCCACTTATGTACAACTTCAATCTAAGACCAATCGGTCTTTCACATACCATAGGACTAACTCTAATTTATGTCCAATACTTGTTCAATACTTGTTCAATAACTAATTGAACAAGTAATGAACAAATTACGAAGAAATCTTGAGCAAAACTATGAAGGAGATAGAAGGTGATTGAAAGGTGAAGTGACGATAGATTGAAGATCGACATATATGGAGTATAAGAGGGATATATGATGAAGATGAAAAGTATATAATTAACATAAAAACAGGAGGAACGAACTATGAAGAAAAAAGACAGTAAAGGTTTGGGGATGATGATACCCCGAAAGATTCGTATGGGAGGAACGACTTTTTATCTGCGGCAGGGGCAGGTCGTCGGGCGTCCGTCAACCATGCATGAGAAACGTAGCTGCACATTGCCGCAGTTCAAACAACGGCAAAAGATGCGGCACTCCATCGCGCTGTGGAAGATGCTGAGAGTATGTGAACCGATGTTTACCGAGCTACAGATTACCTGTCAGAATTTCAAGTCGCGTGCCAATCTGTTGCCTGTGGTGTATGTGGGTAAGGTGTTGAGCCAGGCGTCATTTCTGATGCCTGATCTACCGATTAGTGAAGGTGTGTTGCCAACGGTGAAGCAGGAGTTAGGCGAGGTGGATGGTGTCAGCGCCTTGCTGACCGACCTCAGAGCTGAAGATGAATATTACGACGAGCGATTATTGCTCTATACCGCTGTACAGCACATCGAAAGGGAGTTGCCGCGAGTGCGGTTCAGTGTGCGTGAGATTTCGCGATTGGATATGACAGTAACAGACGGACACTATGTGCTGATGGGCGAAGAGTTTGCCGATGAGATGAAGGGCTGGGCGTTGGTACAGATAATCGGCAACCGTTGTTCGCCGCAAGGAATCGTTACCCGTTGCACGTTGTATCAGCAGTACACTACGGAGGAGGCTTTGGAAGCAGCAGCAGATAGTTACGGCGGCCTCACCAATTCAGGGTTTTAAAAAAGTATGAAGAAATATCTCGTCGGCATTATCATCTTATATTCTTTGGGTAGTCATCAGCCTTTTGTGCCGATGCTGCCCTTTTTTGGCTCTTTTTTGCAAATTATTATACATTATACAAGATACATTATAAATTATTTCGTACCTTTGCAGTACCATTTAAAGATGGTCCTGCAATGCGGGCTTCGGCTCAGCAAAACTCGAACAAGTTCGGTTCTGCATTCGCTCTTGCACCGCATTTGTAGTGCGAAAATCAAGCGTGATTATTTGCAGCCCTTAGGGGTAACAAAATTTCCCCTTAAGGGGAACAAAATCGGGAGCGTAAGGCAGCGAGCGAAACGAGATTGGCCAACTCAGAACGCACAACTCCCAACTCCTGAATAACTTAACAATTCATTAACTTACCTCCCCCGACCCCAGCCTCGCTCCGAACCCCTCTCCAAGGGAGAGGGAAACTATGAAGGCAGGGGGAGTGACAACGGTGGCGGTCGTACAGCTCCTTGACTCTGCTCTCACTTAACCATGATTTTCTTCCCATCCACGATATTCAATCCCTTCTGCAGCGTCTTGATGAGCTGACCTTGGAGGTTGTAGATATTACCTCTTCCTTTTCCCTTCTGTCCTCTAACCTCTTCAATACCAACAGTTCTATCAGCAATCAGCGGATTCGTGTATTTGTATGTCGGCGTTATCGTGGAGAAATTTCCCATCCAGTATTCATCCACATTGGCAAGATACAATGACAAATCGCAAATCCAGTGCTTGATACCAGAATAGGGATTAAGATAATCGAACAACATACCAGGTGAATTGATGCAACCGATACCTTCAATCAGCACTAGCCCATTATTAAGTGTAAGCTTTTTATGATTGCCATCTGTCAAAGTGACGTTGCCCGTTTCTGTTACATAAACATCATCATAGCCATCAACATGACGATATCTGTCACCGACTTCCATATTGAAATCATAGAGGATAATTTCTCCATCGTCCGTCTGATGATAGGGAACATAAGCCGCATCACCAAAAGACACTCTGTATCTATATCTATGTTCTTCAGAATCATCTGAATACTTGTTTGAAAGATAGTTCATGTAATCCTGACGATTAGTAAGTATTCTGCCGTTGTCATAGCGAATAGCTAAGAAATTATCGGGAATGTACTGACCAGATACTCTCCGTTGTTTGACTGTCGGTATTACTTCTCCTTCAATTTCAATTAAAGAATACTCTTTACCTTCAAATTCTATTGTTCCGATGTTTTGAAACAAATAGAAAGATCCACTACCATATATTGAATCCCCCTTCATCGTCCATCGGTCTAAGTAGCTATATATCCAAACAGAAGTGTTCTGCTGTGCAAAGGCGACAATAGGTAGGAAAATGTACACCAAGCATAGCAATATCTTGCTATAGTTTTTGAATTGAATAAGTCTCATCATACTTCTTTGTTTAGTGTTATACATAAGCGGTATGCTATTTTACCCAAACCTTCTTCCCATTCACAATATTCAACCCCTTCTGCAACTGCTTCATTCTTTGGCCATTAAGGTTGAATATAGCTCCCTCGCCTTTGGAGAGGGTTTGGATGAGGTTCTCTATTTCTGTAGTTGTTGTATCGAATACACCATTGAAGGTCTCGTTGCTGTTGTCAATCGTAATCTCATACTGCCCCTTAGGATATGCAGAGATATCGATATCCAAGGCTACGATACTGCCGGCATTGACTGCTTTCTCGTAGACCACCTCACCCGTCTTCTGATTGGTGATGCGCACCATATATGCTGTATTGAGCATCTTGAGATTGATGTCGAGCTGCTGGTTGTTATATTCTCCATACAAAGCTGTTTCTTCTCCTCTGCGCTGTGGAGTTTTCGGCTGTGTCTTGATGGTGTGGGTGAAGTCGAATCGACGCTTCTTGGCATAGCTTTCGCCGCTCGGTACTGCTGTCGCACATCCGTCCAATAGTGCCTCATTGAGGTAGATGACTTCATCGCCCACTTGACACGACATCAAGCAATATTCTGATGTTTCATTGCCTATATTGTCTGTAGGGATTCCTGTGCCACCAACTCCTTCGAGCCATGAGGTACTCCAGTTTTTTTCTTGCTGTGTTCCTGACGGAGTCTTGATGAAATGTGTTATTCCTTTGAAATGGTTATTTCCTCCTAAATACATCCCACTGACGACTCCTAACCATTCTGCGCCTGCTTGTTGGTTATAAATCGTAATCTGTTCATTTACGTTGGGAGTGAAGTCGTAGAGCAGACGGAACTGGTCTTCATCAGGGAAGGTGCAATAGACCTTTCTGTCTTGCTCATACCACGCTCCGACATACTTCTTTTTCGTTTCACGCCATTCTCCGTCAATGGAGGACACTTTGTCGCATAACATCCGCTTGGCTGTCTGTCCACCAATGATAGTATCACCATCGAAGTAGTAAGTTGTAATCATTTGGGTCTCATTGATCTCACTTGTCGGGAACCATCCCACCTTCCACGTCTTCTGTTCTGCAATGAACGGATCATACTTTCTGCCATTATTGATGACTTCGATATTGGCAATTCTCAGTGTGCGGGTATAGGTGGCCGTCTCTTTTGTCGAGACGTATGATTGTAACTGAACCATCACATCGGCTGCGTAGTCTAATGTCAGAGGGAGGTCAATCATGGTGAGGGCATCGGCAGAGGACCTAAAGTTCAACTCTTTTCCTGTTGGGTCGAGTGGGTTCTTACATACATAGCTACGTGTCTTTGGCCATTGACCCTCAGGAGTTTTGATGAACATATTGATTCGGAACTGATTACCCAGAGGTGCGATGCTATCAACGGTCTCTGGAGCCATCGTGATACGGAGTGTATAATTGGTATTTGCCATCAAGGCAGGCAAATTGAAAGCGATATATGGCTGTGCTGATTGGGTTTTTGGTGTCACACGTAAATACTGGTTGTCTGGCACTCCAAACTGAGGATCGATATCTTCCATTGCATACGTACAGTTTTTGGTGTAAGTCGTATATCCTCTCACGTCTTCTTCCAGATTGATGGCAGTCAACAAATAGAATTTTCCTAATTGGGCATCGAAAGTATTCAGAAAATCATCGGCAATCCAATCGACAAAATACAAAGTCTTGCC
>Ga0310696_10004668_pt1 | contig 16753 bp, 13 predicted proteins | sample AusTroGonzalo_MG_4_FD_203885 | JGI IMG/M metagenome (GOLD analysis project Ga0310696, IMG submission 203885) | Bovine rumen microbial communities from tropical cattle in Woodstock, Queensland, Australia - Gonzalo_02 (v2) (version 2) | ecosystem: Host-associated > Mammals > Digestive system >...
TTGGGAATTCTGCCATGCCCACGAATAATCATTTGGATTTAATTGAATATTTGAAAAGAGTAGATCTGACAGATAGAAAGATCATATTGCCTTTAAGTTATGCTGGGCCTAAAAATTATGTGAAAGAAGTAGAAAAATCATACAGAGCCGCATTTGATAACATGGTGATTGCTTTAACTTCCTTTATGCCATTTGATGAGTATCTACAATATGTTCAAAGTTGTAATACAGCAATTTTCTTCATGGAACGCCAACAGGCTATGGGTAATATTACCGCATCAATGAAGTATGGCTCTAAGGTTTTTTTGTCGGAGAAGAATCCAGTGTATAGGTATTATAAAGATTTGGGACTATCCATCTTCTCTGTTGAACAGGATTTCAACAATGAAAACCTTACTATTCCACTATCCGATTTTGAAATAAATCAAAACAGAAGTATATTGAAGAAAATGAGTGATTATAATGCCTATATTGCAAAACTCGAAACAATATATAATGCTTTAAGATCTTAAAGCCACCCCTATGAAAATCCTCTATATCCTACATACCACACTGAACGACGGGTCAACACTGTCATTCAAGAGCTTGATGGAAGGCGTTGTCCGGCTTGGGGTGACTCCCGTTGTCCTCTACCCAAAAAGACAACACAATGAGAATGTGACTTATCTTGAACAGCTGGGCTGCGAGTGCCACTCCTATTTCAAGGCAAAATCGGCCATCCCACATAAAGCCAATTGCATAGAAATCGTATTGCACCTCTGCCGAATGGCTGTGATGAAAGTCGTTTCCTACATAAACCTGTTCTTCCTTGTCAAAAAAATCAAACCGGATATTATCCATACCAATTCAGGAGTCGTCCACGAAGGATACCTGATTGCCAGAACCCTCAAAATACCACACGTGTGGCATATCCGGGAATATCAGGAAAAGGACTGCGACTGGACCATCATGCCCTCCAAAAAAATATTCGAAAGAGAATTGTCAAAATCGTATGGGATATTCATAACCCAAGATCTGCAGGCGTTTTTCCACCAAGACAACCATACCTCCAGAGTCATTTATAATCCCATCTATGACCAGGAGGACATCCAGGATATCCCCAAGAACGATGAGAAATACTTTTTAATTGCCAACAGGGTGTCGAAAGAAAAAGGTATTGAAGATATTATCAAAGGATTTGCCTTGTTCTGCGAACACAACCAGGAATACCAACTTTACATTGCCGGCCAAGGAAGCGAGGCCTATATCGAGGAGTTGAAAACGCTCTGCCAAGCGTTGAATGTGATGGACAAGGTCCATTTCCTCGGATTCGTTTCCGATATGCGGGAACTGATGTATAATGCGAAAGTCCTTTTTGTGGGCTCTTTCTATGAGGGTTTCGGCAGGATGACCGCCGAGGCTAATTCCCTGGGCACCTTCGTGATAGGCAGGAATACAGGTGGCACCAAGGAGATTGTTGAACTTACACACGGAGGGTATCTGTTCAACCGTTATGAAGAGATCCCTACCCTGTTGGACCAATACCTGAATTCCGATGGCAACATTATGGAAGAAGCCCAGAATATTGCCATGGAGTATTTTTCAAAAAAGAATCATTGCAGAAACATTGTGCAAGTTTACAACGAATTATCGCATCCCGAAGAACACTCCTGATAACAGACCGTTTTTCCACAAATTCCCGTATCTTTGCACCCTGTTTTTCTGAAGCTGTAAACGCTATGAGTAGAGAAGGTTATCGTATCAAGATTTTTTGCAGGTCGTTTGATCTGAGATTATATCGTTTGTCCAAAGGCCTTTATGAATCATGGGGCTACCCCTGCGTGCGACTGACCGACCAGTCAGCAGACGGCTATTTTTACACTATGCTGCGCCATAAGGACTGCGACATCGCCATCAACGTGGATGAGGACTGCTTCATCACCCACCGCGAGGCTGTTGAAGCCCTGGTGGATTACGTCATAGACAACAATTTCGCCAATGCGGGCTGTCCGGACGGTGGATCATGGGCCCCAAGACAAGGTAATCCGCTGATAACCAACCCGTTTTTCAACATTCTCAATTTAAAACTAATACGGGAATCCTTCTCCAAACAAGAAATCCGCAAGTTCAAATACGAACAGCACAAGGATAACCTGATCGAGGCTTATCCCAAAGAGATGCTGTATCCGGAACTGTCATGGGATTTCGACAACATGGACTACGAACCCTATTGCAAGTTTTTCTTCTGGCTGGCCGCCAATTTCAAAACATTATACCTGCACAACCGCCAACATCCGGACGGCACCACCACTATCCTCATGAACCATAAGGGTGAGGAGATGTGCCGACACACCTGGTTCTCCCGCTTCTATTCGGTTCCGGCATTCATCGTACGCCATTGGGAACCCACCGCAGGCGCACAGCAGCAACGCATCGACAATGTGATTAATGAGGCTTACTCCATGCAGCAACTGGAAAAGCCCGTCTTCCAAACGAAGGACAAATGCGGCTTTGTGTGGAACAAGATTATCCGCTGGATCATCAAAGTTCCCCAACGCATTTCACGCTGGCCACGCAAATTAGTGATAAAAACGCGCAGGCTGATCAAGAAGCTTCGTTAATTCTCCCCTTTTCCCCTTTTTCTTCTTTCCCAAATCTGGTAGGCCACTACGCCAACCAGTGTCAGCATCATGATTCCGAAACATATAAGGGATAATGTGTTACCCTTACGCACACTGTCGGGATCAAAGACGAATACGACCGTGTGCATGCCCGCAGGCAGGTTCACGGCCCGCAGCATGTAGTTCACCCGGAATAGCTCATCAGGTTTCCCGTCAATCGTCACTTTCCAGCCGTACGGATAGTAGATTTCCGAGAAAACAGCGGTTTTGGCGACAGTGCTGTTCGTCTTGTACTCCAAGCGGTTTGGCGCGTACTTCACCAATTCGATGGTTGCAGCGGTATCGGGCGCGGTGACAGTGTTTGCCGCATACTTCGCAAACTCCTTGTCGAGCACTGCCGTGGTATGCAGATCAATCGTATTCAAGGCATCCGATTCCTCATTGGCGGTATTCACCACAAGCAACGAATCCACAAACCAGGCATTGCCCATGGCATCGGGATTAAGTTGGGGTATTATCTCCCCTGTTTGCGTCTCCCCAATAAGATACTTGGTGTTCAACATGTTGAGCACGGGCCAATGCATTTTCGAGATATGCTCGTCAATCAGGTCCTGATAACGGCGCAACTTGGCGGCAGAGTATCCTCCGATGGATTTGAGGTAATAACTGGTACGAGCCTCATTGAATGTGTTGGTGGTCAGATTCAACACGCGGTAATAGGTCGTGTCGTTCTCCAACAGATATTCCTCATAGGGCTTTTTCTCGAAATTCTGGTCCTGTTTTTTGGGCGAGACGAAAATGCTGTCGTTACAGAAACGCTTGTCCACCGGCCACATGTCAGCCACAATCAGGACAGCCAACGCAACTCCGAACCATGTTGTTTTGAATTTTTCCACACGAAGATAAGCCAGCAGCAAGCCTGCGGCCAAAATAATGAAAATGAAGCTCCGCCAAGCGTCCTGCACCATCATGGAGGCACGCTGGTCGATGATCATCTGGTAAATCTTGTCTCCCACCTGATCTTTCCACTGTGCATCGTAGGATGAGATGAAAGAGACGAAATACTTTCCGAAAAGGGCGAAAACCAGACAAATGCCCGCGGTGATGCCGGCGGCAATGTAGATTTTCTTTCGGTTGCCCGCCATCGGCACCTTGTCCCTTTTGTCATTGACGAGCTGCTGCAGTCCCAGGAACGCCAGCAGTGGCATGGTGATTTCAGCCACAATAAGGATGCTTTCCACCGCCCTGAACTTGTTGTACATGGGGAAATATTTGAAAAACAGTTCGGTGAGTGGCATGAAATGACGTCCCCAAGCCAAGAAGACGGAAAAGAGCGTGGCCACCAGCAGTGCCCACTTGTAGGGTCCTTTTTTCACGAAAAGTCCCAGCAAAAACAAGAAACAGATGATAGCACCCATATAGACGGCACCCGATGTGAAAGCCTTTTCTCCCCAGTAGGTAGGAGCATTCTGACAGAACTGCTTGGCACTTGCTCTTGGAACTCCGGCATGTACCAGATTGTTGTACAATGCAGATTCCTGACCAAGCGTATAGCCGCTACAGCCGCCCATATAGTTGGGAATGAGGAATGTCATGCTTTCATTGATGCCATAGCTCCACGCAGTGGCATAATCCAAATCCAGTCCTTCTGTCTTGTTGGTAGCATCCTTCTCTTTCACCAGATCCGAATGGCCGCCGCGCATCGTTTGTTCGGCATATTCCATGTTGGTGAAGATATTGGCACTGCCCATGCCCATGCCCACACCAAACGAAACGGCGAAAACGGCTGTCGCAATGGCGAAATTCTTCCATGCTTTGTCCCGCCACGCGATGGCAAGTTCCGCAAAGAAAAAGATTCCAATCATCATGCAGATATAGTATGACATCTGCGGGTGCAGGAAAAATCCGATATAGGTGAAAAACATGGTGATGATGGCACCCCATCCGTACTGTTTCCTGTATGTCAGCAAAAATCCCACCACCACAAGCGACATCCAAGTGATAGAGTAGCATTTTCCGCCGTGCTGTGCGGCAATAATGACAAAAAAGTAACTGGACAGTGCTATGGCGAACGCCCCTGCGAAGCTCAGCCACTTCTCAACCTTGAACGTCCGAATCAGCAGGTAAAATGCACAGAGGTAGAAGAAGAAAAGAACAATGGTATTGCCCAATCCCCATGAGAAAAACCTTTTCGCAGGTGACAGGATCCTATCTACGGTAGAGGCGCCATGGTCACCAAGCTGGTACGTGGGCATGCCCGAAAACTGGGAGTTGGTCCAGTATGTATGTTCGCCCGTTTCCGCATTAAAGGTACGAGCTTCGTTTATTGCGGACTTGGCATTGATATTATCACCGGCATAAATAATCTTGCCCTCCAAGACAGGCCAGAAGTAACTAATGGCAGCAAACAAAAAAACAATGGCAATCAGGCAATCTGACAATACGTTCTTTTTCCAGGAAGATTGTTTTGTAACAAGTTGTTCTTTAGACATATACAATACGTTGGTTTATCATTTTTAATGGTTGCAAAAATAGAAAAAAAACATTTCTCCTCCATGGAAGAAAATGGTTGTTTCCGAAAAATCAACTATCTTTGCACCTCAAAACAGAGTCTATGAAAATCATCATTCTCGGAACAGCATATCCATATCGCGGCGGACTTTCAGCATTCAACGAGCGACTCGCCCACGAGTTTCAAGAACAGGGCCACGAGGTGCAAATCTATACATTCACCCACCAGTATCCAGATTTCCTTTTCCCCGGAAAAACACAGTACAGCACCGAACCCGCGCCACAAGACCTCAACATCGTGCGCAAAGTTCACTCATACAATCCGTTCAACTGGATCAAGGTGGGACACGAGATCTCACGGCAGAAGCCTGACCTGATGATCACCAAATTCTGGCTCCCCTTCATGGCACCCTGCTTCGGCACGATCGCACGGATAGTCCGACGCAACAAGCACACCAGGCTCATTTCCATCTTGGACAACGTTATTCCGCACGAGCATCGCATCGGCGACAAGCAATTCGTGCGCTACTTCATCCGCCCCACCGACGGCTTCGTGGCCATGTCAAAGTCAGTGCTGGACGACCTGCGGCTGTTCACTGCCGACAAGCCCGCCGTCTTCTCCCCACACCCGCTGTACGACCATTATGGCGAACGACTTTCCCGAGAACAGGCTCTCTCTCTGCTGAACCTCAGCCCTGACTGCCGCTATGTGCTCTTTTTCGGGTTCATTCGCGATTACAAGGGATTGGATCTGCTGCTGGAAGCTTTCGCGGACAACCGTTTGAGAGAAGATAATGTCAAACTTATTGTGGCAGGCGAGTTCTACGGCAATTCCGAACCTTACCTCAAGCAAATCAAAGACCTGCAGATAGAAGACCGTGTGGTACTCTGCACCGATTTCATCCCGGACAGCGAGGTGAACCGCTATTTCAGCGCGGCAGACATAGTGGCACAGCCCTACAAGACCGCCACGCAGAGCGGTGTGACCCAAATCGCCTTCCATTTCGTAAAGCCCATGCTGGTAACCAATGTGGGCGGCCTTCCGGAAATTGTCCCCGATGGGAAAATCGGCTATGTGGTGGAACCGGATTCCAAGCAAATTGCCGATGCATTACACCGTTTTTTCAAAGAGAACAAGCGGGAAGAATTCGAAACCAATGTGTCGGAAGAGAAAAAGAAGTACGCATGGTCGAAATTCTTGGAAGCGATATGGGAAGTGATGTAGTATTATTATGGAATGTAAACCAATACGTTATAAAATAAGCATTTATGATCATTCGCAGTAAAGTTCCCCTTCGATTGGGTTTGGCCGGCGGCGGCACTGATGTGTCACCGTTTTCCGATATATATGGTGGCGCCATTCTCAACGCCACGGTAAACATGTATGCATATACGACTCTCGAACCGCTTGACAACGGACAGATTGTATTCGAAAATCCGGCCAATGAATCGTTGGGCGAGACACTTGAGAGTGCAGATGTATTGTCTCCGGAAGGGTATTTCATTTTGCATAAAGGGGTATATAACCGTATCGTGAAGCAGTTCATACACAAGCCGTTATCCTTTAAGATGAGCACCTTTGTGGATGCGCCTCCGGGCTCCGGCCTTGGGACCTCTTCCACGCTGGTGGTTTCCATTCTCGGTGCGTTTGTGGAATGGCTGAAGCTGCCGCTCGGCGAATACGATATCGCCCGATTGGCATACGAGATTGAGCGCAAGGACCTTGCGATGGCGGGCGGAAAACAGGACCAGTACGCTGCCACTTTTGGTGGATTCAACTACATGGAGTTTATTGGCGACAATGTGATAGTCAATCCGTTACGCATTCGCCAACGCTATCTTGACGAGTTGGCGCACAACCTGGTTCTCTACCATACCGCCACCAGTCATGTTTCTGCCAAAATCATTGAGGAACAGCAAAAGAATGTCAAGGAGAAGAAACAGAAATCCATTGATGCGATGTTGGCCTTGAAAGAGCAGGCATTCAGGATGAAAGAGGTGCTGCTGAAAGGCGATTTGGATGCCATAGGACAGATTCTGGACGAAGGTTGGCGGCACAAGAAACAGATGGCTGACAGCGTATCCAACGCATTTATCGATGAGGTGTATGAAGCGGCAAGAGCGGCAGGTGCCACAGGCGGCAAAATCTCAGGAGCCGGTGGCGGCGGTTTCATGTTCTTCTACTGCCCATCCAACGCCCGTTATCGCGTTATCGACCGCTTGGCCGAGTTCGGTGGGCAGTCCAAACGCTACGAATTCGTAACCGAAGGCCTCAAAACCTGGACGATGTAATTATGGAGAAAGAAGCAATCATCTTAGCTGGCGGCTTCGGAACACGGCTGCAAGGTGTGGTGAAAGATTTGCCAAAGCCCATGGCACCCGTGAACGGACGGCCGTTTTTAACCTATATTCTCGATTATCTGATTGAATACCAATATACCAGAGTGGTTCTTTCCGTGGGGTATCTTCATGAGAAAATCGAGGAGTACTTTGGCTTTCAGTATAAGACCCTTGAGTTAGACTATGCTGTGGAAACAGAACCGTTAGGTACCGGCGGTGGCATTCTGTTTGCCATGTCCAAATGCAAGACTGATAATGTGTTAATTATCAATGGAGATACGTTGTTCAAGGTGAATCTGACCGATTTTGAACTATTTCATCAGGAAAAGGGCGGTTTACTGTCCATCGTTTTACGCGAGGTGGAAGATGTGTCCCGATATGGCAGTGTCGTCATCGGGAACGACAACCTGATTGTGCTCTTCTCTGAAAAAGAATCGTCTGAAGGCAGCGGTCTCATTAACGGTGGTGTTTACCTTATCCATAAAAAGTTGTTTGACAAATATCCCCAACCGAAAAAGTTCTCGTTTGAAAAAGACCTTATGACCAAATATTTTACGCAAGATCTCTTTTTCGGGATGCCGTCAGATGGCTATTTCATTGACATCGGCATTCCGGAAGACTATGCCCGCGTGCAAAAAGAACTGGAATAATCCCCCTTTCCAATCAACAGGACAATAAGTTAAATAGATATGACAAATCCCCGTATTTCCCAATCCATCCAACAATCCATCGCCGTAAAGCAGGCGATTCTGGACAATCCTGATTTTCAAAGCCGCATTCAACAGGCTGCGGAAATGATAATAGAATCCTTGCGCCAAGGCGGCAAAATCCATTTCTGCGGGAACGGCGGAAGTGCGGCTGATGCCCAGCACCTCGCCGCAGAGTTATCCGGACGTTTCTATTTTGACCGTCCGCCCCTCAACGCCGAAGCCCTCCACTGCAACACCTCCTACCTCACCGCCGTGGGCAACGATTACGGCTACGACCTCATCTTCTCGCGCCTGCTGCGCGGCACCGCCAAGGCAGGAGATGTCATCGTGGGCATCTCCACATCGGGAAATTCCAAAAACATCCTCAACGCTTTTGAGGTGGCCAAGGAAATGGACGTGAAAATCATCGCCATGACCGGCGAGAGCGGCGGAAAAATGAGAGATTGCGCAGATATTTTGCTGAATGTGGCCTCTCAAGACACACCCCGTATCCAGGAAAGCCACATCATGATAGGTCATATTGTCTGCGAGCTGGTGGAAACCGCCTTGTTCGGCTAAATCACAACACTATTGGACATTCCTGTGTTTTTGTACATTTGCACTCCCAAAAAATGATTCCATGAACATTGCCGCAATCGCCGATATCATACAACCTGTCCACACTTGCATCCGTGACGAGAAGGCTGACATATCCCGCCTATGCTACGACAGCCGCAAGGTGAGCGTACCCGACGAGTCTCTCTTCTTCGCCTTCAAGACTGCCCAGAACGACGGACACAGGTTCATCCCCGAGCTCCTGCAAAACGGCGTACGCAACTTCGTGGTGACCGACCCCGCTTGCGCCAATCTTGACCCCAGCGCCAACTTCCTGGTTGTGAACGACACGCTCGCCGCCCTGCAATCCCTCGCCCAACACCACCGCCAACATTTCCACTTCCCCGTCATCGGCATCACCGGCTCCAACGGCAAAACCATCGTCAAGGAATGGCTCTCCATACTGCTCGACGATGACTTCTCCATCGTCAAGAGCCCTAACAGCTACAACTCCCAAATCGGCGTGCCCCTGTCCGTATGGCGTATCTCCGAGCATCACAACCTCGCCATCTTCGAGGCCGGCATTTCCAAACCTGACGAGATGCAGCATCTTGCGGACATCATCCGTCCTAACATCGGCATTCTCACCAACATCGGCATGGCTCACGCCCAGTTTTTCCAGAACCAGGCCCAAAAGACCATCGAGAAACTCAAACTCTTTGCTTACGCCGACAAACTCATCTACCATGACGACAACCCCGAACTCAACACGCTGCTCACTCTTCCCGAATACAACCACCTCAACAAAATTTCCTGGGGCTCGGCACAAGCCACATACCCGGTCCTTTACCAGACCGAAGACAATCACACCCTGCTGACAATCCATAACGAAACGTACAGCATACCTTTCATTGACTCCGCTTCCATCGAGAACGCCACCCATGCCATCGTCACCATGTTAGTGCTTGGATTGAAGCCTGACACGATCAACCAACGGTTGCCACGCCTCTCGCACATCCGTATGCGAATGGAGATTCTGGAAGGCCGCAACCACTCCGTCATCATCAACGACACCTACAGCCTGGACATCAACTCCCTAAGCGCCGCCCTGAGCTTTCTGGACACACAAACGCAGCTGCCCGACAAAGCCCTCATTCTCTCCGACTTCGAGCAGGTGGGCCAGCTGACAGAGCAGGATTACCAAGAACTCAATGAGCGGTTGCAAAGACATCATATCCGCCGTTTCATCGGCATCGGCAACCATTTGACGGCGCACCAGCACTGCTTCTCTTGCCCTATGCAGGATTTTTTCACCTCCACGGAGGAGTTCATCAGCAATCTGCCGGAATTCTCCTACGAGTGCATTCTGGTGAAAGGTGCGCGCAACTCCCACTTTGAGAGCATCGTGTCCAAGCTACAACACATGACGCATCTCACCATACTCAACGTCAGTCTGCCCGCGCTCACCCACAACCTCAACCTCCACCGCTCCCTGCTGAAGCCTACTGTCAAGATGGTGGCCATGGTGAAAGCCCATTCCTACGGCCTGGGCGATGTGGAGCTGGTTAACGAGCTGGTCTCCAACCACATCGACTACCTGGCGGTGGCTTACACCGACGAAGGCGTGCGTTTGCGCAAGCGGCACATCCGCACCCCCATCATTGTGCTGGGCGCCGAAGCGCACAGTTTCGATGTGATGGTGCAACAGAACCTCGAACCCGAGATTTTCAACTTCTACTACCTGAAAGAGTTGGAAAAAGTGCTGAAAAAGCATCCGCAAATCCAGCAGTTCAACATCCACATCAAACTGGACACTGGCATGCACCGCTTAGGATTTGACGAGCGTGACATTCCGCAGCTGATTGAGATTGTCCGCAACAACCCGCAACTGCACATCGCTTCCGTTTTTTCCCATTTGGCCGCTGCCGAAGATCCGCGCGAGGATGACTACACTCACAAACAAATTGCCCTGTTCCAGCGCATGACCGACCAGCTGTGCGCCGCCTTCGACTACAAAATCCTGCGACACATCCTCAACAGCGCCGGTATCTTCCGGTTCACGAATGCGCAATTCGACATGGTGCGTCTCGGCATCAGCCTGTACGGCTGCTCCGAAATCCCCGACATGGCTGCAAAACTGCACAATGTAGTCACCCTGAAGACTGTCATCACGCAGGTGAAACACATTCCCGCCGGCGAGACCATCGGCTACAACCGCAGCTACCGGCTCAAACGCGACAGCCAGGTGGCCATCATTCCCATCGGCTACGCCGACGGATACCCGCGTGAACTGGGCAACGGCAAGGGTACAGTTATCATTCAGGGACAGAAAGTGCCCATCATCGGCAAAGTGTGCATGGACATGTGCATGATAGACGTCACTGGCATCACCGTTCACGAAGGCGACGAGGTGGTGGTCTATGGCGAGGGCAACACCGTGGCCGACATGGCCGCGCGGGCCGGACTCATCAGCTACGAGCTGCTCACCCGCATCTCCAAACGCGTGCCCCGCGTATATATCAAAGAATAACACGTAGGGCCGCCATAATATGACGGCCCTACGTGTAATACAATTTTTGTACCTTTGCCGCCGTTATTAGGCAGATTATCACAATGAGTTCATCCATAAAGAAAATATACCTTAGAATCCGGAACCTGCACATCACCCCTGCATGGCTGATTATGGCTTTGGATTTGCTTATGGTGGGTATTTCCGTGTTCCTGTCCCTGGTTGTCAGGGCCAACTTCAAGCTGCCCACCCACATGAACTACACGGACTGGGTATATGCCCCCATCCTGATTCTCATTCTGCGGTTCATCTTCTTTGAAATCTTCCAAACCCATCACCTTGTGGTGCGGTACACCAGTACCAAAGATGTGGTGAAAATATTCATGTCCTGCTTCTGTGCGACACTGACAATCGCCGCCATCAACCTCATCGTTTTCACCATCAAACACAAGTTCCTCATTCCCAACTCTGTATGGATTATTGAATTTTTCATTTCCACAGTGCTGTTGCTGGTTTACCGACTGGCTTTCAAGATGTATTTTTTGGAGACGATGAATCCTGTCCGTTTCCGCAAGAACATTATCATCTTCGGTGCCGGCGACTCGGGTATCATCACCAAGCGGACCATTGATCGCGACAATGCCAGCAAATACAACGTGGTGGCCTTCTTCGACGATGACCCCAACAAAATCGGGATGCAGCTGGAAAGCCTCCATGTCTATGATTTCCGGATGCTGGACGATTATCTCAGCACCAACAACATCTCTTTCCTTATCATCGCCGTGCAGAAAATCACCAATGACAAAGTGCGGGCCATCACGGAAATCGCCCTTCCGCACAACGTGAAGGTGCTCAAGGTGCCGCCCGTATCGCGCTGGCTGAACGGCAATCTGAGTTTCAAACAGATCAAGAAAGTGAAGATTGAAGACTTGCTGGAACGCAACCCCATCCAGCTGGACCTTTCCCTGCTGAACTCCGAACTGAACGGCCAGACCATTCTGATTACGGGAGCGGCAGGCTCTATCGGCAGCGAGATTGTGCGCCAGCTACTGCAATTCCAATACAAACAGCTGGTTTTGGTGGATGAAGCGGAGACGCCTTGTTTCTTTTTGCAAGACGAGCTGCTCAAGGCCAACGGCATGAAAAACATACACTTGCACATTCACAGCATTTGCGACGAAGCGCAGATGACGCGCATTTTCGAATCGTATCATCCCAACATCGTATTCCACGCCGCTGCTTACAAGCACGTGCCCATGATGGAGAAGAACGTCCGTTCCGCCATCAAGACCAACGTGGCGGGCACCAAGCTGCTGGCCGACATGGCCGTGAAGTACGGTGTCTCCAAATTCGTCATGGTATCGACCGACAAAGCCGTGAATCCCACCAACGTGATGGGTGCTTCCAAGCGCATCGCGGAGATGTATGTGCAGGCCTTGAACTTCCATCAGAATACCACCAAGTTCGTCACCACGCGATTTGGCAACGTGTTAGACTCCAACGGGTCCGTGATTCCCATTTTCCGCAAGCAGATTGAGAACGGCGGTCCAATCACCGTGACACACCCCGACATCACGCGCTATTTCATGACCATTTCTGAAGCTTGTCAGTTGGTGCTGACCGCCGGAGCCATGGGCAAGGGTGGTGAGATTTTCATCTTCGACATGGGCAAGTCCATCAAAATCAGCGACGTGGCCAAGAAGATGATCCAGCTGTCGGGACTTACGCTCAACAAGGATATTTCCATTGAATACACCGGCCTGCGCCCTGGCGAGAAACTTTATGAGGAACTTCTGGCTAATGACGAGAACACCATCAAGACGGAGCACCAGAAGATCAAGATCGCCAAAGTGCGTACCTACGAATATGAAACGCTGGTGCCTGAAATCGAGAAACTCATCGAGATGCAGAACGAGGACGAGTTTGTCATCGTTGCCCAGATGAAAGAGGTGGTGCCGGAGTTCAAAAGCAACAATTCCATTTTTGAAGCCATTGATAACCAAGAGATAAACAACAAATAACGCATGAAGAATTTCGCCATTATCGGAGTGGGTGGCTTCGTTGCCCCCCGTCACTTGCAAGCCATCAAGGACACCGGCAACAATCTGGTGGCCGCGTACGACATCAGTGACAGTGTGGGAATCATCGACAGTTTCTTCCCCAATGCCGACTTCTTCACCGAGCAGGAGCTGTTCGACCGCCATTGCACCAAGATCAAGAACACACCGGAAAAGATTGACATCATCTCCGTATGCACGCCCAACTATTTGCACGACTCACACACGCGCTACGCGTTGCGCCTGGGCTGCGACGTGATTTGTGAAAAACCGCTGGTGCTCAATCCTTGGAACATCGATGCGCTGCAATGCGTGGAAGAGGAAACCGGCCATAAGGTGAACAACATCCTGCAACTGCGTTTGCACCCTTCCGTCCTCGCCTTGAAGAAAAAGATTGACGAAGGACCGCAAGACAAAGTCTATGACGTGGACCTGACCTATATCACCTCGCGTGGAAAATGGTATTACACCTCTTGGAAGGGCGACATGAAAAAGAGTGGCGGCATCGCCACCAACATCGGCATACATTTTCTCGACATGCTCGCCTATATCTTCGGGAATGTACAGGAAAGCATAGTCCACATCTCCTCGCACGACCGCTTGGCCGGATTTATCCGATTCCAGAAAGCGCGCGTGCGCTATTTTCTGAGCATCAATGCTAAAACACTCCCGCCGGAAGTGTCTGCGCAAGGACAACGCACATTCCGCTCCATCACCATCGGCGATGAAGCCTTTGAGTTCAGCAACGGATTCACCGACCTGCATACCGAAAGCTACCGAAAGATTCTTGCAGGCCAAGGTTTCGGACTGGATGAGGTCAGGCAGTGTGTCCAGATGGTGTACGATATCCGGAACGCAAAACCTGTCGGGTTAGTGGGCGAGTACCATCCCTTGGCTTCACTACCGCTGGAACCTCACCCTTTCGGTTGGACTATATAACAAATAACCGTTTCAAAAATGGAGAACGCGCAACCTAAAAAGAAAAGCCTCTGGGTCACCATCCTGCAATTCATCTTGTTTGTAGGGTTAGGGGTGTTTTTCATCTGGCTGTCGTTACGTTCGCTTTCCAAAGAGGACATCAAGGCGATTTGGGAGTCTATGGGCAGCATCAACCACCTGTCGTGCTGGTTACTGCTGACTTGCGCCGCCATCATGGCCATTACTGCGGACATCGCTCGTGCAGTACGGTCCAAGCTTCTCATAGAACCGTTAGGCTACAAGCCCCGTTTCTCCATGGTGTTTTACTCTGTGATGGTGTGCTACCTGGCCAATCTGGCACTGCCAAGGCTCGGTGAGATTCTGCGCTGTTCGTTTTTGCAACGGTTCGAGAATGTCCCTTTCCAGAAATCACTCGGCACCGTAGTCACAGAAAGAGCAGTCGATATCATCTGCTGGCTTGCGCTTTTGCTGGTGGTTATCGGCATGAACACCGGCATGCTCTCCAACGTCATCATCGATAATGAAACACAAACCACAATAGGAGGATGGATGGAACAGAAAGGGCTCTCCATCATCAGCAATTACTTCGTATATATATTGATAGGAGTGATTCTGCTCATCTGGTTGATTTTGCGCCTGACCCGGAAATGGTGGATGCGTCACGCCTGGTGCGTCAAAATCCGCGATTTCCTCGCCGGCATCTGGCAGGGCGTGATCTCTATCAAAGACCTTCCAAATCCCGGCCGTTACATTCTTTGGACTGTCATCATGTGGGTGTGTTACTACTTGGGCACTTTTCTTTGTTTCTTCGCCATCCCGTACCTGCACGGTTTGGGTCCTGGCGCGGCATTGGCTGTGCTCACCTTCGGCACCATTGCTTTCATGATTTCGCAGGGCGGCCTTGGCTCCTATCCGCTTATCACCGCAGGCATCCTGCTGCTGTACGGCGTGAATTACACGCAAGGACTTGCAGCCGGCTGGATTGGCTGGCTTCTGCAAACCTTCGTCTCCGTGGGCGTTGGCTTCGCATCCCTTTTCCTGTCTTCCTTCTACAAGAAAAAAGACTCCACCATTAACCCAAGCATATAGTCAGTATGAACACCCTGGAACATATTCGGAACAAGATTGTTGAGCCTGGCTTTTTCAGCGAGCATGAGGAAGAACTGCATCGGCAGAAGATTGTGTTCACCAACGGCTGCTTCGACCTTCTGCACGTTGGGCACGTCACCTATCTGGCACAGGCAAAAGCGTTGGGAGACATTTTGGTAATCGGACTGAACAGTGATGACTCCGTCAGGAGGCTGAAAGGACCTGACCGGCCTGTGAATGCGCAGGACGCACGCGCGCTGGTGCTGGCAGCTTTGGAATCGGTGGATTATGTGGTTTTCTTCAACGAAGACACACCTTATAATATTATTACGCAAGTGAAACCTGATATTCTGGTGAAGGGCGGGGATTATGAGATTGACAATATTGTGGGCGGCGACTTCGTGCGCGCGCGAGGCGGCCAAGTGCTGACCATTCCTTTCGTGGACGGGTTTTCCACTTCCAACATTTTGGAACAGATCAAAGAAAAATAGCCTGATGAAACGTCTTTGGGTCATATTATGTTGCTTGTGCAGTCTCACATTGATGGGGCAAACCATTGATGTGACCGAATACACGCAGAACAAAGCCTTGAAAGACACGGTGATAGTACCCACAGACTCCACCCTGCTCATCCTAAATACCACCTACCCGTCCATCAGCGAGACCTACCAGATTCCGGCTTACAGCCTGTACGACCGCTATTGGGACGTGAATCACCTCCGGAGCCGCGCACTGAACATCCCCTTTGCCAATGATCGGCTGATGCTGCTGTTGGTGCAGGACGGCAACCACAATTTCGTCTTCCCCTGCATGTATGACGAGATCACTCTACCCTACGGACTCACCAAGAGAGGCGATTTTCATCCGGGCGTGGATCTTTCCGTGGATTATCAAACGCTGGTGAAATGCTGTTTTGACGGTGTAGTGCGGATGGCAAAACACTACGGAGCCTACGGACTCATGGTGGTGGTGCGGCATTACAACGGGTTGGAAACCGTGTATGCGCATTTAGACAAGCTCTGCGTGAAGCCCGGCCAGATGGTGAACGCCGGTGATGTAATTGGACAGACGGGCAAAAGCGGAAATGTGAAAGAATACACGCTTCATTTTGAGACACGCTTCATGAACGAGCCCTTCGATCCTGCAATGATGATAGATTTTGAGGAGGAGGAACTGATACGCAACACCTTGTCACTGGCACCGGAAAGCTTCAGAATTGTGCCTATTGATGCGACTGGTGCTCAGGGAGCGGCACCACAAATCCCAACGCCGACCAAAACAGTTCTCGATTTTGACACCAATAACGCCCTCGGGCAGTATCATATCGTCAAAAAAGGGGAAAGTTTGTACCGAATCGCACAGGAATATCACACTTCCATTGACCGTATCTTACAATTAAATCATCTGGATAACCCAGACAAAATATCTGAGGGACAGAAACTTAGAGTAAAATAACAGCAACAG
>Ga0310696_10004669_pt1 | contig 16751 bp, 41 predicted proteins | sample AusTroGonzalo_MG_4_FD_203885 | JGI IMG/M metagenome (GOLD analysis project Ga0310696, IMG submission 203885) | Bovine rumen microbial communities from tropical cattle in Woodstock, Queensland, Australia - Gonzalo_02 (v2) (version 2) | ecosystem: Host-associated > Mammals > Digestive system >...
CTCTTTTGTTGTAACAGGTTCAGAATACACAAAAGCTATTATCACATATCGTCAAAAATACATAGGGGTATAAAATGAGTTACAAAGACAAGCCACAAATTAAACTTTACAAATACGAAAATGCTTCTTTTGTGTTGCAAGCAATAATTGACGATTACCAAGAAATCAGTTTTTCGCATAACCTTTACGAAGCAGGCGATTTTACCATAACGATAAACTACAACATTCCCAACGCTTTGAAGTTTGAGCGTGGAATGTTCGTACAGTTCGGAAACGACCCTTATATGTTCGGGGAAATCCTTACAGTAACAGACGCAATTGGTGAAGATGGAAAAGGAAGCCAAGTTAGAACTATCACGGGAAAAGACGCAAGATATTTGTTCAAACGCAGAGTAATCAAAAACTTGAACAATGAAGAAAATTGGGCAATGACAGACAAGGGTGAAATCTGCCTTCGGGAACTTGTCAAAGCTCAATGTGGTACAGGTGCAGAAAGCAAAAGGCAATTGCCTGTATCAAATACAATTCCTTCTTCAAGTTCTGCACTTGGTAAAGAATATTCTGTCGCAGAAGCCTTTTCCAATTTGTATGACACGCTTGTAACAATTGCAACACAGTCAGAAATCGGGTGGCGAATAAAGTTTGAAGGAACATTGACACTTGAAGTTTTTGAAGGTGCAGACCTGTCAAGTCAAGTTCAATTTTCAACAGATTATGATTCTTTGAGCAATGGCGAGTTCACAGATTCAGCAGAAGCCTATGCGAATACAGTTTATGTTGCAGGAAAAGGAACAGGAAGCGACAGGGACATTTACGAAGGGGAACAGGAAATAGAAGGTGCTTCGCCTTCGGGTTTAGACCGATTTGAAGCCTACGATAATCAATCTTCAATGACATCAGAATCAGAATACGAAGCCGAAGCCTTGTCTATGCTTACACAGTACGGACAGACTATAAATGTTTCGGGGCAGGGCTTGGCAAAATGCCCTTATATCTTCAAGGAACAGTACAACATAGGCGATACAATTACACTTGCATTTAGTGGCAAGTCTGCAAAGGCACAAATCCTTTCTGTTACGGAACATTGGGTTTGGGGAAGTTATGGAATAGAGTTTTCTTTCGGGAAACCGCAGAATGATTTATCAAGACAGTTACAACTTATTCTTAAACAGATACAGAAGGCAAGCAACAAGACAACTACAACAAGTAGTGTGAAGTATTACACGATCCCGACAGATACCACAATGCCGAAAGCTGATGTTATTTATGACACAATCGGCTTCCAAGGAACAGTAAACACAGGGGCAACCTTTACACTTTATTATGATTCACAAAAGACAGGTGCAAAGACTTATCACGTTTATTTCAAGCAACTTGGTGGAACAGGAAAACTCACTTTAACAACGGGCGTATCGGGAAAGGCAAATCTTGAACTTAATGCAGGCACTTATGTTGCGATAATCTATGTAGACCAAGAAGGAAATGTTACTTCACAGGGTGCAACACCGACAACAACAATTTCAAGTGGCAACACGCAACCTGTAACAAGTGGGGCAGTCTATGACGCAATACAACAAGTTACACCTGCAACAGTTGATACTGCAATGTCGGACACAAGTACAAATGCTGTACAGAATAAAGTTATTAAAGCCTATGTTGATACTGCTGAAGCAAATGCAAAAAACCTTTCAAATGCAACAGGAACATTGGCAGTTGCTCACGGTGGTACAGGGCAGACCTCTCTTGATAATGTAACAGTAGGTGCTTCAAAAAACACATCTGCTTTATGTAAGGCTATAGATTGTAACACAGCCGCAGGAACTGCTGCCAAGACAGTGGACCTTTCAGGATTTACTTTAGTCAAAGGTGCAAGACTTATTGTGAATTTGAAGAACGCAAATACTGCTCAATCTGCATTGACATTGAATGTAAATAGCACAGGTGCAAAAACAATAAGATGGAATGGTACTGTAACATCTTCTTCAACTTATGCGATGACAGCAACACAGTATAACTGTTATTATGACGGAACTTATTGGTGTATGGACAGTTCTTATGAAGCAAAAAATGCAAGGGGTGCAGGAACTGCCGATTTAGCGACACAGGCAGATTACTCTCGTGGAAATGCTTACTGTACGACAGCTGCAGGAACACAAGCAAAAGTTGCAAATATGCGTGGGTACGTTCTTGCAGTTGGTTCGTTCCCAATTACCTTTACAAATGCAAATAGTTATAACGGAAAAATTACACTTAATGTAAACAGTAAAGGTGCAAAAGACGTATGGATAAACGGAACAGTTTCTTCTTCTTCAAATAAAACTCTCCCAGCAGGAACATATATGTGTTTCTATGACGGTTCAAAGTATATGATTGACACAGTTTATTCTGCACCTTCTTCAAGGGGAGTAAATACAGTTAGTGCCGATAATATGCAATCTGTCACCTCGGGTGCTGTAAGTAAAGCATTGTTTCCCGATTATTCACAGTTGATATCTATTCCTTCTGGCACTTCTTGGACAGCAACAAAAAACTGTTATATGCAATTATTTGTTATATCTACATCGACAACAAAAGTATTGACAATAGATGGTAATCAAGTAAATATTGTAGACGATACCGCAGGCTCACAATTTTTTTATTCTTTTAATGGGTATATTAAAAAAGGACAAGTTATATCTTGGAGCGATAATTTATCTAATACGCGAACGATAAAGTTTTTTGCTTGTGAATAATAAAACTTATCTTAATTCTTGATAATACAATGAATTAAGTTTTAATATAAATTGTACAGATAATGCAAATAATTGGAGTGGTTGGAGTTCAATTTGATTCTTCTTAATCTACAACCATAAAGCAAGTGAGTTTATCTTTCTCTTTTATAAAATCTCCAAGCACCTTGGTCGTAATAAGTGCCATCTGCATATTTTGTAGTAACAATATCACCTTTTTTAAGTAATATACTTCCAGAAACAAGCGTTGCTCTTGTTGGAGAACCCGAATAATCAGACGCTATAACCAAATATCCATTGACATATACATTTATATATTGTGTTTTAGCAAAATCTGAATCACTACTACTTCTTATCCAAATTCCACATACAACTAACTCTCCGTCGCTAGGGGCTGTAAAAGAATTTCCTGCAACCATAAGATTAGAAGTATAATCATATTGTAACGCATTATAAACTGCACCACTAGAGACAGATTGCATATTATGGGTAGTCAATTTTGACACAATCAAAAAATCGGTGTAAACTGTTTTTATGAAAGAATACATAAACAGAATGGAAACGGAAAAAGAAGAACTCAAAAACCGAATCTTAAAGGCGGTTAAACTTCTTCAATGCCCGCCTTATGGTATAGACGATTTCGGCTTGCACCTTCTGTCTAAACAGATAGACGCAATGAAAGTTTATCTTGAAGTTCTTGAAGAAAGAATCAAGTATGAAGGGGGTAAACAATGAACGAAGAAGTTTTGAATGAGAAGGTGAAACAATTGGAAGCTGACATAAAGGAAATCAAAGACGATTTGAAAAGTATGCCCGATAAAATCGCAGAGAAAATCGGGGAAAGTGTAGACATAAAAATTAAACTAGCAATTTCAGAAACAGAAAAAAAATATCAAGCAAAACTTATCGGGCTTTTAATCGCAATTCTTGGTGAAGGTGTTGCCCTGCTGATAAAGTTTATAATGGGGTAGAGAATGACGCTTGAAGATTTTATAATTAAATATAACGGGAAAAAAGTTGATTTCGACGGGGTGTATGGATCGCAATGCGTTGACCTTTTCAGACAATATTGCGTTGATGTTCTTCTGATTGCAGAACATACGGGAAGTTGTCAATCTTCGGGCGGGGCGAAAGACCTGTTTCTTGATTACAACAAAATGCCCGTTGAAAAAAAATACTTTTCTAGGGGTGCAACAAAAAAGTTTATTTCGGGTGATGTTCTTATCTGGAACGAAAGCTTGACGAACAAATACGGACACGTTGCAATCTATCTTGGAACAGTCGGCAATTCCTATCTTGTTTTTGAGCAGGACGGATTCAAACAGGCGGGGGCAAAAATAAACATTCGGGGAAAAGAAAATCTTTTGGGCTATTTAAGAAAAAGAGCGTAAACGTGGGGGCAGTAAATGAAAGTGAAGGACAAATCGTTTTTAATTAAATTGATTTTAGTTATAGGCGGATTTGCTTTGTGCATTCTGCATTGGTGCGGACTTCTGCCAGAAGCGGAAATCAAAGAAGTCTGGTATTCCGTTGTATTTGCTTATGGTGTAAGTCTTGGAACAATTGATTTCAACATCTGCCGTGATAATTGGGTAGAAGGAAAAACAGAATGAACACATTGACTTTGATTTTAATTATTGCGGTTTTATCTGTCATTCTTTGTGCCGTAGTTTATCGGGCTATCGGCTTGAAGAAAGACTGTAACAGATTAGAAAAGCTTATGGCTGAATACAAAGAAAGCCTATGCGAATATATGACGGAACTTGCATTGATCCGTAAAGACGGAAACGAAATAAAAAAGGAAATAGAAAATGCACAGACAGAAGAAGAAATTATTGACATTCTTGGTGATATTATTTCTAGGAATAATAACAGGGTGTCAGACAACAAAACAAAAAAATGACCTTCCGCCGAAACCCTGCCGACAGGAACTTGAAGACCCGCAAACATTGATAGACTGTGCAGAGATAATCAACTATTACGAATGTTTGGTTGAAGAATGGGAAGCGTGGTCGGATGTAGTAACGGACTTGTATTATTCAGAAAATTAACATATAATCATTATAACTTCTGTAGCGGGGTAAAACCCGAATTAAACCGTCTTGCGTTGCAGGGCGGTTTTTTATTTAGTGGAAATTTTCCCTTATTTTCCGCTGACTTCCCAAAACTCAAAACAAGCCCTAAAATGCGTTAAAAAAGGCTCGGTGGTATAATATCATTATTTTTGTAAACAAATGCGTTGTAGGGCTTTCTAGGGGCATTATAGGGCATATTTCAAGGGTTACATAAAAAACCCCTTCGGGAACATTGCGTTCGGAAGAAAGCCGAAGGGGAAAGATTGCCTTTTTTACCATTCCAACAAAGCTAGGGGGCATTGTTAAAGAAGGGTATAATTTATATTACAGTATTTTTCCTTCCTTGTCAAAATTGACTATTTACAAATCACGGGTTATGTTTTATTATAAAGATGTCGGGAATAGCGGACCCGATAAACATAAAAGCGATAATGAGAAAGGTTTATTTTCTGCATTAGAACACCACTTGGATCGCTTTGGGTGGTTTGGGGTCGCTCCCACTAGTGCGGAAGATAAACCTTTTTTATTCACGGGAGATTAAAAAAATGAATCACAGTTTTAATGTAAAAGTTGCAGAAGAATACGGAATTGAAAAAGCAATATTGCTTGAAAACTTTTACTTCTGGATTATCAAGAACAGGGCAAACAACAAGAACCTGCACAACGGGAAATATTACACCTACAACACGGCAGAAGCTTTTGAAAAATTATTTCCGTATATAAAAGCCCGAAAGATTGCACAACTACTTCGGGAAATGGAACACGAAGACGGACTTTTAATCAGCGGTCAATTCAACAATTACGACAGGACAAAAAGTTATACATTGACAGACCTTGCAATGTCTTATTTTGAAGTTGCCATTATACAAAAACTTGACAATGGAAGATACAAAAATGCGACAATGGAAAATCAAAAATCTGTATCTTGTTTAAATACAGATATAAACACAGATATAGAAACATATAGTTGTAGTACACAACAACAATTCAAAAAACCCACAATAAAAGAAATACAAGATTACTGTTCAGAGCGTGGAAATAAAATAAATGCAGAATACTTCTTTGATTATTACGAAGCAAAAGGGTGGATTGTAGGCAAGGGGAAAATGAAAGATTGGAAAGCCGTTGTCAGAGTATGGGAAAAAAAGAATCCTGCTGAAGCCCCGAAAGAAAAGGACAAAGAATATAATATGATTTGTGATGTCTGCGGACATACTTTTGATTTTAACAACGATTGGGAATGCCCGAAGTGTCATTCCAAAAAAATAACTCTGGGCGAAAAGAAAGCAGGATAACAACATTGTTACATAAGGTAACAGAACAACTAAAATGAAACATATTTTAGAAACATACAAAGACAAAGAGCTTTCAGAACAGGCAAAAGAAAAACTTGAAAAGGCAGACACCTTCAAAGCCTGTTTACAGGTTCATTTACAGATTAAGAAAATAAATAAAGATTGGAAAATCGGAATAGAAATAAAAAAACAATAGGGGGTAAAAAAATGATTATTGAACTTTTCGATTATGTAGAGCAGGGGATTCCAAGACAGGTTCTTGCAAACTTGCCGTTTATTCTTGACAACGAAAAATGCGAATGTATCGTTTTCTTCCCAGAAGGGAAACAGATGGATTTTAAGTTTTATACTTATGAGTATTCGGGCAATTGGGCAAGGTTTTATTTGTATGCAAATATAGACGAATACAAAAAAGGGGTACAAAAATGAATTACAGATTTCAATGCACAAAGTGTAAATGCGAAGAAGAAAAGAATATTCCTGTTTCTGATTACGACAGAGAAAAGGAAAAACAGACTTGTTCTAATTGCGGGGCAAAAATGCAAAGGGTGATTGAGTGGAAAGGGATCGCAACGGGAAGCGGTTTGGGGTGGTTTGGAAAATCGGACGGGAGTTCTGCAATATGACAAAAGAAGAAAGAAAAATCTATAGGAAAAAATACTACCAAGAACACAAATATCTTGAAAAAGAAAAAAGGCGGGAATATTACAAAACGCATAAGGAACAGGAACGGCAATATTACAAAGACCATAAGGAAAAATATAACGCTTATAATAAAAAGTATTATGCAGAAAATAAAGACAAATGGTTGGACTTCTACAGACCAAGAGAAATAATAAAAAGTGTTGACAAGATATTAAAAAGGTGTTAAGATAAAGACATATTAAATCTAGGGGGTACAAAAATGAAAGTACTTAATTCTATGAACTTACCGCAGGCTTTTGTAAATGCGGTAAATCTCGAAAAACACAATGAGAAAGGTTGCTATTCGGCAACAACTCTCTTAAAGGGTTCAGCTTCTACAATTTTGACAGACAGACACTTTGACGAAATTGAAGTTGATGTAGCAGATTGTGTGTGGCAGATTTGGGGAACTGCCGTACACAAGATTTTTGAAGATTCTGGAATTGACGGCTTGAAAGAAGCAAGATTTGAAGTTCCTGTCAGTCATTCAAAAGTCACAGGTCGTGTGGATTTGTTTGACGAAAAAAATGGGGTTCTTTACGATTGGAAAACCGCAAGCACTTACAAATGCACTTTCAATGATTTTTCAGATTGGAAGAAGCAGGGTTTAATCTATGCTTGGCTTATGAAACAGAACGGACTTGAAGTAAAGGAATGCAGATTTATTGCACTTCTTAAAGACCATTCAAAAAGCAAGGCAAAAACCGATTCAAGTTATCCGCAAATGCCTGTTTACAATTACGAGTTTGAAGTAACAGAAACAGACCTTGCCGAAATAGAAAACTTCATAAAAACACGGATCGCAGAACTTGAAAAGGCAGAACTTATTCCAGACGAAGAACTTGCACCTTGTAGCGAAGAAGAAAGGTGGCAAAGTCCTGCGAAGTTCGCCGTAATGAAAGAAGGTCGTAAGACCGCAATCAAACTTTTTGACAGTAAGGAAGAAGCCGAAAGCAATATGAAAGCACTTGGCGGTACTTACATTGAAGAACGAAAAGCAGAAGCCCGCAGATGTTCAGAATATTGCAATTGCAACATCTTCTGCCCGTTCTATAAAAAAATGGTTGAAGGAAAATAAAAACTATGGCGGGGGAAACCCCGCTTAAACTAGGGGGTAAACAAAATGAAAATTAGGGCAGATTTTAATTTCAGTAATTCAGAAGAAAAAATCAAATCGGCTATCGGTTATGTAATCGGGGAATTTACACCGACAGAAGAAGGGGGCGATTTCAAGCCCGAAGAAGTAATCTTGCAGAAGCTGATTGCAAAAGCACCAGACTTCAAGAAGATAGAAGAACCTGCGATTGCAAATTGCCGTGTTCTTTATGACGAAGAAGAAACAGTCATAAATGTTGGAAGCCTTGCAGATTATCACGATTAAGGGGGCAGACTATGACAGAAGAACAGAAAAAATGCCGTGCCAAAATCGTGCAGGGTTTAATCAATGAAACAAAAGAAATGGTATATAAGGGGGAGTTAGATATTACCCTTTATTTTTCAAGATTGGCAGGAATATTTGTTTGTGAAATTATGGGCTTTTATGATTATCAGTTTGACACGGACTTGGACCTGTCAAAAGTAAAGGGGACAAACAATGGCAAAAGCTCCGTGGATTGAATTAGGGTTGAGTAAATCAAAATATTATTCAATCAGAAGGCAACAGGGATTGGGAAGACCGCTTATGCTTCGGTATAGCGGGCGTAAATATGAAAACACAAAAGAAAGGTTGCAGGAAATAAAAGAAAAATATAAAAACGGGGTTACGGAAGAAATCCTGCAAGAGTTTATAAAAGGGGGTATATAATGAAGTTGTGGAAATGTATTTGCAGAAAATCAGACTTCACAGACAAAGGACAGGTGTTGATTGGCAACATCTATTCAAGCGGTGAAGTTTATTTTAAGGGTGCGTCTTTTCATTTATCGAAAGAACAGGAATGGGAAATAGACGGGACAATTACATTGACAAGAGAAGATTTTGAATTATGCGTTCAAAAGTTCTATGAAATCGGATAGGGGCGAAAAATGACAAAGTCAGTAACAGGTTCATTTATAGTACATTGTGATAAAGGGTCAAAAGTTGGTGACAATTTAAATTGCGATATTCCAACTTATCACGGGAAAAAAGTATGTGTTATACAACTGGAATGTATCATTTATGATGAAGGATTAAGAATGATATATGAATTGATTTATATGGAGTAACAGAATGACAAGAGAATATATGGAAGAAGAATTTAAAAAGGTGCAGAAAATTATTGACCAAGAAAAAGAAAAAGTCCGCAAGGGCGAAATTTCAAGCGGGGTTTTTTATGCTTATGTAGTCGGGGTTTTTACTTCGGAACTTTATCTATTCTTCAATAACCGTTTCAATACGGATTTAGATTAAGGGGGCAAACTATGAAGCAGACGGAACAGGAAAAAAGAAATGCCGTTTACGACATTATGCGTGTTGATGAAGAATTACGCAAAAAGGCAGAAGCTTTTGCAAGTGGTGGCAAAACAAAAACAGAAAGAAACATTCGGGCGGGGTGGTATATCGGCAGACACAGACAGGGGGCAGAAAATGAAATTGAAAGAACTTGAAAAAGAAGTGCGGGGTTTTCTGATTTCAAACCCACAGACCAGAGCAAGTGACGATTTGCTCTATGCTATGCTCATTGAAGACAGGTTGCAGAGAATGGGGAAATCTTTGCATAGAATATCAGCACACGATTATCTTCTGCATTATAGGAAATACGGATTGCCGACAATCGAAAGCGTTGGAAGGTGTAGAAGAAAGATACAGGAAAAAGACGAAAGCCTTAAACCTTCCGAAGACGTGGAACTTCACAGAAAAGCACTAGAAAATAGTTTTGTCAAATATGCGGTTGGATCGCTTGGCTTGACGTTTTAGTGTTGACAAACAATTAAAAAAGTGTTAAGATTAAAACATCAAAGCAATAGGGGGCTTGATTATGGACGAAGAAACAAAAATGAAAACTTATGTATTCCACCTTCTGCCGATAGACAAAAGCTTGGAAGTAAAAGACGAAAACAAGAAAACATTGTTCACGATTTGTAGGGGCAAGTCATTTTTTCTTGATGTGGTTTTTGCAGACGGAACAAGAAAAGAAGGGTTTACAGTGGAAGACGTGTTGAACCTTATACCAGATGCAACGATAACAAGCGTAAAATACTTTGCTTCTTTTATTTATATTTTTGCAAGGGGGCTGTAAATGAAAAAGACCATTAGGCAGATAGGGGAAAACAAATACAGGTATGAAAGAAAACTTGAACTTTACGAAGCAATTTTAATCGGCATTGTGCTGATTGTTTTAATAACTTTAATTCTGTTGTAGGGGGTAAAAAATGACAGATATTAACAGCGTGTTTGTAATAGGTCGTATTACACAGGAAATCGGGGAAAATGACTTTGGTTATATTTCCACAGGAACTGCAAAATTGCAACTTCATATTGCAAACAACGAAAGCAGAAAGAAGGGTGAAAAATGGGAAGACGAACCTTCTTATTTTGACATCGCAGTCTGGGGCAAGCTTGCCGAAAACTTGAAGCAGAAAATCCGCAAGGGTTTGTTGGTTGCCGTATCTGGCAGATTGAAGCAGGATCGTTGGGAAAAAGACGGACAGAAAAAAAGCCGTATTTACATCAACGCTGATTCCGTTCAGATTTTGGAAAAGGTTGAAAAGCCTGTTGAAAAGGCGGGGAATGATTCAGATTTCAAAGAAGATTTCCCGTGGAACTAGGGGGTAGAAAATGGCAAACACATTGAAAAACGGGCAGAAAGACGGGGCAAGATTTTCCGTTTATCTGCGTTCTAATCAGTTGGAATGGCTTGACAGGGAAGCAGAAAAATTGGGTGTTTCCCGTTCCAAGTTTATCGAGATTAAAACCTTCCCGAAAGAACTTCAAATTTTGAAAGACAGAAAGGGTGCAAAGAAGGGGGCAAGATAATGACAGTATTTGAAAAATTAAATGAAGCCCGCCTGCGTTTTCAGAATGCGGGTATACAGAAAAGCGGACAGAATAAGTTTGCGGGTTATTCGTATTACGAATTGTCGGACATTCTGCCCGAAATAAACAAACTTGCAAACGAATTGAAATTCTGTTGCGTGGTAAACTTTACACCAGAACTTGCAACATTGGACTTCTGCGATTTGGAAGGTGACGGAAGAATTCAGTTTACAAGCCCTATGTCAACGGCCAGCCTTAAAGGGTGTCACGAAGTGCAGAACTTGGGGGCGGTTGAAACTTATATCAAAAGATATTTGTATCAGAACTGTTTTGAGATTGTCGAAAATGACGAACTTGACGGAACAATGAATCCTTCTGCGGAAGGCGGATTGGAAGTTGATTTTCTGATTAAGCAGGTTCAAGCAAAAATGAACACAATGAGTGACGAACAACTTGAATACACCAACAAAGCGATTTCAAACCGTGATGTTCAGAAGCTTAAAACAATTTTATCTAAAATGGCAAAGTAGCCCGTATGGGTGAAAAATAAAATAATCGCAAGATTAAATGCAATTTGGAAAGCCCTTGCCCGTGGCGGAATATACGATAGCAGAAGGTCAGACCCAAAGACCATCAAACCCCTTCTGTGTTCTATGTGATATTCAAACGGGCTTTATTTTTAGGGGGCAATTTATGAAAATAGTGTGTTCAGCAGAACCGACAGAAAACGGACTACTTCTTCATTATCCTAGTAAAGAAATCAAAGCACAAATCCTGCACCTGTACGAAGGGGCAAAAGAAAATTATAACGGCTATTTGAAAGTAGATTTGCAAAAGCCGTATAAATCTAGAAGTACACAACAAAACAGAATGTTCTGGGGGATCGTGCAACAGATAGCAGGCGAAACGGGGAATGACTTGGAAGATATAGAACAAGCCATAAAAGAAAGAGCCTGCAAGCGTGGTTATAATTATCGCATAAATAAATTAACGGGCAGAATAAAGCCTTATTCAATGACGGAAGTTGATACAGTTCAAATGGGCTATCTGTTAGACGAAGCAATCCAACTTTGTGCAGAACTTGGAATTGTCGTAGAAAATTAAAAATATTTTCTAAAAAAGTGTTGACAAGAATGTAATAGGTGTTAAGATGTAATCATAACAAAGCAATAGGGGGCTTTATATGGTACAGGTTATCGGATTAAACAAGATTGAAGAAATGGCAAATGCACAGAAGAAAATCAAGGAATTGAACAAGAGCCATTTTGACAGAGTGGTTGCACAGTATGTTGCAAATGGCGTAGATAAGGAAGTTGCCAAAGTTATGGCAAAGTCAATGATTGACTTGAAACTTGCATAAAGCAGGGGGCGGGGAAACCCGCCTTATATTAAGGGGGCAGAATATGACAAAGGAAGAAGCTTATCTTGAAGAAAAGCATTTACAGGACGGGGAAGAATGATTGACAGGTGTTTAATCGGGATCGTGCTAGGGGTTTTACTTCTGGCACTTTCTTTTGTTATGGTCAATTCTGTTAGAATCGCAGAATTAGAAAAACGGGTTTCTGCCTTGAAGGTGGAAATTGAAGAAGCAGAAAAGAACAGTCGATTGGCAAGGCAAGATGTTGACTTTATAATAAAGCTTACAACAGACCAATTGGCACAGGGGGAAAAAGAATGACGGGTAAAGAATATGCGAACAGAAATTACCTTAACATTCGGGAAGGGTTAAAAGGACTAATCGCAAAAGTTTTTGAAGATGGAATGAAACAACACGAACACGAATATCTGGTAAAGACAAAAGACCTTAAAGCAAACTTTGACTATGTTCTTGAAGGCAAAGAAAACGAGTACAGAGCAGAACGCAATAAACTCTGTGATGATTTTGAAAATATGAAAGCAGGACTTGAAAGTCAGATAGCAACACTTGAAGAACGTTGCAATCAGTTGTTGAAAGACAAAGGAGATTTGACAGACGAATTTCAAGCCTGCAAGTTTGCTATGTCAATGAGTGAAAAGGTAGAGAAACAACTTCGGGAACAGATAGAGAAAATGAAGTGTTGTGAAAATTGTACCGAAAATCGTTTCAAGCCTTTATCACACGAATGTGATAACTGCATAAATTATTGTAATTGGAAATTAAAGGAGTAGCAGAATGACAGAAGCAGGGTATGCAAGATTAATTATTGATAAAAAAGACGAAGAGATAGAAAAACTTGAACAGGACTACAAAACGCTTGAAGGTTGCTTGCTTGTAGAGCAAGAGTATACTCTGATGTTAGAAAAGCAGATAGAGAAAATGAAGTGTTGTATAAATGACTTGGTACATCTAGGAGAGTTTAACGAAAATACAGACGAAGAATACTTAAACTATCAAGTACACGAAGCGTTAAAACAGGCAGAGCAATTTATAAAGGAGATAGAAAAATGAAAGAATGTAAGTGTATAACTTGTGAATATTGTTTCAAATGGTGTACAGGAAAACAAACACAAATATCTTGTAAAGGTAATAAAGATATTATTTATCAATATTGGGTGGAACATAAGATAAAAAAAGATTTCGGATTTATTGGTTTTATGAAAGAAGGAGTTTTTCCAATTAAGAAAACACCAAAATGGTGTCCAAAGGAGATAGAAAAATGAAAGACGAAGAAATGGCAGAAGAATGGGTAAAAAAGAACAATTATCCTTATAGTAAATGTTCTCATATAGAGAAGAAAATAAAAGACAGTTTCCTTGCAGGGCTTAAAGCAGGCAGACCACAATGGCACGATTTAAGAAAAGACCCGAATGATTTGCCAAAAGATAATAACGAAGTATTAGTTTATATGTGGGATAGTTATTATATTGGTTATTTCAATTTGGATAGTTGGCATTTTGAAAACTTTTCGGAAGGAAAAGAACAAGCAGACGCTTGGTGTGAAATCCCCACTTTTGAAAAGGAGTAAGAGAATATGACAGTACAAAAAATGTATGATATTTTGTCTACTTTAATAAAAGACCAAAAGGGTGATTGGAGAATATCTGTAAATGATAAAGTTGTGATAGATAATATTACTTCTTTCCCAGATGAAAGATTATGTCTTATACATTGTTTGCGTATTGAAGATATAAAACCCGCTAAGGAGGAAGAGAATATGACAGAAGAAATAGACTTGCCATTTCTATCAGAAGAACAAGAAGAACCAAAAGAACGCAGATATTACTGTAAAACTTGCAGAGATTTGATGTGTTCTTTTAGTGGCAAAGATAGATATGAAATCAACTGTAGTGGAGTTGAAGAAGACTAAAGGAGTAATTATGACAGTAGAAGAAAAAGCAGAACAATTTTTGAAGGAGTAAAAACTATGTTAGGAGTAGATTTAGATATATATGAAGAAGAGTGCAAAGAAAGAGAAAAACTTGAAGAACAGTTAGAACAGGCAAAAAAACTTCTTGAAAAATGGCTTTTCTTTAATGGGTTTAATTCTGCATTGAAGAAAGAAACGGAAGATTTTCTTGGTAAGAAACAAGAAGAACTTGAAATACCAGAAGGAGTTGAAGAAATCAAATGGCAAAGAAAGAACTTAAAGAACAGTTGAAATCTTACGAAGGGTATATAAATGACATTCCTTTGGTAATAGACCCCTGCAAGATGTGTAAAAATCACACAGAAGAAAAAGGCTATGCAGAAAAATGTGCGACTTGTTCGTGGTTCTACGCTAGTAAATTTGAAATCGGGGTTTCTGATAATTCTTGCCGAACCTGTAAACACTACAACAAAATTACTTCTGGAAAAGAACCTTGTCATTCCTGCGACAACGGAAACAGGTGGGAAGAATGAACGAAACGCAGAAAGCAAAAAAGAAATTTCGTCAGACAAAGGAATGGAGAAATTTTCGCAAGCTGATGTTTTCAAAGTCTGGGAAGGTGGATCGTATAACCCTTAAACCCCTTCGCAAGGGCTACCAACTCCACCATCTTCTTCTTGACGAAACAAGATATTCAGAATTAGACGAAAATAACTTTGTATGCCTTAATAATTTAACGCACAAGTTTGTCCATTGGCTTTACACCTACTTTCAGAAAGACCCTGCCATTATAGACAGGATTCGGGCAGAACTTGAAAAAATGAAAGAAATAAACAAATAAAAAAAAGTGTTGACAGAAACAAAAAGAAGTGTTAAGATATAAGTAAATAAAGCAGATAGGGGGCTTTTTATGAATGCAAAATATTTTAAGACACTTCCAGAACAGGAATACATCTTCAAGAACTTTTACACCACAGGCAAGAAAGAAGGTGTTTGTTGTGCAGATTGCGGAACATACATCACAAATGTAGTTCAGCTTTTCGGCAAGGCAGACAGACAGGTTTATGAAGTTGGCACAACCTGTTGTGAAAAAATCAGTAAAGACAGAAGTGTTTTCCTTACTCCGTTATCAGAACAGAGAAAGAAAATTTTTATGAACCAGTTTAAGAAGCACCAGAAGGTTGTTGCAGAACTTGAAGATGTTGCCGAATTGAATGGCGGTGCAGAAGTCAGATTTGCAGATGTAAGCATTGATTATATGCAGAGCTTGGACATAACATTGTTTATCTTCTGCAAGAATGGTTATATCGCTTTCAATCACTTGGAACATTGTGAAAGGGATTTTTCGGGGCTTAAAGAATTGACAAGGGGCTTTGAGTTTGACCTTCCTTTTGCAGAAGAAATGGAAAAAACTTGGAACAGGGATTTGATGTTAGAAATCAAAAAACTTGTCGGAGAAGCTTGGTATAATGAAGGGGTAAGATGTGGTTTTGAAGGCCTTTGGGAAAAATGGTTATACAGAAATTACCCACAGTTGAAAGAACAGTTCAAGCACATTCCTTCTGATGTTCCAATGGGCGAATGCTTCCACAAGGGTAAGGAATACAAGACCTGCCCTATGGCTTTTTAAGGTGGCAGACAATGACAAGAATATATATAAGCGGTAAAATAACAGGCAGAGAAAAGGCAGATTATACCAGACAGTTTGAACGGGCAGAAACATTCTACAAGACAAGCGGATTTGATGTAATAAACCCCGTAAAAATCGGGGAAGAAGTTTTGAAGATAAACCCGAAAGCTGAATGGCAGGATTTTATGATTCGGGATTTGGAAGCCTTGAAAACCTGTACTCACATTGCGTTGCTTGAAGGTTGGGAAGAAAGCAAGGGTGCAAAAATGGAAAAGGCAGAAGCCGAAAAAATGGGGCTTGAAATTATGTATTTGAAGTTTTATGGGGGCAAGAAATGAAAATCACTTTAAGAAGAAAAACACACAAAGAGCAGGTTGCAGAACTGCTTGTTAGAATAGCAGAACTTCAATGCGAGATTCTGCGATTAAAAGGTGAAAATGCCGAACTTTCTTTTGAATTAAAACAAATCAAGAAACAGGGGGGCAAGAAATGACAAAAGAATCATTGGCAAAAGCACAGGAATTGAACAGACATATTCACTATCGAAAAGAAGATTTGAAAGACATTAAATATTATGAAGATAACTTTGCAGATTATCCGTTTCAATTAAAACTTATGAGAACGGAAAGAAATCCTATTTTTTCTTACATAGATATTTATGACGAAACTTTGAAAAAGGAAATCCTTAATCTTGTGAAAATCCATTTTATTGCAGATATTCAGAAAGGCGAAAAGGAACTAGAAGAACTATGACAGAAAAACAAATCAATCAGCGTAAAGAAGCTCTTGAAAGATGTGGCGGAGTTTGTTTTATTTGTGGCAAACCGCTTCAACAGTCTTTTGCTCAATATAGCCATAGAATACCGAATAAAGAAATGTATCGAAAAAAATATGGATCGTGGGTTATAGACCATACGAAAAATGGGGAATATGCCTGCTCTTTGGAACATAACTATAAAATTGATTGCGGTAGTTCTTATGGCAATCATTTAGAAGTTATTGCCGACATTCTGATTTATGAATATAAAAAGATGTACGGGGTTGCGGGGCTTGGAAAACTAGCCGATAAAATAACGGCAGAATATAAAAGGCTTGGGGG
>Ga0310696_10004670_pt1 | contig 16751 bp, 10 predicted proteins | sample AusTroGonzalo_MG_4_FD_203885 | JGI IMG/M metagenome (GOLD analysis project Ga0310696, IMG submission 203885) | Bovine rumen microbial communities from tropical cattle in Woodstock, Queensland, Australia - Gonzalo_02 (v2) (version 2) | ecosystem: Host-associated > Mammals > Digestive system >...
AACGCGTACCGAGACAGTGGGTAAGTATGGATTAATAAGGGCCTTTTCGATTACACAAGGAGATCTTTCGGCCTCAGCAGACGCAGAATACAATAAGTAAGCAAAAGGATAAAGCAAGGACTATTTGGTATGGCTGACATAGTAGTTATCGGCGCAGGGCATGCCGGGTGCGAAGCAGCGCTGGCGGCAGCGAGGATGGGAATCGATACACTTCTTCTGACATTGAATATGGACGGTATTGCCCTGATGGCCTGCAATCCCGTGATCGGCGGAAGCGCAAAGGGACATCTGGTAAGGGAACTGGATGCGCTGGGCGGAGAAATGGGACTGGCGATTGACGATACATTTCTGCAGAGCCGGATGCTGAACATGGGCAAGGGACCGGCGGTACATTCTCTTCGGGCTCAGGCAGACAAACAGGCATACCAGAACCGGATGCGCAGAGCACTGATGACTACCGCAAATCTGACGGTACGACAGGGAGAAGTTGCGTCCATCGAAACGGAGAACGACAGGGTGACGGCGGTGACAACGGTTACAGGGGCAAGGATTCCCTGCAAGGCAGTGATTGCCGCCACCGGCGTATATCTGAAGGGAAGCATCATTATCGGCGAGCACCGACATGACGGCGGACCGCAGGGGTTGATGAACGCTTCGGAACTGTCCGGGAGTTTACAGGAACTGGGCTTCGAACTGCGACGGTATAAGACAGGTACACCGGCGAGAGTCGACGTGCGGACGATTGACTTCGACGAAATGGAAGAACAGCATGGTGACGAGCCGGTGATTCCCTTCTCCTTTCTGACGGACCGAAAGCTTGAGAACACCTACAGCTGCTACCTGACCTGGACAACGGAGGAAACGCACAGGATCATTCTGGACAACCTTCACAGGGCACCGCTGTACAGCGGGAAAATCCACGGAATCGGACCGAGATACTGCCCGAGTATCGAGGATAAGGTAGTGCGCTTTGCGGACAAGAACCGGCATCAGATTTTCCTGGAGCCGGAGGGAAAAGAAAGCCGGGAATGGTATGTACAGGGCATGAGCACGAGCATGCCGGAGGATGTTCAGTGGGCTATGTACCGGACGATTCCGGGATTGAAACGGTGCGAGTTTACGAGGCTGGGTTACGCAATCGAATACGACTGTATTGACAGCCGGGAATTGCGACCGACGATGGAGAGCCTGCGTATCGGCGGATTATTCTTTGCCGGGCAGATCAACGGGACAAGCGGATACGAGGAAGCTGCCGGGCAGGGCCTTCTGGCGGGTATAAACGCGGCGCTGACCCTGCAGGGACGCGAGCCTGTAATCCTGACCCGTGATATGGCTTATATCGGCGTAATGACAGATGATCTGACCACAAAGGGAACGGACGAGCCCTATCGAATGATGACATCCAGGGCAGAGCACCGGCTGCATCTGCGACAGGATAATGCGGACCTGCGGCTGACGGAGATCGGTTATCAGATCGGACTGACAGGACCAGAGCGCCTGAGAAGGATGCTGAAAAAAAAGGAAGAGACTGAGAAACTGCTGCAGGAACTGCGTACAACGCGATTCGCACCGGGTCCGGCGCTGAATGCGCTGCTGACGGGCAAAGGACAGCCGGAAACCAACGGAAGCCAGACCGCGGAAGACCTGCTGAAGCGGCCGGAGATCAGTATGAAAGAACTGGCTGAATTACATCCGGGATGGGAGAAAGTTTCACCGGCGGCAGCGGAGCAGGCGGAGATTCAGGTAAAGTATGCCGGATATCTTGAAAAACAAGCACATCTGATCGAGCGGGCGAGGGAAATGGAGGAGACAAGGCTGGCACCGGACATTCCGTATGAGAAAATTGAGCATCTGAGACTGGAGGCAAGGCAGAAACTGGCAAGACAAAAGCCGGTGAGCCTTGGGGCTGCCGGGAGGATTCCCGGAGTCAATCCGGCGGATGTGGCGGTTCTGGCGGTATGGCTGGAAAAAGAAAAGCGGAAGCAGAAAACTGACGAGGCATCTTAATACCCCGCCAGTTTTTATCTGGGTTTAATCGTAATTTCGTCTCGGAAGCTCAATGCCGTATTCACAGGCGGTGGATTCGAGAATATCCAGCGCCTTTTCAATCTGCTCGGGTTTGTGCTCACTGATTACACAGAAGCGGAGACGGGCCTTCCCTTTGGGTACGGCGGGATACATGGCAGGCGGGACAGAAACGCCGCGCTTTTTCAACTCATTGGAGAGGAACCAGGCATCCTCATCCTTGCCGACAAGAACCGGCAGAACGGCCGTTTCGCCAGCGAGGCAGATATCCAGGTGACGACGTTTCGCACTTTCGGTAAAGGTACGAATCGCGGTACGAAGATGCTCCATAATTTCCGGATGGGAACGAAGCGTCCGAATCGCTTCCAGGGATCCCGCGGCCAGAGCGGGAGAGATGCCGACGCTGAAGACGAAGCCGGGCATATTGTAACGCAGATAATCAATGAGACATTTTTTCCCGGCCAGATAGCCGCCGCAGGTTCCCAGACCTTTCGAGAGGGTACCGTACTTGATGTCAATATCATCAGGAGCGAGGCCGAAGTATTCATCCACACCGCCTCCGGTTTTCCCAATCACGCAGGCACTGTGGGCTTCGTCCACCATAAGGAAACAGCCGTATTCCTTCTTGATGCGTACAAAGTCCGGGACAGGGGCGATATCGCCGTCCATGCTGTAAGCTCCTTCGATGACGATAAGCACCTTTTCATAATAGGCACGCTGATTTCTCAGGATGGATTCCAGAGCAGCCACATCACTGTGGGGGAAGGGCCGGGAAGTCGCATCGCTGAGCTTGCAGCCCTGCTCAATAGAATTATGAGCTAGGGCATCATAAAGGATCAGGTCATTTTTGCCGCAGAAATTGCCAACGAAAGTCACGTTTGTGGAATGACCGCCGACGCAGACGACGGCATCTTCCGTATGCTTCCAGTCTGCTATCTCCCTTTCCAGATCCTTGTGGACCTGCTTTTCACCGGCGAGAAGCCGGCTGCCGCTGGCACTGGTGCCGTATTTATCGATTGCGGCTTTGGCGGCATCCTTTACCTCCCTGCGACCGGACATGCCGACATAGTTATAACTGCCGAACTCCAGGACTTCCTTTCCGTCAATGATGCCGGTATCCAACAGGGGAGACTCATGGGTAACGAAATAGGGATTGTCCCCATTGCCGACCAGAGCGGTTTGCCGTTCCAGAAAATGCTGGTATTCAGGAGAATCCTCAAAGCGGATGATCGGGCGGACAGGGATGCGTTCTTTGGATTTCGGCGTATCAGAGGTGCCGTCCAGCAGATTTTCCACAACGCGGGTCATGTTTGCAACGGTGGCACACTGTCCGTACTGTTCGGCGGGAATCGTGATCCCCCATTCTTCCTCGGCTTTCAGAGCAATGGAGAGCACCTGGAGGCTGTCACCCTGCAGATCCTCGATAAAACTGGCGTTATCCGTGATCTCGCTTTCAGAAATTTCCAGGGCTTCAGCATACATGGCCCTGACTTTGCGAAGAATTTCGTCATGACGGGCGGTGTCAGGAGAAACACTGGCAACGGATGCTACCTCGGCACCGGCGCTGCCGGCATGGAGATCCAGCTCGCGGTAGGGGAGATCACCTTCCTCATACAGGCGCTTCAGTTCGATCCGTTTGACCTTGATGCCATTCACCAGAGGCAGGGGCATGGATGTTACAAGGGCACGGTTTAACTGCGTATAGAGCGGAAGACGGCTGTTCGCGGCAGACACCTTCGAGGCGAGGTCATCCAGATAAGCGGTATCGGTATAATTCTCACCGACGTTCATGACGAGGACAATATCCTCATTCCGATCCCGGCGATTCCGGCGGAAACCAACGACACAGGACTGTTCCACGCCTTTCAGGGTGTTGAAGGTATCCTCCATATCATCAGGATAGACATTTTCCCCGGACTCGTTGATAATAACATCCTTGAGGCGACCGCGAATATACAGGCGACCATCACTGTCCAACTGCGCCATATCTCCGGTGGGGAACCAGCCGCCCTCAAGCGTTTCGGGTGGGAGAACTTCCCCCTGCACAACGCGGCCGGAATGGAGACCGGGACCGCGAACCTGCAGTTCGCCGGTTTTATCGCTCTCATTCTGCTTAACGATACGATACTCGGCGGAGCCGAGAGACATGCCGACCGAACCGTTCAAGCGGTGCTTGATCCCCATACCCCGCTCAAAGCCGTTGATCGCTGTTTCAGTCATGCCGTAACCGGTAACTGTATAATACCCCATGGCATTCAGGGTGCGCAGGGTCTCATTGGGCGTATGACTTCCGCCGAGAATGATGACATCCACATCGGTCCCCAGCAGTTTCTCATTGATCGAAAGGAAGGCTTTTTTCTGCGCCCAGCGGAGGCCTGCCTCAGGGGAAACGGACTGCAACGCCAGAGAGACGCCGACGGCTGACTCAAAAGCGGCTTGCTTTGCCCTGGTTTCCTTCCTCAGACCTTTTTTGACGGAACGAACCAGGCTGTTCGCCACAAGCGGAACCACGACCAGAAAGTTCGGCGGGAAATGGCGGCAGGTGGTAATAATTGTGCTGGGTGTCCGATCTTGAAGATAGATTGCGGTCATGCCCATAAAGCCGGACCAGATTACGTTCGCCATAAAACCGAGAATATGATGGAAGGGCAGGAAGGCAAGGATTTTACGTCCACGATTATCCCTGCCGATAATCCTCGGGTTATCCTGAAAAACGCGGACGGAATTCAACGCCTGTTCGCAGACAGCCTCGGCATTGTAGGCAAAGATCCGGCTGGTACCGGTGGTACCGCTGGTGCAGAGAGCGACATATTCGCCCCAGACGGGTTCAAACCCGATAGTCCGGGGAGATTCCTTGATCATCTTGAAATCGATCTGACGGATATTGCCTGTGAGTCCCCGGGGCTTCAGGGAAATAATCTGACGGCAGGCGGCCTCATCCAGGAGACCCTGGATAACGCTGTCGGAAGCGGAAGCATCCAGGAGAAGAGCATTATGCCCGGAACGCAGAACCCCCCAGAAAAGGGCGGGCCATTCCCGGCAGGTATCCACAGCGATTCCGATCCAGCTGCCCTCTACTGCAAGAGAGGAAATACAGGCAGCATAATCATCCGCCCGGCGGGTTAACTCGGCATAGGTGCGCATCAACTCCTGTTCCCCTTTGAGCCAGACGGAAGCAGGAGTATCCCCGTATTCACGCAGGATTTCGAAAAATGTTGCGAAAGTTTTATCGGCATTCAACTTTGCGCTGACAGACAGCGCGTCACAGTTGGTCATCACGGCCTCCTTTTGGCTTAGGCGCCAAAACCATATCACTTTATTATATCACTAAAATAAAGCGATGCATATTGTGTATTTTGGGCAGTTTATGGGCCAGATCATTTTTCCGGCCGGGAAAAGTCGAGGAGTTTCTATCATCAGGCATATCTGTACAATTTGACGGAGGGGGATAACGGTGATAATATTTTTTGACGGGAGGGTGAGATGAAGAAGCAATGGTACCGGCTGGATAATGCTGCGCTGATCTTTCCGGCGATTATCCGAAAAAACTGGAACAATGTTTTCCGGGTGTCGGTGACGCTCAGGGAACCGGTGGACCCCGAAGTGCTGAACCTGGCAATCGCTGAACTGAAGCCGAGGTTCCCCACCTGTTTCGTCCGTTTGAAAGCCGGTTTTTTCTGGTACTGTCTGGAGACGGTCGGGGAAGCGCCGAAAGCCCGGGAGGACTATGCTTATCCCCTGACCCACATGACAAAGAAAGAGCTGCGCACCTGCTGTGTCCGTTTTCTGTATTACGGGAACCGGATCGCGGCGGAGTTTTTTCATTCCGTAACGGACGGGACGGGAGGCATGACGCTGCTGCAGAATCTGGCGGCGGTCTACCTCGAACTGAAATACGGCAAAAGGATCCCCCGGGGAGGAAGGCTTGTGGATCCCCGGGAGGCGCCGAAGCCGGAGGAAACGCGGGACTGTTTCCTGCGCTGCGGAGCGCCCGGGACGATCGGCCGGGCGGAGGACACGGCGTATCACCTGACCGGTACCCCGGAGGCGGACGGATTCCGCCATATCGTGACGGGGATTCTGCCGACGGAAACGCTGCTGGCAAAGGCGCATGAGGCGGGGGTGACGGTGACGGCCTTCCTGGCGGCTGTGCTGGCGGGATCGGTCGGCGCCCTGCAGGCCGGGAAGGGGCGGACCGGGAAACGGGCCCGTCCGGTGAAGATCACGATCCCGGTGAATCTGCGGAAGACCTTCGGCATGGGCACGATGAGGAACTTTACCCTGGCGGTGAATCTCGGGTACGATCCGCGTCTGGGCGGCTATACCCACGGGGAGATCTGCCGCCTGATCGGTCATCAGCTGGCGGTGGAGACGATTCCGCAGCGCATGGCCGGACGGGTGACGAAGAACGTCGCCCTGCAGCAGAGCCTCTTTCTCCGGCTGGTTCCGCTGCCGCTCAAACGGCTGGCGATGCGCGCGGTGTACGCGCTGAGCGGGGAGCGGAAGGGGTGCCTGAACCTGTCCAACATGGGGGAGATGATCCTCCCGGATGAAATGGCTGAAGAGATCGAGCGCTTTGAATTCATTATCGGGGTGCAGTATACCTACCCGAACAACTGCTCCGTCGTGAGTTTCCGGGGGAAGACCTATGTCAGCATGATCCGGAGCATCCGGGAGTCGGAGCTGGAGCGGCTGGTGTTCTCCCGGCTGGTGGAGCTGGGGATCCCGGTGGAGATTGAGAGCAACGCGCCCTGCGGCAGGCGCTGAGGGGCCATGCCCGGGCCTCTTCGGGATTTGCCGCGGGCGGTGAAACGTTCAGCGGCGGAATCCGGAGGGAGGAAGGCGCTGAGGAGGATGAAAGGCGGGGAAGTGAATGTATTGCGTTTATTGTGGGGTCAGGCTGCAGGACGGCGCGGCGGAGTGCCCGCTGTGCCGCACGCCGGTCATGCATCCGGACCGGCCGGAAAGCGGACCGCGGACCCTGTATCCGGACCGGCTTCCGGAGGAGGAAAGGCATGGAAGGACCCTGCTGGTGTGGCTGCTGACGATGGTCATGACCGGCGTTTCGCTGGCCTGCCTCTTTTTGTGTCTGCACAGGTATCACGAAGTGGGCTGGAGCGGGTATGTCATGACCGGCCTGGCACTGGCCTGGGTGTGGGTGCTGCTGCCGCTGCTGTTCCCCCGGTTCCGGCCGATGATTTTCCTGCCGATTGATTTTGCGTGCCTGGCGGCGTTCCTCCTGTATATCTGTGTGAAGAACGGGGGAAACTGGTTTCTGTCCTTTGCCTTCCCGGTGACCGGGATCGCGGCGGTGCTGACGCTGCTGGGCGTGGCGCTTTTCCGGTATATCCGGCAGGGACGGCTGCGCCTCCTGGGCCTGTACCTGATCGTGATCGGTTCGAGCTGCATGCTGGTGGAGTTTTTTGCGCATATCACCTTCGGCGCCCCGATGTTTGACTGGTCCCTCTACTGCGTGATCGCTTTCGGGGCCCTGGGACTCTTTCTCTTTGTCGCGACGCTGATCCCCCCGCTGCACGCGTACCTGCGAAAAATCTTTTTCTTCTGATCTCTCTGTATCCCTTCCTGACCGGATCCGACCATCCGGACATTCCGCCGACATTTTGCCGGTTTTTTGCGGAACAGAAGGGGATTGTACTGCGTATTTATTCATGGATCGTAACGATTCATTCATGCGGGCGAACGCGCCGCACCCCTTATCTTTTTTTGCATTTGGAGGAACTCATGATCAGAAAACCCCGTTTAGCTGCGCTGGCCCTGATGCTGGCTCTTTGCGTGCTGGCATCGGCGGCCGCGGCGACGATGCATACGGAAGTGAATCATCCGACGCTGGAGATGTCGGTGAATGTCGGCTATGACGGCATGATCACCTACGGCAAGGCGATCCCGATCCGGGTCGTGATCCGGAACAGCGGAGAGGATTTTGAGGGAACCCTGGGCGTAAACGCCTGGATCAGCAACAAGACCTATGACCGCTTTGAGACGCCGGTCTCCCTGCCGGCGGGGGCGGAGCGGGAGTTTGTCCTGGCGCCGACGGTCTACACGCGTCAGGACGTCTTTACGGCGGAGATCACGAAGGACGGGGAGATTCTCTGCGCGGTGAACGCGGAGCCGGAGCGGCTGGCCAATCCGTCGGCGATGCTGATCGGCGTGCTCAGCACCCGCCCGCAGAACCTGAACAACCTGACGATCGACCGGGAGAACGACACGCTGGGCCGCTTCGAACTGTGGCAGACCGTGCCCCTGACGCCGGAAACCTTCCCGGAAGATTCGCGGCTGATGAACAGTTTCGGGATGATCGTCATCGACGACGTCGATCCTTCGGCGCTGAACGGGAAGCAGCGGGAAACGCTGGACCGCTGGCTGCGCGGCGGACGGATCCTGCTGTGCGGCGGAGGCGCGGCCGGCGCGCGGGCGATTGATTATTTCAGCGGCTATACCGGGCTCCGCCTGGAGGGGATCACCTCCACCGGCAGCGTGGCGGCCGCGCTGCTCCGCTCCGTCGGCCGGGCGGAAACCGGGGAGAAAGCCGACATTTCCATCGCCGAACTCACCGGCGCGGATCCCCTGGTGCGGGATCTCCCTTCCCCGAGCCAATCCCCGGCCTCTTCCGCCTCCCCGACGGATCAATCCGCCTCCTCTTCATCCCCTGACCAATCCCCGGCCTCCTCCTCTTCATCCTCAAACCAGTCTGCCGAGGCCCCGGGCCTGATCTGGCGGACCGCCGCGGGAGCCGGCCGGATCTATACATCCGCCTTTGAGGTCGGCAATCCGGCCCTGAATGCCATGAGCCTGATGCACTGGTACTGGCAGCAGCTCCTGGTGAACAACGATTCGGATATCTACAACTCAGTTCTCTACGCCGGCAGTGAGGACCAGGGTGACATGGCCACCTTCGCCGGTTCAGGCGTACCGGTAAAGGCCGGGACCGGAATGCTGCCTGCGCTGCTGATCGCGGCCGGGACGCCGCTGCTGGCAGCCCTGTGCTGGGTCGGGCTGAAGAAGACCGGAAGGCAGAAATGGATGTGGCTGGTGCTGCCGTTCCTGTCCGCCGTTGCGGTGCTCGCCCTTACCGTTCTGAGCGGCGGGAGCGAGGCGAACCGCCCCCTGGCCGTGATTGCCGAGAACCTGGTGCAGGACGCGGGCGGAAACCTCCGGAGCTATCGGGGAATCAGCGCGGCGACCCCGGAATACGGGCGCCACACCTATGCCGCGCCGGGGGAGAAGCTGCGGATTCAGAACTACGACTATGTCGACTATGACGAAGAATCGGAAGCCGAAAAAAAGGAACCCACGATTCTCCGCACCTGTTATATTACCGGCGGGGCGAACGCCCTGACCGCGGAAAGCGCCGCCCCCTGGGAAGTCATCAATATGACCTGCGAGGCGGAGAGCGGCGTGCTGGGGCAGGTCGAATCCGCCATCTGGATGGAGGAGGACGGCTTCCACGCGGAAATCACGAACGAAACGGAGCACCGGCTTACCGCCGGCCATGTGATCACGAACTACGGCTATGTCTCCGTTCCGGACCTGGATCCGGGGGAGAAATCCGAAGTTGCCCTGACTTACCGCACCCTGGCGGATCCGCTGAACCCCGTATATGAAGACGGCGGCCTCTATATGAACGCCGGGACGGATTTCTACCAGATCGCCTGCGCGGCCTGCGGCTATGTTGAAGTCTGGGACGGATCCTCGGACAGAAACCCCGCCGCCGCCCGGGTGAATATGATCAACACCGCGGCGAGCCGGCTGAACCGTGAAAAGAACGGAACCGGCTATATCTCCGCCGAAGCCACGCGCTTCATATACAGCGCCGTGCCTGAGGGCCTGCCGCCCATCGACCTGAGCGTGGACGGCCGGCCGGTCAGCCGGATGACGATCTTCGGCCAGCTGACGGCGGAGATGAATTACCTGGACGTCGGCCGGACGGGGATCGTCTTCCGCACGGCCGGGATGGACACGCCAATCCGGGTGGAGACGGACGATAACGGCCTGCCCGGCAGGGACATGAAGCAGACCGCCGTAAAGAGCTACTATCATGCCCTGAGCGAAACGCCGACCTTCCGTTATGACCTGAGCGGCCTCACGGGCGTGAAGCTCGAAAAGCTGAGGCTGATCATGGAGGAATGGTACAGCAGCCAGGCAAAACCCTATGTCCTGAACGCGGAGACCGGCGTCTGGGACGAGATCAGGCTGAACGAGGACATACCGAATCCGGAGAACTATCTGGACCCGAAAGGAAACCTGTATCTCCAGTTCCGCCCGGACACGCAGGAACTGTACGCCGAAATCCCGACGCCCCTGATCCAGCTCGAAGGCCGGGCGGACCGCTGAGCGTCCCTCATTTATCCTGTCAAAAGGAGGTCCGGAGGGCGATCGGAAAGCCCTCCGGGAAATTACTCAGATGCTGAAGATTGACAACCTGACCAAGAACTACGGAAAGTTCCCCGCCCTGAAGGGACTTTCGCTGGAAGTCCCCGCCGGCGCGCTCCACGGCTTTGTCGGCCCCAACGGCGCGGGCAAAACGACCACCATGCGCATTCTGGCCACCCTGATGTCGCCCACCTCCGGCGCCGCCTATGTCGACGGCACGGACGTGACGAAGGAAGGGCAGAAGGCCCGGAGACTGGTGGGCTACATGCCGGACTTCTTCGGCGTGTACGACAACCTGACCTGCCGTGAATACCTGGATTTCTACGCCCGCTGCTATCGGATCGGCGCGGCCGACCGGAAAAGGATGGCTTCTCAGCTGCTGGAACTGGTGCAGCTGCAGGACCGGGAAAACGAATATGTCGACGCGCTGTCCCGGGGCATGAAGCAGCGGCTTTGCCTGGCGCGCAGCCTGATTCACGATCCGAAGCTGCTGATCCTGGACGAGCCCGCCTCCGGCATGGATCCGCGGGCGCGGGCGGAGATGAAAGGGATCCTGCGGACGCTGCGGGAAATGGGCAAGACCGTCCTGATCTCCTCCCATATTCTGCCGGAGCTGTCGGAAATGTGCGACAGCCTGACGATCCTGGATCATGGGGAACTGGTCTTCTCCGGGAGCGTGGAGGAACTGAGCGACCGGATGAACGGAAACGCACCTCTGGATATCCGCCTGGTGCCGGCCTCCGTCCCGCAGTCCCCGACCGCCTCCCAAACCGTCGAAGAAGCGGTGCGCTGCCTGCGGGAGCTGCCTTACGTCACGGAAATCACGCAGGAGGAGCCCTTCCTCCTGCGGGTGCGGCTGGAAGGCGGCGAGGACGTCTGCATGGCCATGATGCGTGAACTGGTGACCCGGAACATCCCGGTCTGCGATTTCCACCGGGCGCCGATGAATCTGGAAAAAGTGTTTATGGAGGTGACGCAGTCTGATGCTTAATCCGATCCTGAGCTTTTCGGCCATCCGCCGCATGCGTACCTTCCGGACGATGCTGATTGTCATCGCCTACGAGGCGGCCCTCCTGATCCTCGCGATGACGATGCTGGCCGGTTTTCTGAAGGACGAGCTGTACCTGCCCCTGATGCAGCGGGGGCCGCAGTGCTACGCGGTCCTCCTCGGCGCCCAGTTTGTGATGCTGGTGCTGATTGCCCCGGCGATGACCTCCGGCTCCGTGGCGGGGGAGCGGGAACGTCAAACCCTGGATCTCCTTCTGGTCACAAACACCGGTTCCTTCCGCATCGTCGTCGGGAAAATCCTGGAAAGCTTTGCCCTCCTGGCCCTGCTGATCGTCGGCGCGGTGCCGGTCGAATGCCTGTGTCTGATGACCGGCGGCGTGACCCTCCCGCAGATCCTGACCGGAACCCTTTTCCTCCTGGCGGTGGCGCTGGCCTGCTCGGCGGTGGGGGTGTTCTGCTCCTCCCTTTGCCGGAGTACGGTGGTCAGCGGCGTTATGAGCTATATCTTCCTCCTGCTCTTCGGGATCGTTACGGCGCTGCCCTTCGTCTTCGGCTATCCGCGGGGAATCACGGACGTGGTCTATGACGCGGCCCTCTATGCCGATCTGACCCCTGCGGGCGCCCGGGCGATGATTCCGAAGCTCCTCTGCCTGAATCCGGGCTTCGGCCTCCTCTGCCTGGTCCAGGGACAGCTTCACGCGCTGACCGATTATCTGACCGGCCATGGCTGGGGCAGGATTTATTGTACCTGGCTGATGATGGACCGGGCGAACTGTGAAGTGCTCGCGGTGATCTGTGCCGGCGGCCTGCTCCTTCTCTCCGCCGCGCTGGCAGGCGCCGCCTCCCTCCTGATCCGCAGGGCCCCCCGTACCGCGCACTGATCCCGCTGCCTGCTGTCCGGCTTTTTGAAAATGAATGATGAAGAATGAATTGTTGAAAGCCCTGTATCCCGTAAAGCGGCGTCTCCGCCGAAACCGTCTCCTGCGGGGGGCGGCCTGGGGCCTGGCGGCAGGCCTCGGCGCGGCGCTGCTCCTGCGCCTCGTCGCTCTCTTTATTCCGCTGGCGGACCGATGGCTCTGGGCTGTGCTGCCCGTGGCGATGCTGACCCTGCTCTTCGCGGCCGGGAACGCACTCCGCCCCGTGACCGACCGGACCGCGGCGGAAGCGGCGGACCGCTGCGGCCTGAAGGAACGGACCATTACCGCCCTGGAGCAGGCAGAAATGGCTGACCGCTCCGAGCTTCCCTCAGCTTCCGAGATCCGTGAGCTGCAGCGGCAGGACGCCTGCCGCGCCCTGGAAACCCTGGATGTCCGCCGGATTCGCCCCGGCAGCGTAAAGAAACAGCTCCTCGCGGCGCTGGCCTGCGGAGTGCTGGTGATCGTGCTCCTCCTGATCCCGAATCCGCGGGACAGGGAAGCCGACGCCCGCCTGGCGCTCCGGAAAACCCTGAAGGAAGGAATGGAGGAGATTGCCCGGGCGGCGGAACTGGACGCCGAACGCCTGAATCCGGAAAGCCGCGGCGAACTTCGGCGCCTGACGGAAGATCTGAAACGGAATCTGGAGAACAGCCGTGACGAGACGGACGCGCTGGTGGCGCTGGACCGGGCGGAGCGTCAGCTGGAACCGTTGCAGCCCCTGGACCGGATGGAAAACCGGACAGCCGGGGACGTGCTGGCCGCCGCCCGCTCGTCCGACGCTTCCAAACCCTCCGACGCCTCCGAATCCTCGTCTTCCACCTCCGAATCCTCCGCTGACGCGGCCGAATCCTCCTCTTCCGCCTCTGAATCCTCAACCAACACTGCCCAATCTTCTGTCGCCTCCCAATCCGCTGCCGGCGCCTCCCAGCCTTCCTCCGCTTCGGAATCCGCTGCCGGCGCCTCCCAATCCGCTGCCGGCGCTTCCCAGTCTTCCTCCGTTTCGGAATCCGCTGCCGGCGCCTCCCAATCCTCCTCCGCCGGCCTCTCAACCCGGCAAGCCCTGACGGCCCTGAAGTCAGCCGTGACCCCGGCGTCATCGCAGGCTACTTCCCCTTCGGCCTCTTCGGGAACCCAGGGAAACACATCCCAAAGCGGAAACCAAAGCTCCCAGGGATCCCCGGCTGCCGGCAACGGAAACGGAAACGGAAACAAGGCCGCCAACGGCGCCGGAGAAGGCACTACCAACCTGGAGCAGGGCGGCGGAAACTCACCGAACGGCAGCGCCCAGAGGGGAACCCGGGACCCGAACTACAAAGAAGCGCAGTACGAAACCATCTACGATCCGGAGCGGACCGAAACCTCGGTCCGGGACGAAATGACGAACCAGAACCGCCTGGAAAACGGGGAAAGCCTGCAGGCGGAGATCGGCCCGGGAAAGGGAACCCTCGGGGGCAGCGTGCCCTGGTCCGAGGTCTTCCGGGAATACGAGCAGACGGAAACCCGCTCCGCGGAGCGGGAAAACCTGACGCCGACGGAGAGGCAATGGGTGAATGATTACTATTCACTGCTGACGGCTCAGCAATAATGACAGAAAAAATCGCCGGAAAGGAAACAGCCATGAGCGAACAGAACAACCCTTTGAACGGAACCGCCGCGGAGACCGCCGCTGAAACCTTCGCGGAAACCTTCGCGGAGCGGTATGAACAGATCCGGGCCGAGATCGCCCGGGAGATGATCGGCCAGCGGGAGGTGGTGGAGCACCTGCTCCTGGCGGTCATCGCCGGAGGCAACGTGCTCCTGGAGGGCGTGCCCGGCCTGGGCAAGACGCACCTCGTCCGCGTGCTGGGGAAGGTGCTGAACCTGCCTTTCTCCCGGATTCAGTTCACCCCGGACCTGATGCCGGCGGATATCACCGGCACGAACATCCTCGTGCGGACGGAGGAAGGAAACGCCTTCCGTTTCCAGGAAGGCCCCCTCTTCTCCTCCATCGTCCTGGCGGATGAGATCAATCGGGCTACCCCCAAAACTCAGGCGGCGCTCCTCGAAGCCATGCAGGAGCACGCCGTGACCGTGGCCGGCGAGACCCGGAAACTGCCGGAACCCTATTTCGTCCTCGCGACCCAGAACCCTGTCGAGCAGGAGGGAACCTACCCCCTCCCGGAGGCGCAGCTGGACCGTTTTCTCTTCAAGGTCCTCGTGCCCTTCCCGACCCTTGAGGAGCTCGGCGCCATCGTGGATCTCACCGTGAAGGACGGCGCCCCGCAGGCGCGTCAGGTGGCCGGCGCGCCGGAACTCCTGGGGATGCGGGCGGCGGCCCGCGCCGTGCCCGTGGCTTCCGGTGTGCAGGAATATGCCCTGCGCCTTGTCCTGGCGACCCATCCGGAGAGCCCGGACGCGCCGGAAGTATCGCGGAAATATCTCCGCTTCGGGGCCAGTCCCCGGGCGGCGCAGGCCCTGCTGTCGGTTTCGCGGGTGCGCGCCCTGGCCCGGGGGCGGTTCAACGTGGCCTTTGAGGATATCCGCTTCGCGGCGCCTGCCTGCCTGAGGCACCGGATCGCCCTGAACTTTGAGGCGATCTCTGCCGGCAGGGACGTTGAGGGGATCCTTCGGGAGCTTCTCTCCGCCGTCCCGGAAACCCGGGGGACCTGAAGATGCTGACCGATGCTTTTTTAGCCCGGCTGTCCGCGCTGCGGCTGGCGATGCGCGGACGGGCCGTGGGCGGCGCCGGCGGAAGCCGGCGATCCCGGCAGACGGGATCCTCGGCGGAGTTCTCCGACTATCGGGAGTATATCCCGGGGGACGATATCCGCCGCCTGGACTGGAACGCCCTCGCCCGGTTCGACCGCCTGTATATGAAGCTCTTCATGGAGGAGCAGGAGAGCCAGGTCTCCATCCTCCTCGACGCCAGCGCCTCCATGGGCGCCGATGCCGCCGCCCCCTCCGATGCCGGACGTGCTTCATACTTTTCCTCTGCCGCTCCCGGCTCCAAATGGGCCGCGGCCCGCTCCGCCGCCGAGGCCCTCGGCTACCTGGCCCTCTCCGGCGGCGACCGCCTCCGGCTTTATCTCCTGAAGGACGGTCGGGCCTTCTCCTCCCCGCAGCTGGCCGGCCGCGTGGCCTTTGCGCGGCTGACCGCCTTTCTGGATGCCTGCGTGCCTGACGGCAGGGAAGGAACCCTGACCGGGGCGGTCAGGCATCTGGAAGGCCTTCGGAAAGGCCTGTCCTTCCTGATTACCGACGGCTATACCGATGACGCCCTGAAGGAGCCCCTGGATTATCTGCGTTTTCTGCGCCAGGAGACTACTGTCGTCCAGGTGCTCAGCGGCGAAGAACTGCGGCCGGAGCTGGAAGGGGCGCTGCGCCTTACGGATTGCGAGTCCGGGGAGCATCTTGATCTCCTGGCGGACCGCGCCGCGCTGGAGGCGTACCGTGAGGCGCTCGATGATTTTCTGAAGGCCGTCCGGGAAAACTGCTCCGCCGCGGAGGCCCGTTATCTCCTCCTCGACAGCAGCCAGCCCTTTGACCGGGTGTTTATTCCCCTCCTGTCCGCCGCCGGAATTCTGTCATAGAAACCCGCTCGCGCCCGCGGTCCCCGCCGCGGCTGCGGAATCCTGTACCAGACCACCCCGCCCGCGGCATCCGCCGCAATCGCGGGAACGCAAGGCGTAACGATGATCAGATTTTTGTCCCCGGGCTTTGCCTGGGCCCTGGCGGCGCCCGCCGCCGTCGTGGTGCTGTACCTGCTGCGGCGTCGATTCCTGCCGCGGCAGGTTCCCTCTGTCTTTCTCTGGCGGCGGAGCCTGCGGGACTACGCGGCGAACCGGCCGTTTCAGCGCCTCATGAAGAACCTCCTCCTGCCCCTGCAGGTCCTGGCTGCCCTGGCCCTGGCCCTGGCGCTCATGCGCCCTGCGCTCCCGGGCGGGGAGGCCGGCCGGACCGTCTTCATCTTCGATCTCTCCGGCAGCATGCAGGCGGAAACCGACGGACGCACCCGCCTGTCCCTGGCAAAGGACGCGGCACTGAAGCGGATCGCTGAACTCCCCGCGGAAGAGGAGATCACCGTTGTCGCCGCCGGGGAGGAAGCCCGGCGCCTGCTCCTGAACGGCACCCGGGAGGAAGCGGAAAAGGTGATCGCCTCGATCGCCTGCGGCCGGGGCGGCGTGGACTTCGACCGGGCCCTGACCCTGGCCAAAGCCATGACCGAAGGCAAAGACGCCGTTGGCGTCTTTGTTGTGCCCGACCGGGCCGCCCCCCGAATCACAGTCTTCTCCGACGCCCTGCGCTTGTCGGATCTGCATACAAGGCTCGGCGATACCCCCCTCTCCGTCGTCAACGTCGGGGACCCCGCGGAGAACCGCGCGGTCTGTTCCCTCACGGCGGAAGGCGGCAAAGCCTTCGCCCGCGTTGCGA